>JACKQG010005856.1_pt1 | contig 13306 bp, 9 predicted proteins | sample 8237621 | NCBI WGS metagenome assembly JACKQG01 (sample SAMN15677084, study PRJNA649215) | marine metagenome | biome: marine; feature: Black Sea; material: saline water; isolation source: suspended particulate matter (SPM) from the Black Sea western gyre | collected 2013-06-09/2013-06-10 | depth...
GGAAGATGAGGATTTTAACCACAGGAATACATTGAAGTATTTCGAGGATTAAAATCCGAATCTGACATCCCGCCGATAGGCGGGATGAAAAATAGCCATTTATGGATAGACACTAAACAACATCATAGCGGAGACTGAATTATGAAAATAAAATTGTTGATCGGATGCGGACTTCTCATTCTTCTTTTACTCTTTTCAATTGTTTCCATTTATCCGGATTGGCTTTGGTTTAAGAACTTAGGCTTTTCCCCCGTTTTCTGGACCATGCTGTCGGCCAGATTCGGGTTTGGTTTTGTGGTTTGGTCGTTCTTGATTCTTATCATAGCCGTTAACCTCTATATAGCCAAACGGCTGAGCCCGGAGGCCGGTCCCGGAACTTCTATTAAAGATGAAGGTGGTTTTGCTTCGCAGGTCGGTCTTTCCCCAAACACCCTTAATCTTCTTTTCTTAGGATTTATCCTGATCGCCAGTTTTGTCATTGCATCTAATGCATCTGATAAATGGAACATGGTCCTTCGCTTTCTGTACTGGCAACCCTTTGGGAGCACAGATCCTATTTTCAACAGGGACATCGGTTTTTACGTCTTCGCCCTTCCCTTTTACGCCTTTATCCGAAGCGGTTTGCTGATACTTTTCCTTCTCGCCGGTGGGCTGACTATCATCTGGTACCTTAAAAACGGCGCTCTTCAGATAATCGGTGAAATAGTTCAAGTGGAAGGTAAGCCACCCTCTCTGCCAAAAATCAAAGTTGCGCCTACGGTCAAAAAGCACCTCATCTTCCTCGGGGGGATTATTGTCTTACTCTTGGCCTGGGGTTATCAACTGAAAATCTATGGCCTTCTTTATTCCACCCTGGGTCCCGCCTTTGGCGCCAGCTATACAGATGTGCACATCAAGATCTGGGTCTTCAGGCTCTTGATCTTAGTCTCACTCGCCTTTGCTGTTCTCCTTTTTATTAACGCCTTCAAACCACAAACAAAACTCATCTTAGTAAGCGGAGCAATCTGGGTGGGGTCGATACTGGTTTTTGCCACCATACTGCCTTTGGTCATACAGAAGATTGTGGTGAAACCCAATGAATTAGCCAAAGAGTCCAAATACATCGGCTATAATATTGACTTCACTCGCAAGGCCTATAATCTGAACAAAATAAAAGAAGTCAGCTTTGACGTGAGTGACAAACTCACGTTGGAAGAGGTTAAAAAGGAGAGAGCAACTATTCAAAACATCAGGGTCTGGGACGAACGACCTTTGCTTCAGACCTACAAGCAGATTCAGGCCATACGGCTATATTACGATTTTAATAATGTGGACGTGGACCGTTATCGTATAGAGGACCAGTATCGCCAGCTCATGCTGGCGGCAAGGGAGATGGTGGTCGATCAACTTCCCCGCCAGGCCAACACCTGGGTGAACAGGCATCTCACCTATACCCATGGGTACGGCCTGGCCGCAAGCCCGGTCAATGAAGTGACCAACGAAGGGCTCCCCCGTCTGTTCATTAAGGACGTCCCGCCCGTCTCAGATGTGGGGTTTAAAATAGACCGGCCCGAGATCTACTACGGAGAAAAGACCAATCAATATGTCCTGGTAAACACCAAGACCAAGGAGTTTGATTATCCCAGGGGTGACAGCAACGTATATACCGTTTACGAGGGTAAGGGGGGCGTGCCGATTAACTCATTTATCAGAAGGGTCCTGTTTGCCATTGAATTTATGGATTCCCAGATACTCTTTACTGAATATCTGACCCCGGAGAGCAGGATCATGTATAACCGCACCATTCGCAAGCGGGCAAATTCCTTAGCGCCTTTCTTACAGTATGACCGGGATCCCTATCTTGTTCTCTCCGGGGAAAAGCTCTACTGGATGATTGATGCCTACACCACCACTGATATGTATCCTTACTCTTTTAGATCCCATGGCCCCTTCAAGAACCCGCTGCTCAACTACGTCCGTAATTCAGTTAAGGTCACGGTAGACGCTTACAACGGGGATGTCTGCTTTTACCTGATTGATGAAGAGGATCCCATTGCCAATGTCTATGCGAGTATATTCCCTGATCTCTTCAAACCTTTCACGGAAATGCCCGAGGACCTGCAAAAACATATCCGTTATCCCAAGGACCTCTTCAATATCCAGGCGGCCGCTTACGCCAATTATCATATGCAGGACCCCCAGGTCTTCTACAACCAGGAAGACCTCTGGCAGCTCCCTGACGAGTTATACGGGGATACCAGACAGAAGATGGAGCCCTATTATATTATTATGAAACTACCCGAAGGCGAAAAAGAGGAGTTTCTTCTTATGCTCCCTTACACCCCTTCCGAGAAAGACAATATGATCGGGTGGCTGGCAGCGAGAAGCGACCTGCCTAACTATGGACATCTTGTTGTTTATAACCTGCCCAAAGAAAAACTGGTCTACGGACCCATGCAGATCGAGGCAAGAATAGACCAGCAGACGGAGATTTCCCGGAAGTTGAGCCTGTGGGATCAGAGAGGTTCCAGGGTCATCAGGGGAAATCTTCTGGCCATTCCTATCCGTGATTCTTTTATTTACGTGGAACCCATTTACCTGCAGGCAGAACAGGAAGAAAGCACAGCACCCGCAACAGGAGCGCCTCAGGCAAGGGGCCTCGGGAAGCCGGGGGGAAGACAGGGAGCATCTGCGCCTGCTCGAAAAACCTCCGTGGCCCTGCCTGAACTGAAAAGGGTTATTGTAACATTTTCCAATCGCATCGCCATGGAAGAAACACTTGACAAGGCCTTGAGCAGCGTCTTAGGGGGAGAAATTTCCGCCAGGGAGTTAGCCGTTCCGGCGGCTATCAAGACGCTCAAGTCTTCTAATCTCGGTATCCTGGCTCTGGATCACTACAATAAAGCCAAGGGTTATCTGCGCCAGGGGAACTGGACAGGTTACGGAGAGGAACTGGCAAGGTTGGAAGAAGTTTTGAAACAACTGTCAGTGACAACAGAACAGAAAAAACCATAATCCGTCAGACCGACGCCAAAAGCCGCTAAGGAGAGCCTGCAATGGTAGTGGGTTCTGCCTTAGCAACGGTATTAAAGAAATAATCTTGATGAATTCGTAAAAAGTCACATACCTGGGTTTGTCATTCCCGCGAAAGCGGGAATCCAGGGAAATCAATCCCGTCGCAGCGGGGCTGGACTCCCGCGTTCGCGGGAGTGACGGCCTTGGAGACTTTTTACGAGACCATCTTTATATTCTTCAGCAACTTTCAAGAAGTTCGCCAAATAAATACCACTCTGGTTGTAATCGTTCACCACTGCTCCATGAAACTGCGCCGAGTATGCAGGACGCTTTGAACTTTTTAATGCCTGTATATAGGAAGTTTCAGCCGTCACATAAAATTCTTTATACCTTTCATCCTGCATGAAAAGCGGGCTTATGGCCCAGCTATGGATTTCAACAGCCCGGAACGGGTTCGGTACACCCTCATAAATGGGATCATCAACATATTTCGGTATGATCGCCACCTTTTCCGGTATCTGACCCTCTGTCAGGCGAAACATGGTATCATCGAACCAGCCCATCCAGTGCCCAAAGCTTATTCCATACGCCATGGCATAAAACTCATTCCCGGCACAGATTCCCATCATGGGGATATCATGAACCTTTCTGATAATCTCAAACTCACCGTAAAATTCAAATAGCGGCAGGTACTGCCAGTCCGCATTATTACCGCTGAAAATGACGGCCATCGGTCTGTTTTTAAGGGCACGCAATACCTTCAGAGACATATCCTGATGGGGAATCGTAACTGCCTTATAACCCTTGCCTTCAACAAATCTGGCGAGCTGCGTGTAGGTAAAGCCGTTCATCTGGTTGCCTATGATAAGCACATAATCCCCATCGGGAACATCCGGAACCCGGAGGCCGCCCCTGACATAAGGGATGATTACATTGATCTGGGCCTGGAGGGCATTCTGAGAATAAATAACCAGACGGTAATAACGGGTATTAACCGGCGTGAAATCGATGATGTTTCTATATGTATCATTATTCCTGATCTCCGTCCCCTCTATATCGGTCCAGGTACGCCCGTCTTTACTTCCCTGCCACACAAAATGAGTCAGCCAGCCGGGCGCCGGTGTGGTCTGTCTTGTTGACAGCATCCAAAAACGGGTTACGGGCGTTTTTCTCCCCATATCCAACACCACCCACGAAAATGGCTCGCCTGCTGCGCGCGGGGAGTTGTTCCAGTAGGTTATCTGCCCCTGATCACTCCAGTCGATAATGTTTTTGGGGTCCTCCCCGCTTGACACGCTCACCTCCTGAACCGGGGCGCGCAGGAAACCGGAGAAGGTTCTGGAGTTCTTGAGATCCACATGAAACCGGGTCCTCATCCAGTCACTGAAATTACCCTGATAGTCAACCGTCTTTGCCCGCCAGTAATAGGTCCCATCGTTCAGTTCGTGCCGGGGTTCTACCTGCTTTTGAGATATATGCGGGTTCTGATGCGTGATATCTTTGTAAACGATGGTCTTATCTGGAGGGAACTGAGGATCACTCGATATCTCAAAGGTCAAGGTATAGGGTTTCAACATACCGACCGGGTTTCCCACAGAAAGGATCGGTCTGTAGTTGGTAAGAATCATATCTAATTGAGGATTGTTATCAAAGGTTGGCGGAGGCACGTTCTGTTGAGCCCTGGTACTTGTGAGGGAGCGGGTTATGGGCGGTTGTTGATCCACGGATTTACAGCTACTGCATAAACTGATAACACCGATCAGTATCACCAGGACCATACACATCGATTTCATATTTTGACTCATCGTACTACAAACCTCGTAAAAGTAATTCTTAACCATCAGCTATGCTTGTAGCCGCCCGCAGTTTCCTCGGTGAGAGGTGTAGTAACCGGGTTTTTCTTAAAATAATCGATAGAGCGCTGCATATCACCCAAGAGCAGGTCGCCAAGATCCCGGCTGACACCGTGACGCACCAGGATACGCTGGATCACCAAATCCTGTCTGTTTGCGGGCATGGAGTAGGCCGGAACCTGCCATCCGCGGCTTCTCAACCGGTCTGCAAGATCGTAAAGGGTGAATCCCAGATTGGCGCCATCCTCCAGGGACCAGCAAAGGGCCGGGATCCCCCCCCGGCCGTCGTAGATGACTTTAAACGGCCCCATCTTGCCGATCTCATCAGATAGATAAGCGGCGGTATCGTAGCAGGCCTGCTGAATTTTACGGTAGCCCTCCCTGCCCAATCTCAGAAAATTGTAGTACTGCGCAACGATCTGTCCACCGGGTCGCGAAAAATTCAACGCAAAAGTAGCCATATTTCCGCCAAGATAGTTGACCCGAAAGATCAAATCATCGGGTAAATCTTCTTTATCACGCCAAATGGCCCAGCCGACACCGAGCGGCGCCAGACCAAACTTGTGGCCGGACGCATTGATCGATTTTACACGGGCCACACGAAAATCCCACTCCAGATCTGGATCCACAAAAGGCGCTATAAACCCGCCGCTGGCTCCATCCACATGGACAGGAATATTTAGACCGGTATCCTTTTGAAGCTGGTCCAGGGCATCAGCAACCGCCTTGACCGGTTCGTATTGGCAGGTGAACGTAACGCCCAGGGTGGGCACCACGCCGATGGTATTTTCATCGCAGCGTTTGATAACCTCTTCCGGTGTCATGATCAGACGGTCCCCTTCCATGGGGATCTCTCGAAGTTCCACATCCCAATATCGGGCGAACTTGTGCCAGCAGATCTGCACCGGACCGCAGATCATATTGGGTTTATCCGTGGGTTTGCCCTGGCCACGCATCTTCTCCCGCCACCGCCATTTCATAGCCAACCCACCCAACATGGCTGCCTCGCTGGAACCGGTGGTGGAGCACCCCATAGTGTTGGTGGCCTCAGGCGAGTTCCATAAATCCGCTAACATATGCACACAGCGCGATTCAATCTCAGCCGACTGGGGATACTCATCCTTGTCAATCATGTTTTTGTCGATACACTCATCCATGAGTTGGTGGACCTCTGGCTCCACCCAGGTCGAGCAAAAGGTGGCCAGATTCTGGCGCGAGTTGCCATCTAACATCAACTCATCATGCACCGCCTGACGAACATGCCGAGGATCGTGCTCTTCTTCGGGAAATTTATATTTGGGCATCCTGACAGAGAGGTCTGACGACGCATAAAGATCGTCCAAAAGATTCGCTCTTACACTGTCTTTTTCATGCAATGCCATAACCGCTCTCCATTTTTTTCATCAATCGGTTTCCTGAAGTACCTTACAGATATCAGGAGCAAAAAGCTTAATCTGCCATTTCCTGACCCCTTTTATAGATCCCATGTTCTCAGGTTTCCCTGGGTTTTCGATGGCAATTGCTTCTATTTGAGCATTTGTACAAATCACAGCGGGATCGACCCCCCACTCACCGCCTAAACGGTCACGCCAGCTTTTCAACTCTTTTACGCGGGCCCTCTCTTTGGATTTCAACCTCTTCCAAACTTTTTTGGGGTATACAGGAAGCATCTCTTCGGATAGGCTTAAACCCTCCCTGACTTTTTCAATAAGAGACTTCCCCATACGATCTATCTGTTTACGGCTGAGATCTTTAATCCCGGAAAGCCCGTTCTTCGTCACCGGTTTGATTCGGACAATCTCAATAATCGGTTTGTTGCCTAAGACTTTATAATGAGGACAATCCCTGCGTTTAGCCTCCTGATCCCGAAAGCTGAGGATTTTTTCCAGGACCGCAAGACTTCGAGGATCGAGTTTTGCTGCGCCTTTAAAATTGGAAAAGAACGGCCTTTTTCTTGATGAATTCGGGCGAACCCTGCTTAACAGTTCACATTCTTCTTCCACACAAAAAAGCCGGCCCTTTTCCATTAACTCTCTCTCAAGAATACCTGCTAATGGAAGAAGATGGAAGGTATCCTGAACACCGTATTGAAGCATTGGTGCCGGGAGAGGTCTTTGAGACCAGTCCTTTTTCTGATATTTCTTATCACTCGAAACATTAAACTTCTCCTGGAGCAGACTGGCAAGACCCGTTTCCCTGAGCCCGAGAAATCTTGCGGCAATCTGTGTATCAAACAGAGAGTGGACTTCCATACCAAAATCCCTGTACAGGGAACGGATATCGTAGTCTGAACCGTGCAAGATCTTTCTGACCCGGGGGTCAGCAAAAACAGGTGCCAGAGGAGAAAGGTCTTTCACCGAAAGCGGATCGATCAACAGGTTCAGCCTCTGTGTGGAGATCTGAACAAGGCATACCTTTTCCTGATAATGGAACATGGAGTCCGCTTCAAGGTCCACACCTATGGCAGATTCCCTTTCAAGTTCTGGGATTATCTTCTTTAGATCCGCATCATTTTCGATCAGCACATACTCAGTGTTAACCATATCCGTCATTTTCTATTTCCTTGCTCCCAAGAACTTTGCCCTTTGGCTCAGGATTCTCACTTAAAATTGCATCGCCGAAGGCGTACCACAACTTTAGGCACTTTAAACTTTAGGCATTCCGCCTCGGGCGGGACTCACTTTAGTTTAGTTATTCAACCGTAAAATGTTTCTCTTCAAACTCGGGCTTTCCCTCGTATCGCTTCATAAAAAAGCCCGGCGCCATCTCCGCGTTTTCAATGATGGCCGGGTTAATCTCTATACCGGCCTGGCGAAACGCCTTGATAATCGATTTGGGCTGGGGCGGGCATCCCTTTATTGAGATCATCTCCTTTATGTCGGGGTTGTCTTTGTGAATTTGGTACATACATTTCCCAAACAGGATGGTCTTGTTCCTGCCGGGGTTGGGTTGCATTGACTTCCCGGTAAGGACCTCCACATCGTCCCAAGATTCCCCTTTCCACGCCATGGCGATGGCAGCAAGGACCACGCCGTTTATTCCGGAACAGTAGGTACATAAGGTCAGGTCATACTTACGGTAAGACAGACCCTTGATTCCCATCTTCGCCATTGGGAGAGGGAGGCTGTCGTCCTGATTGTATGGAAAGGTATATTTATGACGGGAGGCCACTGTCTCGATCTTTTCTCCCACGGCCTTCACATCTGACAGATCACAGAGCCTGTTCCGGTTATTAGCCGCATGGACCAGATGGGGGATCTCCGAGGGTGCGTATCCCAATATCTTTGCTCCCACCATATCCGCCGAAAGGATGTCTGCCGAGGCTACAAGGAGATTACTTCTCCTGATCCGGCCATCAAAGGCCGGACCCCGCTCCGTGGTATATATGCCGTCAAGGATCGTGAGCATGGGAGGCATGGGATCGGCTAACTTGGCAACCCAGTAATTGAGATCCTTTTCCGGATCAGCATTATGGCATTTTTTTCTGGAGTTGATATCAATCATTCCTTTTAAGTTTTTGATCCCGAGACTTACCACAGTCTGGGCATGAGTCTTCATCACCGGGATATCCACCACGAAGTCGCTGTCAAGGATATCCGCGTTGAAGTTGAGCGTCTCCCCGTTTCCCAGATCTACCTCTCTGAATTCTCGATCAAAGACATTGACGGTCTTGACTCCATACCTCTTGTTCAAAAGATTGTAGCCCAAATTTTCGAATGCATGGGCCGGCGTCTCTTCATCCTTGACCCGCCCCACAATCCCCTCACCGATGGTGATGTCATCGATACCCTGCTCCTTGAGGAGGACCACAATATCCTCTATCATGCGCGATGTGGTGATCACTCCCCATTTGGGAAAAACGACCTTACGGGTCCAGAAAACCACGTTGGGTTTTATAAAAACCCTCGCATTGGAAGGCAGATGATCCAGCCCCCCGCAGAGATCGACGGCTTTCCGGACAGATTCGAGAGGTTTTTCGTAACGTACAATTGAGACTACCGATTTACTCATGACGAAATTCTCCTTTCCTTACAAAAAAATATAGGACGCAGATAAACGCAGACATTAAGGATGGGGATACTACCTCCCTCTGAACTCTGGTTTCCGTTTCTCCAAAAAGGCCGCCCTACCCTCTCTCAGATCATAACTCTTGAAGGTCCTGGCCATGATTTCATCAGCCTCCTCCCGGTCGCCAGCAGCCATCTGATCCCGCTGCAAAACCAGATTCAACATCCGCTTTATTCCTTTAAGGGAAAGGGGTGCGTTTCCGGCGATTTCTTCGGCAAGATGGTAGGTAAACGATTCAAGTTCTGCTTTCGGGACCAGATAATCGATCAGACCCATCTCTTTGGCGCATCGAGAGTCATAGACGCGGCCCGTGAAGAAAATTTCTTTTGTCTTAGATAATCCGATGGTCTGGATAAACCGTGTCAAACCTTCAGGGGAATATATCATTCCGATCTTGGCAGGTGTCATCCCCATACAAATATGGTCAGCACCGATACGAATATCACAGGACACTGCAAGATCACATCCTCCGCCAAAGGCATATCCGTTCAGCATCGCGATAACCGGGTAGGGATAGTTCATGATGCTTTCCAAGGCCATTTCAAAGGTGCTGAAGGAGTTTGAGCCGCTACCCCCGATATCAGGGGCAGCGGGGTCAGTCAGGGCAGAGATGTCGTATCCTGAACAAAACGCCTCATCTCCGGCCCCTCTTATGACAATAGTTCGGATGGTGTCATCTCTTGAAAACTCCCGCATTCTCTCGATGAATTCAAAAAAAAGCCCTTCCGTAAGGCGGTTTTTCTTTTCAGGAGAGTTCAAAATAAGGGTACAGACATGTCCTTTTCTCCGTACCAGAAGGGTTTCGTTTACCACTATTTCACCTATTGGAACCCTATTCTTCCGAGTAATCGTACCAGCCTTTCCCAGTCTTCTCGCCGTACTCACCCTTTATATAATGCTCCACCAGTTTGGGAGAGGGGAGCAATGAACGGTCGCCGCTCGCCTTAAATGCCTCCATGGCCATTGTGTAACCCAGATCAATACCGGTCAGGTCCTGAAGCCGGAACGGGCCCATGGGATGCCCGGCGCCATAGACACAGGCCTTGTCAATATCCTCGTATGAGGCTACCCCCATCTCTAAAAGCCATTCCGCCTCATGAATAATGGCACCAAAAATACGGTTCAGGAGAAATCCTTCCACTTCTTTTTTCACGTGCACCGGTACCTTGTCTAACCTATCACACAGGCTCATTGAAATCTCTGCGGTTTCGTCTGATACATGAGGCCCCTGAACAACCTCCACAAGCTTCATGACCAGCGCAGGATTGAAGAAGTGGAGATTAACCACCTTTTCAGGCCGCGAGGTAACGTCTGCAATCCGTGAGCTGACAATGGCAGAGCTGTTAGTGGCAAGGATTGCGTGGGGCGGTGCCATTTTGTCAATCTCTGCAAAAAGCTTTCTCTTCACATCAGCAACTTCAATGACCGCCTCAATAACATAGTCGGCCTCTTTAACCGTTTCCTCCAGACTCGAAGTGAATGTCAGGTTCTTACGGGCCATTTCAGCCTGCTCTGCCGTCAGTCTCTCTTTTTCTACACGCCCGGGCAGATACCGGTCAACAAAGGCCTCGGCCTTTTTCAGCGTGGCCTCATCGCTGTCCGTACAGATGCCCCTGTAGCCGTGGATGGCACATAGGGTAACTATCTGATGTCCCATATTTCCGGCCCCGATGACGCCAACTGTTTTTATATCGCCAATATTCATCTTTATCTCTCCTTATAAATTTAATGAATGGTATATTTTTGATGAATTCGTAAAAAGTCACTCACCATTTTTTTGTCATTCCCGCCCCGCATCAAGTGCGGGATAAACTGCAGCGGGAATCCAGGAGAATCATCCCGCGGCGGCGGGACTAGACTCCCGCGTTCGCGGGAGTGACGGCCTTGGAGGTCTTTTACGATACCATCATTCTTCTTCCTCCATGATTCGGGCAATCTCTTCGCGGTGGTAGACCGCATCTCCCATCATCACCTCGTTGGCCTTGGCCCGTTTCAGAAAGAAGTGAAGGTCGTGCTCCCAGGTAAACCCGGTCCCGGCTAACACCTGGATTGCAGCACAGGCGACATTCTTGAAATTCTCGGCACAGTAGACCTTTGCTGCCGACGAAGAGAGCGTCGCATCTTTTGAGTCGCCATGATCCTGGGTCCAGGCCGCCCAGTACAGAAGAGACCGTGCGCTCTCTACTTCCAGAAACATCTGTGAGCATCGGTGTTTAACGGCCTGGAAGGCCCCGATGGGCTGATCAAACTGGACACGTTCCTTTGCGTACTCCGTGGCAATTTTCATGCACCTTTCAGCGCCTCCTACGCTTTCCGCACAAAGCCCCACCTGGGCCCGCCTCAGAGATCTCTGAAGATAATCCCAACCTTGGCCTTGCTTCCCTAACATATCTTCCTGGCGCACACTTACGTCCTTTAACTCCACAGCACATAGCTTTCGGGTGCTGTCCATGGTCGGCAGGAGCGAAGTGGAGATCCCCTCAAGCCCTGAGTCCAGAATAAAAAGTGAGATACCGCCGCCCGTATCATCTCCTTCTCCGGAGCGGGCAGCCACGATCAGGAAATCGGCCGTGTGGGCATCGGGCACAAAAAGTTTCGTCCCGTTCAGGAAAAACCGGTCACCCTCGGCACGGGCCTCCATACGCACATAGCCCAGATCCGCGCCACCATCCGGTTCGCTCAGGGCAAGGGTTCCGCGCAATTTGCCTTCTGCGATCCCTGTCAGATATCTTCCCTTCTGTGTCTCGTCTCCCGCCACCTTAACGGTTTCAGCAGCCAGCAGGACCGTGGAAAAAAGAGGGCCGGGAGTAACGCTGCTCCCCATCGCTTCAAATATCACGCACAGGTCCATGAGATCCATATCAAGACCGCCATAGGCCTCTGGAAGGAGCATGGCGGTCCAGCCCATCTCCACCATTTTTTGCCACGAATCGTCTGTAAACCCCCGGGGATCTTCGAACATCTCCCGGACATATTCCATTGGACACTCGTTCTCTATAAATCGCTGTGCCTGCCTCGCAATTTCCACCTGGTCATCGTTCAATTTTATTTTCACGGTTCCCTCCTTTACGCCCTCTGGGCCCTGGATGCATCTTTGGGCAGACCCAAGACACGTTCACCGATTATATTACGCTGGATTTCCGAGGTCCCGGCTTCAATGGTATACCCCTTTGATCTCAAGAAGCTGTGCTGCCACCGCCCTTCATCAACAGACCAGGGCGACCCTTTCATAACCTGGCTCAGGGGACCCTGCAGATGCATTACAGCCTCATTTGTACGCTGTCCTGTCTCGCTCCAGAGGAGCTTGCCGATGGAACCTTCAGGGCCGGGAACACCCCCTTCGAGGAGCTGGCTGATGTTCCGGTAGCCGTGGCATTTCAGGACCATGGTTTCGATCCACGCCTGTGCAAGCTCCTGCCTGAAGCGGGGGTCTTCAATGACCGGCCGACCTGACCGTTTGACCTCCCGGGCCACCGCAAACATATTCTCTATCCCTTTGAGTTGGGTGTTCGCGATCATGGCATCCCCCATTGCACGCTCAAACATCAGCGTGGTAATGGCTATCATCCACCCCTGACCTTCCTCTCCCACAAGCATGTCAATCGGAACCTTGACGTCATCCATAAAGATCTCGTTGAACTCCTGATCACCTGTAATCTGGATAATAGGTCTTACCTCCACCCCGGGGGCCTTCATGTCCATGAGAAGATAACTCAACCCCTTATGCTTGGGCACATCCGGATTTGTCCTCACCACCATGACGGCATAGTCGGCCATTTGTGCAAAGCTCGTCCAGACCTTCTGCCCGTTGAGCACAAAGTGATCGCCCTTTTTTACCGCCCGGGTTGACACGTTGACAATGTCAGATCCGGCATTGGGCTCGCTGAAACCCTGGCACCAGACATGTGTCCCGTCGAGGATCTTTGGAAGGTACTTTTTTTTCTGCTCTTCGGTCCCGCAGGTCAGGATGGTAGGGGAGACCAGGCCCAGGGTAACCACGAGAGGGTGTCTGTATTCCGGGCACATGGCAGCCATAGTCTCAGAGACAATGAGTTCCTCCTCGGTGGGACGTCCCTGTCCCCCGTATTCTTCCGGGTAATGTCTCGCTGCATAACCGGCCTCGAAAAGTCGTTTTTGAAAGTCGCGAGCCGCCTCTCCCCACTCCACCATCGATTCAAAGGAACGCGGGGTATCGCCCTCCCTGACCTCATGAAGGGTCTGTTCCAGCCAGGAGGTGAACTCCTGCCTGAATGCCTCTTGCTCTTCTGTAAATCTAAAATCCATTTTTCCTCCTCCTCGTTACTCGTTGCTTGTTGCTTGTTGCTCGTTACTGGTCGGAGCGGAGCGGAGATCCCGCGGGACGCGGGATTGTTCGTTGGTTTTGGTGCTAG
>JACKQG010005857.1_pt1 | contig 13305 bp, 12 predicted proteins | sample 8237621 | NCBI WGS metagenome assembly JACKQG01 (sample SAMN15677084, study PRJNA649215) | marine metagenome | biome: marine; feature: Black Sea; material: saline water; isolation source: suspended particulate matter (SPM) from the Black Sea western gyre | collected 2013-06-09/2013-06-10 | depth...
TCAGTTCATGCGCATTTATTTGGAAGTCTTTGCCGAACCTCCGAAGTCGCCTAAGGGTTCTGATGTAGTCGTCGCTTAGGTTGGACTTCTCTTTAACTGCGATCAGTTCTTCGACAAGTTCCGCCACACTGACCTGCCTCTCAATAGCTCGGCTTCTACGGACGTAGTCCTTGGCGATCTGTTCCAACGAGGTGCGGCCGTCCTCTAGCATCCTCTTAGCAGCAGCGTATTCCTGAATGGCGGCAACTAAGGATGGTGAGCCATCCACCTTACTGAGGATCGACTTGGCTTCCACATAGGCGGATCTATCTAGCCCCGTAAGCTTGAGGGCCTCGGTTTCGTTGTTGCGGATTTTGGTTAGAACCGATTTAGCATGGAGCTTGGCTTTTCCTAGGTCGGTAAATCTCTGCTGCTGCTTGTTGTTACCAAGGTAGTACCGAAGGGTAAACTCGGGGATATAGTTCTTAATTTTCTTCCCGCTTGATGGGTCCGTTATCTTGGAATGGCTCCAAGTGCCGTAGATTTTGACGCTAACAGACCCATCTCTGAAGGTGAGCGGCTTCTGGCCGATGGGGTGTTCCTTGGGCTTTGGAAAGACCAATTGCTTCGCCTGCATGCGCCAATGTGGTCTGAATTAGGTCTGAAATCCAGAAGATATTGCTTTATTCTAGGAAAAGATGGTGGGCGAAGAGGGATTCGAACCCCCGACCAACGGTGTGTAAGACCGCTGCGCTAGCCGCTGCGCCATTCGCCCGCCCGGAGAGGTTTGTCGGCCGCATGCCGAACGGAGGGCGGGCATTCTCTACAATTTGCCACCGGGAACAAGCGATTTAATTCAGCAGTTTCTTGAAAGGCCGATTCCTAAACTTGTTGAAACCGCCTTACTTGAAGATGGCAGTTTTTGTTTTGCCGTCACGGTCGATGGAGCCGCGGGTCATCGCCGGGGTGTTGAACTCCATCACGATGTTGCCGAGCGCGTCGATGCTGATGACGCCGCCGGAGCCGCCGGCCTGCTTGAGGACGGTTTGCACGACGTCGCGCGCGGCCTTGGCCAGGCTCTCTTTTTTGTACGCCATTCGCGCGCTGATGTCGTGGGCGACGGCGTGCCGGATGAAATATTCGCCGTGGCCGGTGCAGGAGATGCCGGCGGTGCGGTTGTCGGCGTAGGTGCCGGCGCCGATGATCGGCGAGTCGCCGATGCGGCCGAAGCGCTTGCCGGTCATCCCGCCGGTGGAGGTGCCGGCAGCGAGGTTGCCGTTGGCGTCCAGCGCCACGCAGCCGACGGTGCCAAAGTAGTCGGCGTGCCGGTCCGGCTCGGCGGCGGCACGGGGCTTGTCCTTGGCTTCCTGCTGCTTGAGCCATGCTTGAATCTGTTTCCAGCGGCGCTCGGTGATGAAGTATTTAGGGTCGACCATCTCGAGCCCGTTGTCGCTGGCGAACTTTTCCGCCCCACGGTTGGTGAACAGGACGTGCGGCGACTTTTCCATCACGGCGCGCGCGGCGCGAATGGGGTTCTTCACCGTGGTTACGCCGCCGACCGCGCCGGCTTGCAGGCCGCTGCCGTCCATGATCGAGGCGTCGAGTTCATTTTTGCCCTCGGCGGTGAAGACCGCGCCCTTGCCGGCGTTGAACACCGGCGCGTCCTCCATGACAACGATCGCCGCCTCGACGGCGTCGAGCGCGCTGCCGCCTCGGGCGAGAATGGCGTGCCCGGCGCGGAGCGATTGCTCGAGCGTGGCGTGGTACTGCCGCTCGCGCTCGGGGGTGAGTGCGTCGCGGTCGATGCGTCCGGCGCCGCCGTGGATGACGATGGCAATGGGCTTGGCTTGGGCGGTCATGGCGATGAACAACAGCAGGGCGGCGGCGATGGCTTTCATCACGCCCAGCTTGGCCAAGCGCGCCCCGCTTGGCAACTCGGGGCTTCACAGGCCGGGGGTTCTGTCGTTGACTGACGCGCCGCTTGGCCAAGCGCACATTATGCCCGACAGCACCCCCTTCATTCTCGACGCCCACCTCGATCTCTCGATGAACGCACTCGAGTGGAACCGCGACCTGTCCCGCCCGCTCGACGAGATTCGCGGGCGCGAAGCCGGCCAGACCGACAAGAAGGATCGCGGCCGGGGCACCGTCTCCCTGCCGGAGATGCGCCGGGGCAACATCGGCCTCTGTGTCGCCACGCAGATCGCCCGTTACACCAAGCGCGGCAACCCGCTGCCCGGCTGGCATTCGCCGGAACAGGCCTGGGCACAGACGCAGGGCCAGCTCGCCTGGTACCGCGAGATGGAGCGCCGGGGGGAGATGACGCAGATCGCCGACCTTGGCCAACTGGAGGCGCACTTGGCCAAGTGGGCCGACGGGCCAGGCGACGACCTGCCGGTGGGCTATATTTTGAGCCTCGAGGGGGCGGACTCGATGGTGACGCTGCAGCACCTCGAACGCTCGTACGAGAGCGGCCTGCGGGCGCTTGGCCCGGCGCATTACGGCCCGGGCACCTATGCGCCCGGCACACACGAGAGCGGTGGACTTGGCCAAGCGGGGCCGGATTTGCTCCGCGAGATGGAGCGGCTCGGCATCATTCTCGACGTGACGCATTTGAGCGACGAGTCGCTTGACGAGTCGATGGATATTTTCGGCGGCGCAGTCTGGGCCAGCCACTGCAACTGCCGCGCCCTCGTGCCGGGCGACCGCCAGCTCAGCGACGAGCAACTCCGGCGCGTGATCGAGCGCGGTGGCGTGATCGGCGCGGCACTCGACGCGTGGATGCTGATCCCCGGCTGGGAGCGCGGAGTGACGACCCCGGAGTCGTCCGGCGTGGCGTTGTCGCACGTGGTCGATCACATTGATTACGTCTGCCAACTCGCCGGCAACGCCGACCACGCCGGCATCGGCACCGACCTCGACGGCGGCTTCGGCCGCGAGCAGTCGCCGGGCGATCTCGACACAATCGCCGATTTGCAAAAGCTGCCCGGCCTGCTTGGCCAACGCGGCTATTCGGCGGCCGACATCAAAAAAATCATGAGCGGCAATTTTATCCAACTGCTCCGGCGCGTCTGGGCGTGAGCCGTTTTTTTAAACGCAGAGGATGCCGAGGCGCGGAGGGCCGCAGAGAGGGGGGTCAAGAGGACGCCGCGCTTGGCCAAGCGGCGAGGATGTGCGCGGGAGCGTCTTGGAGTGCGGTGCCCCGCCCCGCTTTGAATCGCGCTCAAAAGCGGAAGGGACTACCGCACTCCACGACGCTGGCGCGACTGCACTGACACCCTCTCCCAGCGGGAGAGGGCAGGGGAGAGGGAGAGCGCGTGATCATTAAACGGACATCCCGCACTGCCCGGAATCGCCGGTTTTCATCGCCGTCCCGCGCTTGGGTCGTTACGCTGCGCCGCGCCGGTCATGAGCAAAACTGAATCCAGCGCCGAAGCGAGCCGCCCCACCATCGGGGAGGAGCTGTCCCGCTTTTGGCGGGGGATGCCGGACAAGCCGCTGTTCCTCGCGCTGCTCGGCACCTGGCTGATTTTCTTTCACCTGCTCGGCAACTCCACATTTGGTTACGTCGATACCGCATCGCTTTTTGGCTGGATGAACTACGCCTACGGCAACTCGAAGGACGACGAGCTGGGCTACATCATCCCGCTGATCGTGCTTGGGCTGTGCTACTGGAAACGCGACGAGTTGCTCGCCGCTCCAAAGCGCAACTGGTGGCCGGCGATGGCGCTGGTGGCGTTCGCGCTGGCGGTGCATTTGCTCGGCTACGTCATCCAGCAATCGCGCATTTCGATCGTCGGGTTTTACCTCGGCGTCTACGCATTGACCGGGCTGGTGTGGGGACCGGCCTGGCTGCGGGCCAGTTTCTTTCCCTGCTTCCTGTTTGCGTTCGCCGTGCCGCTTGGGACATTGTCGGAATTTATCACCGTGCCGTTGCAGCATATTTCCGCTGACTTCACCGGCTGGATTTTGAGGACACTGCTCGGAGTGGAGATCGTCCAGCAGGGCGTAAAAATATTGGACACACAAGGCAGATTTGAATTTGGAATTGCAGCCGCGTGTGCTGGACTGCGCAGCCTGGTTGTCACGCTGGCGTTCTCCACAATATATGGCTTCGTTGCATTCACAAGACGATGGAAAATGGTGATGATTATTTTGTCGGCATTTCCGTTAGCCATGGCCGGTAACATGCTCCGGATGACAACAATTATTCTTGCTGCTGAGTTGACCGAGGCAATCAACGGTTCCGGCGGACAGGCAGCGGGAGATTTTTTCCACGGCAACGCGCTCCTCAATTTGATGCCCTACGTCACTGCGTTTGTCGGCATTTTTGTCGTTGGCAGACTAATCAAGGAGGATGGTCGCTCTAATCCTGGAGAATCAGAGGTCGACTCCGATGCTGAATTAACAAAGGAAGACGTAAATGAGTAAGCAGGGCATGGCAATAATTGCTATTTATTTGACGCTCATCGTGTCTGCGGCGTTTGTTTTAACAAGGCATAACACAGCAGGACAGACCCTGGAAAAGCCGGGGTTGAAATTGGAGGCAATGGAGATGGTGAACACCCAGGGTCAAATCATTTCAACCGACGCTGTGGCATTACCAGTCATCGTTTTCGACTGCACATCCAAGACAAGGGAGATGACTGAAGATGAGCTTGAATTGTTGCCTGATGACACAACTTTTGGCCGCCGAATATATACTTTGCAGGATGATACTCAAATCCAGACCACCGTGGTGTTGATGGGAAAAGACCGCACCTCGATCCACAAGCCGGAATACTGTCTGCCCGGTCAAGGTTTTACGATTGACAAGCGTGAAGTCGTCAATATCCCGATACAAAAGCCGTACCCTTATGATTTGCCGGTGATGAGGTTGACGATTTCAAACACTGTCAATCGGAACAATCGTGAACTGCAAGTTGGCGGAGTTTACATTTACTGGTTCGTCGCCGACGGCAAACTGGCGACGCATCATCTCGACCGGATGTGGATGATGACTCAGGGCTTGCTCCGCGACGGCGTGCTGCAGCGCTGGGCCTACGTGACCTACTTTGCGATTTGCAGCCCCGGCGACGAGGAGGCGACCTTCGACAAGATGGCCAAGTTCATCGCCGAGTCGGTTCCGAAATTCCAACTCACCACCGGCAAGCCAAAAGAGTGAGCGGCGACGGGGAGCGCACGCCCTGCACTCCAAGACGCTGACGCGAACGCAGTGGCTCCCTCTCCCAGCGGGAGAGGGCCGGGGAGAGGGAGAAGACCTGTCTTGTGCAATCATACATTCGACTGTTTTCACCCTCATCCGGCCTACGGCCACCTTCTCCCTGAGGGAGAAGGAATCGTGCCGGCCGCGCTTGGCCAAGCTCCCTCTCCCAGCAGGAGAGGGCCGGGGAGAGGGAGACAACCTGTCTTGTGCAATCATACATTCGACTGTTTTCACCCTCATCCGGCCTGCGGTCGCCTTCTCCCTGAGGGAGAAGGAATCGTGCCGGCCGCGCTTGGCCAAGCTCCCTCTCCCAGCAGGAGAGGGCCGGGGAGAGGGAGACAACCTGTCTTGTGCAATCATACATTCGACTGTTTTCACCCTCATCCGGCCTGCGGTCGCCTTCTCCCTGAGGGAGAAGGAATCGTGCCGGCCGCGCTTGGCCAAGCTCCCTCTCCCAGCGGGAGAGGGCCGGGGAGAGGGAGAAAACCAGTTTTGCGCAATCATACGTTCGACTGTTTTCACCCTCATCCGGCCTGCGGCCACCTTCTCCCTGAGGGAGAAGGAATCGTGCCGGCCGCGCTTGGCCAAGCGCGGGCCGAGAATACCCCTCCCGGCGGGAGTGAGAGATCAATTGTTCAACCCAACCAAGCCGGTCGACGATTCAGCGGGTTCGCGTCTCGAGGAATGCCTTCAGCGCTTGGGCTGATTTTTTGCCGAAGCCGGAGACTTGCTGGATCTCCTCGAGACTGGCTTTTCGCAACTGTTGCACAGAGCCGAATTGCTTGAGCAACGCGGCCTTGCGGCTGCCGCCGATGCCGGGCAACTCGTCGAGGATGCTCTCGGAGATTTTCTTCAACCGCAGCTCCGCGTTGTACGTGTTGGCAAACCGGTGCGACTCGTCGCGCACGCGCTGCAGAAGCTTCAGCGCACCGCTGTCGAGGCCCAGCCGCAGCGGGGTGCTTTCGCCGGGCCGGTAGATTTCCTCGAACTCCTTGGCCAGGCCGATCACCGGCACTTGTCCGAGGCCCAGCTTGGCCAACTCGCGGCACGCCATGCCGAGTTGGCCCTTGCCGCCGTCGATCAAAATCAGGTTCGGCATCGGGCGCGCCTCGCGCTGGAGCCGGCTGTAGCGCCGCCGCACCGTCTCGGCCATGCAGGCAAAGTCGTCCTGTGCCGCGACGCTCTTCATGCGGAACCGACGGTACTGCGCGCGATCCGGTTTGCCGCCCAAAAAACTGACCATTGACGCCACCATGAACGTGCCGCTGATGTTCGAGATGTCGAATCCCTCGATGCGCTTGGGCGGCTCGGTGAGACCAAGCGCCTGGCCAAGCGCAGCGAGGTCGCGGGCGGGATCGATCGCGCCCGGCAGCTTCACCGGCATGCGGGTGAACTTGCGTGACTTGCGGGTGGTCTCGCGCAGGTCGCTGATCATGTCGCGGTAGCGGGCGGCCTTTTCGTAGTCACGCGACTCGGAGGCCTGTTGCATCTTGGCCTCCAGTTCCTTTTCCCACTCGCCGGTTTGTCCCTCGAGGTAGTCGCACGCCTCGGCGACCTGTTGCCGGTAGTCACCGGGCGACACTTTGCCGACGCACGGCGCGGAGCAGTGCTGCAGATGGCCGTAGAGGCAATGCTTGTAATCGCGCTCGCCCGGGTTGAGCGGGCGGCAGCCGCGCAGATTGAATTTTTTGCGCAGCATCGTGATCGTCCGGCGGCACGCGCCGCCGCTGGCGAACGGCCCGAAATATTTCGCGCCGTCCTGCTGGCGCAACCGCGCGAAGGTGAAGCGCGGGATCGGGTCGTTGAGGTTCACCTTGATGAGCAGGAAATTTTTGTCGTCGCGAAAACTGACGTTGTAGCGAGGCTTGAACTCCTTGATCAGCTTGCCCTCGAGCAGCAGCGCTTCCGGCTCGCTCTTGACGACGTGCACGTCGAAATCCTCAATCGCCTCGATCAGCGCCGCCAGTTTCAGGTCCCAGCCGTGGCGGCGGGCCGGGTGGAAATATTGGCTGACCCGCTTGCGCAGCGCCCGTGCCTTGCCGACGTAGATTACCGTGCCGAACCGGTCGCGCATGAGGTACACCCCTGGCTTGTGCGGGAGCTGGCTCAGCTTGTCTCGGATGCGGTCGTTGATCGGCATGAAGCGAAGGAGGGGAGTTTCAAGTTTCAAGTTTGAAGTTTCAAGCAAAGCAAGTTGAAACTTCAAACTTGGCCAAGGGCGTGGCAGGTTCCGCCGCCGTGGTTCTGCTCGTCGATATTGGCAACACGCACACGCATGCCGCCGTGGCCGACGGCGAGCGCATCGTGGCGGACACCCGCTTGGCCAGCGAGTCGCTCGCGCTTGGCCAAGCGGAGCGGCCGTTGGCCAAGTTGCTGTGCTTGGCCAAGGTGAACCGGCTGGCTGGCACGGTGTTTTGCAGCGTGGTGCCCCGGCTCAACCCGGCGCTCAAGCGGCTGGTGCGCGCGCGCTGGCAGTGCGCGGCGTGGCAGCTCACGGCACGGACGGTGGCCGGCATCGGCATCGACTACCCGAAGCCATCGACGATCGGCGCCGATCGCCTGGCCAACGCCATCGCGGCTCACGCGCGGTTTGGCGCGCCGGTGGTGGTGGTTGATTTTGGCACGGCGGTGACGTTTGACGTCGTCGATGCGTCCGGCAACTACACCGGCGGGATCATTGCGCCGGGCCTGTCGGCGATGACCGATTATTTGCACGAGAAAACCGCGCTGCTCCCGCGCGTCAAGATCGCCGAGCCGGAGTCGGTCGTCGGCAAAAACACGCGCGACGCGATGCTCAGCGGCGCGGTGCACGGCTATCGCGGATTGATCGCCGAGCTGGTGCGGCAACTGAAGCGCGAGCTGGGTACGGCCAAGCTGCCGGTGGTGGCGACCGGCGGCTACGCGGCGTTGATGGCGGCCAAACTGCCGTCGGTGCGGTGTGTCGAGCCGCGGCTCACGCTGGAGGGGTTGCGGCTGGCCGGTCTGGCGCGCCGCCCGGCGTGGTGGCGGACTTGAACTCGATCGACTCGGCGATGCGGAACTTCGGGTTGAGCAGCTTGCGCGCCCGGGTGAACGCCCTGTTTCCCTCCTCGGTTTGCCCGACTGCGTTGAGCATCACGCCGAGGTTGTGCCATCCTTCGCCGAAGTTGTGGTCGGCCTCGACCGCTTTCCGGTAGGAGCGGATTTTCTCGTGCGGATTGCCGAGCTTGCCCTGCAACACGCCGAGGTTGAACCACGCCTTGGCAAATTTCGGCGACAGCAGCAACGCCTGCTTGTAGGCGTGGATCGCCTCGACGTCCTCCTCGCGCCGGGCCTGAGCCACGCCGAGGTTGTACCAGGCATCGGCATACTTGGGCGCGAGCTGGATGGCCTTGCGGTAGGCGTCGATCTCCTCGTCCGGCTGCTCCACCTGGCCAAGCGCGGCGCCGAGGTTGATCCACGCCTTGGCGTCTTTCGGGTCGATCTCCGTCACGCGACGGCAAATCCCGACGGCCGACTTGCTCTTGGCCTGCAGTTCCTTGGCGGCGTGGGTGCGGTGGTGGCTCTTGAACGACTCGACGTACGCCTGTCCGGCCTCGGCGGCGCGGCCCTCCTTTTCGTGCGTCAGGCCGATGTTGAACCAGGCGCGGGCGTCGTCGGTGGTCAGGCGGGCGGTGTTGCGGTAGGCGGCGAAGGCGTTTTGCTGCTGCAGGTTGATCGGCCCGTCCGGCGTGGCATTGGGGTCGCTGTAGGAGTTGGGCAGCGTGTCGCGGAGCTGCAGCGAGATGGCGTCCGACTCGAGGCCAAGCGCCTCGCGGTACATGGCGATGGCCTCCTCGCGCCGCCCGCCCAGCCACAGCTCGACGCTGCGCTCGTGCAGTTCGGCCGCCTCGGTCTGTGTTGCGTTCTCCGCCACAGACCGTGGCTAAGGAAAAGCGCGGCAACCCGCAAGGTTATTCGCCACGGGATTGACCTTGGCCAAGCGCGGCCCGACGCTGCCGCCGGCATGAAGGAGATGAAACTAAAGGAAGGCGATACGGCGCCGGGCTTCACGGCGGCGGCCAGCGGCGGCGGCGAGGTGTCGCTTGGCCAATTTCGCGGCCAAGCGGTCGTGCTTTATTTTTACCCGAAAGACAACACGCCCGGCTGCAACAAGGAGGCGTGCGGCTTCCGCGATGCCCACGACGCGATCACGGCCAAGGGCGCGGTGGTGCTGGGCGTGAGCGCCGACTCGGCGGCCCGGCATGACAAGTTCATCGGCAAGTTCGGCCTCCCGTTCACGCTTGTTGCAGACGAGGACAAGTCGATCTGCGAGGCGTACGGCGTGTGGGGTGACAAGTCGTTCATGGGGCGGACTTTTCTTGGGATTAAGCGGATGACCTTCCTCATCGACGCCGGCGGGGTGATCCGAAAAATCTGGCCCAAGGTGAAAGTCGCCGACCACGCCGCCGAGGTGCTCGCGGCGCTGGACGAATTAGGCGGTTGAACCGTGCCGCACGGGTTGTGGTTCTCACGCGTTCTCCCTCAGGGAGTCGCGTCGTTCGCGCCAGCGTCGTGGAGTGCGGCGCAGTGCGCCGCTTTGAGTTGGGCAAGTGTTTTTAGTGAAGAGGGAAAGCGCTGCACAGCAGCGCACTCGAATACGCTCCCGCGATATGCCCGCACCGCTTGGTCAGTCACGTCGCTGTTTGATCGCCGGGGGATTACACGCGCGTCATTTTTTCCAGCGCGCGCAGTCGCAGGTTGATTTCCGTGCGCGTGGTTTTGGTGGTGCGGTTGAGGCCGAAGCCTTCGCAGCAGAACGACGCCACCACGCTCCCGTAAAGAATCGCCTTGCGGATGTTGGCGTCGACCGAGCCGCCGGTTTTGGCGAGGTAACCGGTCATCGCGCCGACGAACGAGTCGCCCGCGCCGGTCGGGTCCTCGACCTTGGCCAAGGGGAACGCCGGCGCGACGAACAGCCCCCGGCGGGACGAGAGAATGGAGCCGTGTTCGCCCTTTTTCACGATCACATATTTCGGGCCGAGCTTGTGCAGCTTGGGCAGGGAGGAGACCACATTGGCGTCGCCGGTCAACTGCCGCGCCTCACTGTCGTTGAGCACGAGCATGTCGACGCGCCTGAGCAGGCTCAGCAAGTCGTTCATCGCGACGTTCATCCACAAATCCATCGTGTCGGCAACGACGAACTTCGGCTTGTCGAGTTGCTCAATGATTGCCTCCTGCGCGCCGGGTGGGTTGTTGGCCAGCAGGATGTACTTGGCTTTGCGATGCGCCGCCGGCAGCACCGGTGAGTAGCCCTCCACCACGCCCAGTTCTGTGCTGAGTGTGCGGCGGTTGTTCATGTTCACCTCGTACTCGCCGGCCCAGTGGAAGGTTTTGCCGTCGCGCACCTTCAGTCCCCTGAGGTTCACCTTGTGGCGCTCGAGCAGCGAAATGTATTTTTTTGGGAAATCGGTGCCGACCACGCCGATTAGCTTTGGCACGGCGAAGAAACTGGCCGCGACGGCGGCGTGGCTGCCGGAGCCGCCGAGCAGGCGCGGGTTCTTTTTTTTCGGCGTGGCGATGGAGTCCAGTGCAGTGGACCCGAAAACTAGCAGGCTCATTTTTTTAATGATTAATCCAGCGACTTAACAGCATGCCGCATATCTGGACAGGTGTTGGGCGTTCTTCCTCACCCCGGCCCTCTCCCGCTGGGAGAGGGAGTTTGGCCAAGCGCATTCGCACTGGGTTGCTTCTCCCTCAGGGAGCAGGTGGCCGCAGGCCGGATGAGGGTGAATCTTCGGATGATTTTTCATAAAGTTAACATTTTATTGCCGGATAAAAAGTTAAGAGGGGTAACGCCCCGCTAACGGGCGGCGCAGAGTAGGCGCTCCTTGAATTGGCGACAAGCACCGGCGACATCCGGCGCCCGCAAAATCGCCGACACGACGCACACCCGCCGCGCCCCAGCGGCGAGCACGTCGTCGAGATTTTCGAGGTCGATGCCGCCGATCGCGAACCACGGCCGGTCGAGGTTTGCGGCGGCCCAGCGGACGTAATTAAGCGTCACCGGCGGGCGGCCCGGCTTGGTCGGCGTGGCGAACACCGGGCCGATCGCGACGTACTCCGCCCCGCACTCGCAGGCGCGCTTGGCCTGCTCCGGTGCGTGCGAGCTTAGGCCAAGCTCGAGCGCCGAGCCGCTTGGTTTCACGTCATCGACGTGCCGGTGGCCGGCGTCAAAAAAGTCCTCCTGGCCAAGGTGCGCCGTTGGCGCGCCGACCTCGGCGGCGAGTTCGGGGTGGTCGTTGATGACCAAGCGCACACCGGTATCGGCCGTGATCGGGGCCAAGCGCTTGGCCAAGCAGGCGATGTCATCGACCGGCCAGTCCTTGGCGCGAAGCTGCACGAGATCCGCCCCGCCATCGCACAGCTGCCGGCACAGCTCGGCCGGGTCGCGGCCGTCCAGATAGGCCGAGTCCACAAACCCGTAGAGCAAACAATCTGCCAGCGATTTCATGAAACCTATTTCGCCGACTCGACCCGGTACAAGTGCCCGCCGGTGCGCATGATAAACGCGTCGCCATCCACCGCCGGTGTCGCCATGAACGGCTGCTTGGCCAAGGCATTGCTGGCGATGACCTCCAGCTTGCGCGTCGGCCGGATCACCGTGGCCAACCCCTCCTCGTTGAACAGATAAATGCGACCCTTGGCATGGATGGGCGACGCCGAATAGCCGCCCTTCAGCCGCTCCTGCCAGACAACCTTGCCGGTCTTGGCCTCGAGGCAAGTCGCGATCCCGCCGCGATTCACGACGAACAACAAATCGCCCACGAGCAACGGCGAGCAGCGCTGCGGCATACTGCGGATTGATCTCCATGCGATGTGCGTGTCGGTCACGTCGCCGTTGCCGTCGAGCCGGATGGCCCACAGCTCCGGCCGGTCGCGATCCACCGTGGCAAACACCAGCCCGTGACCGGACACCGGCCGCGGTGCCACCGACCAACCCCGGTGCCGCATATGCCACAGCTCCTTGCCGGTCTCCGGATCGTAAGCGTACAACCCCCGCCCGGCCGGGCTGACGAGTTGCCTGCCGCCTTCACCGCGCGGCACCAACGCTGGCATGCAGTAGGCCTTGCGATGGTGAACGGGAATCTTGGAGTAATCGAGCGAGCGCGGTGTTTTCCAGACCGTCTTCCCGGTGGCGATGTCCAGCGCGATGATGTACTGCACATCCCGGCCGTCCACATGCACCACCACCTTGCCATCGACGAGTGTCGGCGAGCTGGCCGGGCCGGCCCCCGCCTCATGGTCGCAGTTCAAGTCGCGCCGCTTCCACAACACCTTGCCGGTGCCGGTGTCCAGACAAGCCGTGCCGTACGTGCCAAAATGCAACACCACCCGCCCCGCATCGATCACCGGCGTGGGCGTCGCGTAGGTGTTGTCCTTCGTGATCCGCATCGGCTTGGCCACGTCGAACAAATGCAGGTCGTGTACAATCTTCCCGCTGTTTTTATCGACGCAAACCGCGAACAACTTTCGACCATTCGCCGTGGCTGTGGTCAACCAAACTTGATCTCCCCAGATCACCGGCGACGACCAGCCGCGATCGTGAATCGCCGTCTTCCACGTGACGTTTTCCGACTCCGACCACTTCAGCGGCAGGCCGGTGGACGCCGTATGCCCGTCTCCGCTTGGCCCGCGAAACTGCCACCAGCTCTCGGCGGCAGCCGCTTGGCCAAGCGCAACGAACAACAGGATAAAAAAAGCCCACCACTTGGCCGCGCCAGGCTTGGTCACAGAAAAAACAGATGAGGTATTCACGATACAGTCACTTCGAAGCCGGCAGACTGCCACCCGCTTGGCCTAGCGGCAAGGCGGTGGGCATCTCGGGATTTGCGGCGGCGATGTGCTTGGCTTAAAGCATCGGGCCGTCGGAGCGTGGCGCAGTTTGGTAGCGCGCCAGTTTTGGGAAGAGCGCAACTTCCTAATTTCCTCCATTCTTCAACACCTTTTAGTCAGCAGTATTTTTGCCGGAGCAACCCCGGAGCAATTTCCGCAGCATCCATAGCGAAAATTTACGTGTATAGATATTTTTTTGAATCGGGACTTACCTGTTGACTCATTAAGAAAGGACACCGAAGGGGAGGCGCTAGACTGTGGTTAGC
>JACKQG010005860.1_pt1 | contig 13301 bp, 8 predicted proteins | sample 8237621 | NCBI WGS metagenome assembly JACKQG01 (sample SAMN15677084, study PRJNA649215) | marine metagenome | biome: marine; feature: Black Sea; material: saline water; isolation source: suspended particulate matter (SPM) from the Black Sea western gyre | collected 2013-06-09/2013-06-10 | depth...
AGGGAAGAACGAGGCCCAGCCTGCCGTGGCTGTGCCGAAAATAGTTATAGGTCCCAAGGCTGCTGACAAGAAGATTTAGAGAAAGGGTAATAAGGGGAATAGCTTTGAAGTGAATCCCAAAAATGGCGAGCAAAGCCGTATAAGAAGAGCCTCCGGCCAACCCCACCGAAGAATAGAGGAGCGAAACAAAGAAAAAGAGGACAGCCAACTGCCAGGGCGCTATAAGAAGATCTTCCATCTTTTATCTCTCTAGACCTGCTCTCTTGCTCACTTTCCAAGGAGAAGACCCTAACCATTGTCTGAATTCCTTGCACGGAAGAGGCTTGCCTATATAATAGCCCTGGGCGACATCACAGCCCATTCCACCAAGAAGGCCAAATTGCTCTTCTGTTTCAACACCTTCAGCGACAGTAGTTATTCCCAGTTCCCGGTTAAATTCTATCATGTGCTGCACCAATGACCGACTCAGTTCTGAGGAAGTTATATTGACAATAAGGCTCTGATCTATCTTCACGGTATCTATGGGAAGTTCCTGCAGGTAATGAACAGAAGAATATCCTGAGCCAAAATCATCGATGGCAATGCTGGCCCCCATTTTTTTCAATGCACCCAGGATCTCCCTGGCCACATCAAACTCCCTCAACAAAAATCTCTCTGTTATCTCAATTTCCAAAAGAGCCGCATCAATTCCCATCTCCCGAACCGATTTAATCAAACGGGCAATAAGGATTCGATCCTGTATGGCATGTGCTGTGAGGTTAATGGCTAGCTTCATATCATAGCCGCCGCTGGCCATACACTTAATCTGAGCCAATCCTTCTTTTACAGCAAAAAGGGAAAGAGGGTGGATAAGCCAGGTGTTTTCAGCTTCGGGAATAAACATATCGGGGGGCAGCAGGCCGAGCTCAGGGTGCTGCCATCGAATGAGGGATTCAACCCCAACCAGATATCCATCGGCAATCGAAACCTTAGGCTGGAGGAACAGAGTCAGCTGTGAAGTGTCAATGGCGTTTTTCAAGGAACCCAGCAAAGCAAGACGCTCAACACTATTGCTGTCATCACTGGCACTGTATTGGGTGTAAAGTGTTTTATTCATCTCGGCGTTGTATACCGCGATCCCGGCCTTCTGAATCATCTCGTCACGAGAGTCCCCCGAGTTGCATGAGCAGGAAATTCCCAGGTGCATATCAACAGCAATAGGAATGTTTTCAAAAGAGAAAGGGTCTTCCAGATGCTTGGTGATCATCCGGCATTTTTTGATAAATTCATCAACATTGACATCAACAGCAACGACTGCGAAATTGTTGTCCTGTATGCGAAACAGGGAGTCTACCGGCAGTTCTCCTTCCTGGCTGAGCCGTTCGGCAATCTGACGGAGAATTGCAGAGTAGGATCGATAGCCTAGACTGGCGACTATCTGCTTCAGATTGCTGATTGTGAGTATAGCCAGGGTAACCTCTTTTTCCTGCTCCGCGTCTTCTTCGTTCAAAAGTTCATCAAGCCTTCTGTATAATGCCTGAATATTAAGAAGCCCTGTCAATGGGTCATGAAAAGCTTTTGCCTGGGTGCTATCAAGATGATCGTTGAAGCATCTGGAAATAAAACCGCCAACACCACCCATCAGCATAAAGAACACCATCCGCATGACCCAGTTGAGGGTATCCTGAATACCAGCGGGCATATCAGCTGACTGCATCAACGGACCGAGCATGAGACCTGCCAGAAAACCGGCAATGATTCCGCCGGGGGTACGAAAAAGGACTGCTGCCATAATAATGGGCCCGTACATGAGATGGGGCAGAAACACTACCGAACTTCCGGATCTGGAGATGATAAATGTTATGAGGAGCATGAGCAGCAGTAATACCAGCAGCACCGCAAATGCACGAAACCCTTTGGGCCTCCGCCACCGCTCAATCATGGCACTGATCGTCTCTTTATATGGCATCATGGTGTTTCCTTGTTAAAAAATCCTGAAATGAAGGGGAAAGAGCTCTCTATTCCCTTCAAACTTACCACTTGCAGACATTACTATTCAGCTTAGTGTTAACCACCGAACTGTAACTGTTTAGCAGTGCTGCAGATTTGTTCGTTTAGGACTTCGAGGAATAGTAATTCTATCTGAGAAGGCCAAAACGGACGAAGATGTAGTGCTGCTGAATAGTTACTTTCAGACAAACATTACTTTATCGCCAGACGAACAAAACAGCTCGGAGAAGGAGCTTCACCCTCTGCCCCCCCCCTGTTCTTCAGTGAGAAAAACCCGTTCCGGCTCAATCTGCTTTTTCTCTACCAGAAAATAACTGACTGCTGCTGCACGCTGTGAGGCGAGGAGCGTAAGCTGCTCATCACCCACTTCAAGAAATGCCCTGAGCATTTTCTCCTGATCTGCAGGCAGAATTTTTTTGACCATGCCAATGAAATTCTTTTCCTTCTCAAAGGGTGCAGTTTTATAGGCTTCCCATAAATACTTTTCATACTCCTCTGCAGATATGGTTATGTCATCAAGAGATAATCCACGGGTCCCCTTTTTCACCATCTCTTCAAGTTTTCTGACTTTGAGCTGCTGCCAGAACAAGGTTTCATGAATGGCCTTGCTGTCAAAATCCGGGTCTGCATATCCTGCCAAGCTTATTTTTAATCCGGGGCGGTCATAAAGAACTGTTGCAAGCTTCTCAAGTTTATCGGCCTCTGAAGGATCAAGAATAGCCGAGCCCGGCTCAAAAACAATGTGATCAAGCTGTTCATCGCTGCCAATCAGTGCGCCTATAAGGGCAAAGGGCGAAGTGGCGGCCTTGACAATCATATTCATGATCACTCGAACGACAATCCCTCCGATACTGAAATCAGGATCACTCAGGCTTCCCTGCACAGGAACATTGAGATTGATTTCCCCTTTCCTATTCTGCATCAGGGCAACGGCAAGATCAAGCGGAAGACTCACAGCATCTTGACTGTCAACACTGTCCCCCAGGGCAAGCTGATCAAAAAATAAAATATTTTTGCCGGCAATTTCCTGGTCATCCACTGTATAATCCATATTCACCGACAATTTCCCTTTGCGGATACGCCGGCCGATATATTTCCCGGAATATGGGGTCAGTTGGCTTAACTCAATGCCATCGAGCTTGACCTGAACAGCCCCGCTTTTTGTAATTGCCAGAGGCTGCAGTGTTCCAGAGATATCAAGTTCCGTGGTATTATCGAGTTTCCCTTTCAAGGTAAAATCTGCGGGAACGCTAGTGCTGAGACCTGTTACTGATGCATTCAATTCATGAAGCTTTGAATGATAATCAGGTGTCATCCGGTTGTCTGTGAAGCTGATTTCACCCTTCTTCACCATTATTTTGCCAATGCTGATGTCCCGGGCCGGACCGACTTCTTTCTGCCCCTCGACAAGCGGCTCCTCTGCGTGATCCAGCTCCTCCTTCTCTCCTGTGTCTTTAACCATTTTCTGGACATTAACAGAACCATTCTGATCAATAGCAATATGAGTTGCCAATCCATCAAGGAGAATCTGCCCTACCTGGACCGATGCCTCGGGGAAAGCCCCCTGCACCTCTTCGACTTTAAGCTTTTTCCAGCTGCAGAAAGGATTGCCACTGCCTGATTCTACAGCCACGAAATTTTCCAGGGAAGACGAGCCTGAGAAATGTCCATTGACGCCATTTTCATCCATGGCGAGATCAGCTTGTGCCATGAGGTTAAACTTCCCATCTGTTATCAGCAGTTGAAGATACTGATCAACATATTGCTGCAGAGAGCCAACCTCAAACCCAGCAAAGTTCAGCGTAAAAGATCCGCGTATCGGATTGATTCCCAATTCCCCAGACACTTCCAGCAGACCGCTTGAATTGATCCTGGCCCCGACAGTAAGATCTGACTGATTCTTTTCAGAAAGCGAAAAATCCTTTATAAAGAGAGAAAGCTGATCACCTGTGATAGACGCATCCACTGCCTGGTCAATAAATCGAAAGCTGCCATTGCGAACCCGTGTTGCATCAATCCTGATATCAAAAGGGGTATGCTCTACGGCTTGTTCCGGCTGCGGCTCTTCAACTGCAACCTCATTGCTCCCGCCGACCACAGGGATGGCCAACGTTCCATCTTTCGTTTTGTATAGTGATATTACCGGGGAGTCCAACTCGACAGACTTCAGATGGGGCTTGCCGTCCAGCAGATTATCCGGGGCAATCTGCAGCGTCAGGCGGGGAAGTGAAAAGAGAGGGGATCCGTCTTGCAACGCTATCTCTATGTCGCGAAGAGCTATTTCACCTTCCAACCCAAAAATTTTTTCCTGTGTACTGTCCTGAGAATAGGAAAGAACAAGACGGCAATCAAGAAAGGCTTTTCTGATATCCATCCCCAGATCTACAGGAACATAGGCTAAGTAATAGGGCAAAGCAATGTCATGGAGCTCTACCTGTAAAGCAGTTTCCTTGCTGCCAACAAAAGGTCTGGTCTGCCCTGTGGAAGCAAAGAACTTCCCGTTAATAAAAGCGGAAAAGGATGGCTCTACATCAATTTGAACTTCCGAAGGGAGGTTCGAAATAAATGGAATAGAAAGATTAATTTCTTCAATTTCATGGAGGGTGTCATAAGGGGCATCATAAAAATAAACAGCTGAGTCAGATATCTCAATATTGTTGACGGAAAACAGAAATGGTTTCTTTTCTTCCGAGGAAACATCCTCTTTTCCCTGATCTTTTCCAGATTCAAGCAGATCGGAAAAATCATAGGTTGAATCAGTTATTCTGCTTCCTCGCACTTCAAACCCGGAAAGTTGACAGGTTTTAACAACAGGCGCAAATTTAAACAGTGAAGATATTTGAAAATCAAGGAAAAGAGAATGCAGCCCAATAAATGTATCATCACCTTGCAGGTTGCGAATCTCCAGCTCATTAACCTCTACGGAGAGCAGGAGGGGGTTGATAGACACCTTTTCGATGAAAACCTGGCGGTTGAGGGCTGCGCTAAGTTTTCCGGGAAGGATAAGGGTAATAAGGTAGGGCACAGCAAGAAAACCGATAACGCAGTAAGCCGCAAACAGAAACGTGCCTACAATAAGTCCGCGCTGCCAGAAAGAGCATTTCTTGTAGTGTGCCCACAGGCTTTTGTTCTTTTCGGACATATCCCTTTTATACAATCAGTAAGGGAATTCGTCTACAGGAAGCTTGCAAAAATACCGCTACCTAATCACCCTTATTGATCGGCAGCAGAATTGTAAAGACACTTCCTTTCCCTAATTCACTCTCTACCGAAACCTTGCCGTTATGGGCCTGGGCAATATGCTTGACAATGGCAAGTCCCAGACCCGTGCCGCCAAGCTTACGACTCCTGGCCTTGTCACTCCGATAGAATCGCTCAAAAAGCCGGGGCAAATGCTCTTTACCTATACCAACTCCATAATCCCGAACACTGACAGCTATCATTTCCTCTCCATCCTGTTCCGTCTCATATCCCCGTATTTCCACACGACCACCCGGATCACTGTACTTGATGGCATTGATAACCAGATTGGACACAGCCTGTTCCATCAGGGACGAATCCATCACACACTGTAAATCATCGACACAATCCATATGAATAGCGATATCTTTCTCCTGGGCTTTTACTGAACAAACTTGAACAGCAGCCTGCAGAACATCCCCGACCTTACCGCGAGTAACAACGATATCTTCTTTATCTGTTTCCTGCTCTATCCGGGCAAGGGACAACAAGTCGTTAACAATGGCGTGTAGCTGGTTAGACTGCCTGACGATAATCTCTAAAAACTTCTTCGCTTGCTCAGCATCTGCCAAGCCACTGTCGAGAATAGTTTCCGCATATCCTTTGATAGAAGTGATAGGGGTTTTCAACTCATGGGAAACGTTAGCCACAAAATCGCGGCGCACAGTCTCTAATCGTCGAAGGCGGGTGACATCATTCAGAACCATCAAAGCCCCAAAAGACTTACCACCGCTGTTAAAAAGCTTAACACCATTAGTCTGCAGAAAAAGATCCCTTCCCTCTTTAGCAAGAACAATTTCTTCCATTACCGCTTTATCACTGGCCAGTATTTTACCAACCAGCCGTTGTAAATGAATGTTGCGTATTACTTCCTGGATTGATTTGCCAGCTGCGTCCTGAATTCGTATATTGAGAAGCTTTGAAGCGGCCTTGTTAATCCCGACAACTTTTCCTTTGGTATCAACAACGATTACCGACTCCAGCATGGATGACAACACAGTATTTTGTTCATTGCGCTGCTGCACTATGGTATTGATCCGCTCTTCAAGCTGCCTGGCCATATGGTTCATAGAGTCACTGAGGGTCTGCACCTCAAGAGCCATATCCTCGGATAAAGCGAGAGGCTTTTCAAAATCTCCTTTGGCAAAACGTTCTGCTCCCTCTTTAATTAATTCAAGTGGCCTGCTGATTCGGCGTGCAACCACCATTGTGCCAATTGCAGCAACTATCGCGACAAGAATGGCACCAAAAGCAATTTTTAGCTGCACACCATATAAAATATGATCAATTGCTGAGACCGGCAAAGACACGCGGAGTACGGCCAGAGGCGCATTGCCTTTATCTCTATTGCTGATGCCTGTTTCAGCATACAGGGGAACCGCCACATAAAGCATATTCTTGGCAAGTGTTGCACTGAATCGAACAGAGGATCCTGTTTCGCCCTTAAAGGCAGTCTTGATTTCCGGTCTGTCACCATGATTTTCCATGCCATGAGCATCTTCATTAGAATCGGCTATAACAACGCCGGAAGGAAGAATGACCGTAATGCGTGTGAATGACTTTCGTCCAGATTTTCTACAGAATTCCTCCAATTCTTTATATTGTCCCGAAGACATAAAATGAATAACCTGGTCCTCAATTAACCAGGCTCTGTCCTCAAGAGATTCTGCCATTTGGGTGTTATAAAAACTATGAAGAGTAACCGACCCGTACCATGTCACTAAAAACATCGCTCCCAGGGTAATAAACAGGTTTACCGGGAAGATATGCCAAACGAGTTTCTTTGATTGCATGAGGTTATCTCGCGATTGTTAACAGCATTAATGAAAAAGCTCTATTTCCCAAGAAATGAAACACACCTGGCTCTTGAGAAAATGGACTGTAATTTTTCCTGCCAAACCTGTGAATAACTGCAGAGAACCATTCAATGAAAAAATTATCAAGTCACAAATTCAAAAAACACCATCTATTTAATAATAAACGAAAAAACAGCCTAATCCTTACCCAAACATTGTATTTAAGAGAAGGTTTTTTTATATGTGAGGGAGTTCTCTTGTAGCACTCTAAACAGGACGCATAGCGAATAACACGCTATAGACAGGAATGTATCGTGGTCACCGTGAATAAATATATTTATGTCCCATGTTCGTGGGTGCGCCCTTTACTCTCTCCGATTTGCTTAAAATGAGCAGCCCAGCACTGCCATGGAAGTATTTCTTCACGACAGTCATAGGGACATCCTGAAAAACCATCCTCATGTATGGGGCAAAGACCGCATTTTAAATTACAGACAACTTTGGCCGCCTTTTCGAGGGCTGATTCCAATATTTCTTCGTTTCTCATCCTCTCACCTCATGGTTAATTTATCATTACAGTGAGATGATAACGCTCAAATATTTCTTTTTCATGAGAAGATGGATAGCGTTTGATGAATAGCGACAGGCAAAGCTAAGAGGGGAAATCTGATCATATACTGATATCTCTCTCATTTCTGTGTGTTCAGTCTTCAAATGCAGCCAGTTGACACTCTATGAAATCCAGACGAGAGCGAACTCGTAATTTACTTTACCTGAACACAGTTAATCCTTGTGGGAGTGTGCTGATATAATCTCTAATTTCATCACGTACCTTTCGGTAAAAACTTAAGATCTCCTCTTCGCGTCCGGCCTCTACTGCTAGCTTCGGAGGATCGTCAAAACCCCTGTGGATCTTTTTGCCGGGGAAAAACGGACAAGTCTCGTTGGCATGGCCGCATAGGGTAACGACATAATCGAATTGCCGCACAGGCAGATCGTCGATTAGCTTTGACCATTGCCCGGAAATGTCCACCCCCGCCTCAGCCATGACCTTTACCGCCAAAGGATTCATTCCATGTTTTTCGATACCTGCTGAATATGCATCAATGACATCACCCTTCAAAAACCGGGTCCAGCCTTCGGCCATCTGACTGCGACAGGAATTACCGGTGCAGAGAAAGAGAATTTTTATTTTCTTCATTATCTCCTCATCTCCTCATCTCCTCATCTCCTCATCTCCTCACAAAATAATGTTGAGTTTTCAGGCAGAATTTCACCAGCATCAACATCACCGGAACTTCAATGAGCACTCCGACAACCGTTGCCAAGGCTGCACCAGACGAAAGTCCGAACAGCATTGTCGAGGTGGCAATCGCTACCTCAAAATGATTCGATGCCCCGATCATGGCAACAGGTGCCGCATCCCGGTATGGGAGTTTCAATATTCTTGCGGCAGCATAGCCGAGACTGAAAATAAGAACCGTCTGTATGAAAAGTGGAATAGCTATCCAGACAATGGTTAAAGGGTTGTTCAGGATAACTTCTCCCTTGAAACTAAACAGGAGGACAAGAGTTGTCAGCAGAGCAATAATGGTCACTGGAGTAAGAACGTGCAGAAACTTTTCCTGAAACCACACGTTACCCTTTGCGCTAATAATCCATCTGCGCGAAATATATCCAGCCACCAGCGGCAAGGCAACATAGATCGCGATGGATAGTAGGAGCGCCTGCCACGGCACAGGGAGCCTGCCTACCCCCAGCAGAAAACCTCCTAAAACTCCATACAGCAAGAGCATGGTCAGGGAGTTGATGGCCACCACTACCAGTGTCAAGCCATCATTCCCCCGAGACAGATATCCCCAGACCAAAACCATTGCAGTACAGGGCGCAACTCCCAAAAGGATACAGCCTGCCAGGTAACTCCGCCATAAAGGTATTTCAAGCATCTTCACACCTTCAGACAAAACGACTGTTCCGGCACCATGCGCCGATCCTACCGGCAAATCCAGCCCAAAAGGCATTTTCACTAAGTCTATGGCATCAGGGCCTATGAACTTATTTAAAAGAATTCCTAAAAATAAAAGTGCAATACCGTACATCGTAAATGGTTTAACAGCCCAATTGATGAACAGAGTCAAGAAAACAGGTTTACCGCTTTTGCCTGCCTTAATGACCTCACCGAAATCTATTTTTACCATGATAGGATACATCATGAAAAACAGACAAATGGCTATAGGGATTGATACAACAGGGGCGCCATTGACAAAAATGGCCATGCCATCGAGGGACTTGGCAAATTCAGGCGCCACTTTGCCAAGAATTATGCCCCCTCCTATACATAATCCGACCCATAGGGTCAGATACCTTTCAAAAAGGCTGGCCATCTTCCGTTCTGTTTGCGTTTCACTATTCATGCTCATTCTTCATCCAACCTCGTATCGCGTATTTCAGCAGACATCTGTCTGTTTTGTTTGCAGATATTCTATTAGACGCCGGCGATCAATGGAAGCCTGCTTCGAGTCTTTAGCGGCAGATTGCATAACACCCAAAACTCCTGTTAAGCGTTCGCCCAATTCATCTGGCAGACGATAATACATCCAGACCCCTTTCCGCTGGTCATAGACAAGACCTGCATTACGTAAATATCCTAAATGACGGGATACTGTTGACTGTGGAAGATCAAGGACTTCCATCAGATCACAGACACACAGTTCGCCGCCGACCTGTAAAAGCCATATAATTCGAACCCTTGTGGGTTCAGATAATGCTTTGAAAAGCTGGGTGATTTTTCTCATGTAAATGATAATATCCGCATAGGCGGATATTATCAAGATAGAAACTCAACTTTCCAGGTTGATGTATTGTCTTGACTTTATGACTATTTTCCGCAGGTAGAGTAAAGTGAATCTTCATCATCAATTTTGTTGGGCATGCCTGAGCTATGCAATTCTTCCAAGTTTCGAAGAATAAAATCGTCAAGCGTGCTTAACAAATTATTTATCAAAGCTCCGCCTTTACCCAACCTACGGGATATCAACGACTTATACGAACTCGGAAAGTCGAAATAGAAATATTTCGATTCTGGGAAACAAGCGGATTGTCAGTGAAAAGATTAACGGTATCATCCTCTAGCTGGCTCTTGCCCAGCAGGATCCCTGATCAGATAAAACACTTATAATTATCTCTGACATCGCAAGCACAATACATTGCATCTGTCAAAAAACTACCCCCCTCTGCAGTTTCACCGCTGAGGAGGGTCTCATGTTGCCATACGCTGTCAATTAAAATTTATATTTCATATCAACCTGCATAAGATCTACACTATCTTTTGATAGGCCATCATGATCTTCATCATACTCATAACTCAAGTAGGTCAACCCTGTTGACCAGTTTTTCGTGAAGCTATAACCAAGCTTGAATTTATGACCTTTTTTATTGGTATCGGCAATATTATCTCCAAAATCGGCATCAGCCAAAAATCCATATAAAGAATCGGCCTCAACAACCGAGTAGGAATAACCGACTTTAAATTTATTTATTTTTGCGTCCAGTCCCAAAACCCAACCGGTATCAGCATCTTCAGGGCTCTTGAGGTATGATGTTGCCTGACTTTCACCATCGGCACCATCAGCCCCAAAATTTTGCCAGAAATGACCATAGAGCTTCAATTTAGCTTTGCCAACTGGAAGGGAGACATCACCATAAATATCTCCTATATTTAATTCGTATTCATCAGGATTGATGTTCCCGAGGGAATTCTCACCATCGGCATCATTTATAAAAGATTTGTCATAGGTGTGATAGCCAGCAGCAAGAGTATATTTTAATTTATCTGCTTTACCCGAAAAACCTAATTGCCCGGCATAGAGCATTGCCATATTGTCGCCGTCATAACTGGCACCATAGCCGCCGAGAGTGGCAAACAACCCACTTTCATTTTTGTATTGCCCTGTAACACCAGCTAACCGAACATCACCATCCCACATTACCCAGGAAGTCTTATAAGGATTTTTATGCTGACCAAGAGTAAATGCAAAATCATTCATCTTATGTTTAGCATATGCGTAATCAATCCGGATATCACCTGTTTCAAAGGGTTCATCATCAGACCATGTGTCATTTGTACTTGTTGCACCACTGCCACCTGTTGCGAGTCCGGCGCCGACTTCCCAGTCTTCCTGTTTGTTTTTCCAGACACCACCAAGACGAAAACGGGTTCTCCAGCGATCACGCGCATAATCGTCATCGCTGTCTTTATAATCGGTATCACGTCTTTCGTAACGAACCCGCAAGTCGCCTTTCAATTTGAGTTGATCGATGAATTTATTGGCTAAAACAACTCTACTCTCGCCCTGGTTTTTTTCACTTAACCTGGCATCAATTTTATCTTCGATATGAGATTCAAGCTTCTCAATATAGTCCTGTTGTGATTGAATTTGATGTTTTAAAGATCGCAACTCATCCATAATAGACTGCTCATCTATACCTCCTGCTAACGCAGAAAATGGCAACAACAAACTTGCCCCCATGACTAATGAAGCTGACAAAACTTTTTTCATTTTTTCTTTTCTCCTGTTTTTTTTCCCGGGCGTACCCTCCTCGTTTTACAGAACGCAAAACAGGACAGCAGCCTGGAATATTGAATTTAAAAAACAACATCTTGGCGCAGGAGATTAGACTATGATTTTTAAGAATTAATTTTATTTGTATTAGAAGTGAATTTTGAAATTTTTAGGAATGAGTTAGCGGTCGCTGAAACCGTTTAACAATCGACCATAAAGCTTTATAAAATTATGGCAATTATCCAATAGGCCCTCCGATATTTATTTCTCAACAAAAGAAGCAAACAAAAACACTTATTTCTTTAACATAACAAGATGTTACAAACTCCTAACTGAATAGTAAACCAACTTTAATTATCTAAAAACAGAAAACAAATATTTTCACTTTACCATCTCCTCAAAACATGGGGAGAGAAAATATCCGGATGCCCTGTTGGGCAAAACAGTTCTCTTTTTGAGATAATCTCCGTTTAAAAACAACTGACTGATTTTTGCGGATCACATTCTTTTTCCCGATATGTGAACATGCCTTTTCTGAATTTTTGATCAGGCAAGAGGCTATGAAACCTGCAAAGGTTTCTGGGAAATAAGTTTCATTAACTTTTATTTTAAAAAATGAAATGAGGAATTGTAATGAGCAAAAAGAATTATCTGAAAGTCCTTGCCCTTGCGGCAACAGTTGCAGTACCCGTAATGATCGCCAATGGAGCTTCTGCCGGCGAGTACCTAGCTGGCGATTTCCATCAGCATTCCCTGTACACCGATGGCGGCCATCCATTTATGGAAATGATGGCCAAAAACAACAACTACCTCCAGTGGTGGGCCAACTCCGAGCATGGTGGCGAGCGCAACCGTGACGGCAATGGCAATTACTGGGATGACCCTGCAGTATATCCAGTTAATCCGATCATGGGGGACGTAGAAACGAGCGGTGGCCATCAGGAGATGTGGCGTTGGCAGAGTCTGCGCGACTATGTCTACCCTGATATCGAAGCAGCCCGTGAAATGTATCCTGACAAAACAATTATCAACGGTGTCGAGCAGAATGTTCCGGGTCATGAGCATTGCTCTACTGCTATCCATCAATATGATGGTTCTGCAAGCGCTATCAGCGAGTTTGAATATCGCTTTGACCGTTCAGATGATGATACCAGCCGTGATGGAGAGTCAAGTCTTGTTGACACGCTGGAACTTGGCAACGTCCTCAGCAAAACCAATAACAACAAAGACGATGCACTCCTTGGTATAAAATGGATGCAGGCAATGAAAGATGCCGGTATTGGTGACGCCTGGGTTATCCCAGCACACGTAGAGCGTGCGTGGAGCTATCTGATCGAAGATTTCCGCGCCTGGCAGGATGCCGGTCCGGATGTAGCCTTCGGTTTTGAAGGCGCCCCTGGCCACCAGACGTCCGGCGACCGCGGTTTCGGCCGCAGTTCTTTGGGCGGAGGCACATATGGCGGTACAGGTTTCTTCGTTTCCCAAGTAGGCGGTATGTGGGATGCTCTTTCTGCTGAAGGACGCAAATTCTTCAACTTTGCAAGTTCAGATGATCACTGGCATTGGTCTATGGGCGGCAGCGACTTCTGGCCAGGTGAATACCAGAAGACCTATACCTATATTGATACAGATGCGGCTGAACAGATCCAGGCAGGATTTGACGGCAACCGTTCCGGTAACAGCCGGAGTGGACAAGGTGACCTGATTGACGAAC
>JACKQG010005861.1_pt1 | contig 13300 bp, 12 predicted proteins | sample 8237621 | NCBI WGS metagenome assembly JACKQG01 (sample SAMN15677084, study PRJNA649215) | marine metagenome | biome: marine; feature: Black Sea; material: saline water; isolation source: suspended particulate matter (SPM) from the Black Sea western gyre | collected 2013-06-09/2013-06-10 | depth...
TAACAAAATGAAGACAATATTTGGGTTAGTCAAGACGGATAAGAGCTGCTCAATCAACGTGAGCTCCATACTGGTGACTTCGGCGTTGGCAGTTTGCAGTGTGCTTTCACCATCCAGCGTTTCAACCTTATAGCCATCCAATTGGCTTAGTAGATCATGCACATCGTTGGCAATGATATCTACGAGCCCTGCATCCAAAGCTTCACTCGATGATACCGCGATAGCATCTTCGATGGTCGCTTCAGCTAAAGCAATCGCATCAAAACCGCGTCCTTCAGCCAAAGAGCGAATCTGCGCCTTGAGTATTTCTTTTACCTTGGCTTCCATAGTTTCGCCAATATCTTCCCCCTGCGAGCCAACAGGACTTGCAGCGCCGATGGCTGTTTCAGGCGCCATTGCCGCCACGTGCCCGGCCAGAGTGATCACCGTTCCAGCGCTGCCTGCAACAGCCCCACGCGGGGCAACATAAACCACCACCGGTATTTTGCTGGCGCGGATGATCTCAACAATATCGCCCATGACATCTACACCACCCCCGGGCGTGTTGAGTTGGAATATCAGCACCTCTGCGCCGCGCTGTTCGGCTAAACGAATGCCGCGCTTCAGGTATTCGGCCATGGTCGGCGTGATTGCGCCATCTGCGGTGAGCACCATTGCCAATGGCATATCATCCTGAGCCTGAGCAAACGGCGTCAAGATAAACCCAAATAAAAGAACTACCCCTAGAATACCGATAAGAAGTTTAGCTTTATTCACTTTTCACTCACCATTATCCACTAAGTTTGCTCGCCTGTTTGATCCAATCCGATGGATCAGGGGCACGCCCGGTGGCAGCCCTGAAAATTTCTTGTACATCAGTAGGTTTCATCTGGGCAAGTTTGGTAAATGTGGCAACTCCAGCCTCAGCGAGCACAGCAGCATATTTTGGGCCAATGCCATCAATGCTGGTTAGATCATCTGGTTCCACTGATGCAGCCTTGGGCTTTGCTGCTGGTACATGTTTGGAAGCCGGTTCCACTTCATCGGGTGGCAAGACAACTCGCGAATCTGGTTTCTCTACCTCTTCCTGGCGTTGATTCTGCAGCCACCACCATACGACCATCGCAGCGGCCAGGCCGAGTTTCAGTCCATAACGCCAGGGAGAAAAGCGTTTACGTCGCGCTGAAAAGAGGGAATATCTAATTTTCATCTGATTGCTCCTTCTCAATATTGTCATCATTGTCATCATTGTCTCCACGCAATAGCATAGCGCCAACGTAGAACGATGGCACTTGCCCAATAAGGATCAAAGAAAAGAACGCCATGTAGAAAACTCTGATCGTCGGCAGCATATCAACAGATTTCTCTCCCAATTCCACTAGAGAAACCTGCATATCAAGAAAATTTTCTTCCAGCGCTTCAAGCTGTGGCTCAAGATCTTCAACCTGCTGGTTGACTGCATAAAGATCATCGGCCAGGACTGCAAGATCATCACGCAAAGTCAGCAGGTTCAAGCTGGCGGTATTGAGGTCATTTTCCATCCGGCGCAGATCTTCAGGGATATCTTTCAGGTTTCTACTCAACTCCTCGAGGGCCTGATCTAACGGCACTTCAGGATCATAATCTATTCCTAAACCTACAGTCCAATCAGCACCGAAGAAATTGGGGACCGTGAGCTGTAGCGCAGACAGAAAGGTCAAGGTTTCATCCACCGCGGCAGCCGTTTCGATCAATGTGGGCATGGATGCTTGCACACCATCCATAGCTTCAGGTACATCCTGGGCGATAATCTGAGATGCTTCATCGATCAACGGGCGCGTATCTGTAAGAGTAAAGGTAACATCAACAATTGCGTCACGAACTGTGTCCAATGAGTTCTCCACTGTAACAAGCACATCGCCTGATTCTTCAAGAAGATCAGTTGCAATGATCAAATTTTCGTGCGCCATTGCCAGGTTTCGATTCAGCAATTCTTTAGAAGACTGAATAATTTTATCGCCCAATAAAAGACCAGCAATGCTTATCACAGACCAAACCAAGCTTACAAGAATTCGAATCATCCCCATAATCGGCGATATGTTTGTATGCATACAGATACTTTACAATAAAGTGTCCCTTTTCGCAACTACTTGTCAGCGATGCTTGACCCCAACTAAGCCTCACGGTAAAATCGTCTCGCTCCATGCGGGCGTCGCCAAGTGGTAAGGCATCAGCCTTCCAAGCTGACATTCGCCGGTTCGAATCCGGTCGCCCGCTCTCGGGCCCATAGCTCAGTGGTCAGAGCGAGCGGCTCATAACCGCCAGGTCGTTGGTTCGATCCCAACTGGGCCCACCTTTTTGACCAATTTAGATGCGCAACTATAGAAGTTGCGCTTTTTTTGATTCCTAAACGTTCAAGCTAACTCTATATAAAGAAAACCTCGACAATTGGACTATGCTCAACAAGATCATCAACAGAATTACCCTGATCTCTGTACCACTTGGTTTCAGGTGAACTCATTATCTCTCTTCGGTCTTCAGGATCTTCAATAATTACTGCTCTCGCTGGAAGTTGGATGCTCACTGATTCTTTCAGACTAAACAGGAAATCAGGGTTTGTTTTCATATTCGCCAGCCAATCTCGCCTGACTGGTATACCATCTCCGCCTCCAGCATCGGGTGTTCCGCAAATAATTATGCGGTCCCCTACTTTCGTAAACCAGATTTCGATCTTTCTTGCTAACCCCGACTTTGCACCAGTCGTAATAATATCTATCGTTTGATCTTTGTTTAGTGCTTCAATCACTCTATCTCAGCCCACTCTGGGGTTGGTTTTTCCGCTGGTTCTTTTCCGTAAAATAGATCATCCAGCCATAAGGCCGCTCGACGGAATGCCCCGGAGTACTGAATCCCCCAACGGACAACGTTATGCGCCCAATTATCTGGGTGCGAGTAAGGGCAAACGGCCATACACTTTCCACAGTCCGTACCGACAGTGTTCCAGTATCGGAAACAGGTATCAGGGTCGATTTTCCAGCGTAATGCGCCATCGTATTCCTGGCGGTCATCAAATGAGATCGAGCGTGAGGGGCAATTCTCAGCACATTTTTTACATATATAACAGAAATCAATCATCGCAGTGTTGGGCTCTCGTTCATTGGGTACAAGCTCAAGAGTTGTGGTAACCACACCCAAACGCACGCGCGGACCTTGTTTTGGAGTCATCAGAATCGTCATACGACCAATCTCACCCAACCCAGCATCACGCGCGACCAACGGCGCGATGACGCGGTAATTACCATCGATATGCGCCCGGGCTTCATAGCCCAACAGCCTGATCGTCTCGGCCAACTGCACGGCCACCCTGGCAGATTCAACATATTGTTTGCCAGTCTCCATTGATATCGGGCTTTTGGGAGCGGTGCCAACCATGTCGAAGTCCATCTCAACAGTAAAGGCAATCGCGTAGCGATGTTCCACGGGGACAAGGCCACCATATTCCCCAGTCCCTCGCCCTATGTTTGAATAAAAATGATATGGCTTTAATTCCGTCACGCCAACATCCAAAGCTCCGAAAAAGTGCGCTAATCCTTTGAGATATTTTGTTATTTCTCCAGGGGTCTTTTTTGTTCGATCAGTTGTAACAACACCATCCACAGCTTCACGTAAAGCACCAGTCAGGAAAAAACTACCATCCAAAGACGCAAAATGATAGCGATTCGCAAATTTGGCATCCAAGGAAAGCAAACCCGGCATTTCCCGTGTGCGATCGTCGGATTTTCTGTGTTCGGGGTGTTCTGCATAATACGATTCAAATTTTGGGGATCCTGGCTCCAAACGGGCGCGAGCAAACATAATCTCACGCTCATCAAATCGTTCAACTGGGATATCATTCCCAACATCAACGCTGCCAATGGGTAATAAAAAGAGAGCCAGACCAACTACCAAAGCAACCAACACCACACTAAGTACACTAAACTGCACAGATATTGCCAGGCCGGCAGCAATGAAGAATATCATCGCCCCCAGGGAAGCAATCCCAAAGGAAATATTCTTAGCCCTGCGCTCCCCTTCGGTAATAGAGACAAACCCAAATGCACCGAAAAACGCAAAAAAGATCAAGCCAATCAGAAGGAGGAAGATGGTAGTTAGCGTCATGATCACCTATAATCTATACTGAGTATGTGACATCTATCGAGATTATATCTCATGAAACTTATTCTCAATGCCGATGATTTAGGTTTTTCTCCCCTTGTTAACCAGACCATCTTCAAATTGCACAAACTGGGCCGATTGACCAGCGCCAGTTTAGTAGTAAATATGCCTGCCAGTCAGTTGGCATTAGAAGAGATCAATGATCATCCAAACCTGAGCGTGGGGATTCATCTCAACTTGACAAAAGGGATACCAATCACCCCAGTAGAGTGCATTCCTTCATTGGTGAGACTAACTGGCAGTTTTTATCATGCAGCATTTTTCTATCCCCTCGCCGTAGCGGGCGCAATCGCACCAACCGAGGTGCAAGCCGAGTGCCGCTCTCAGATCGAACTCGCCCTGAAAGCTGGGTTAGAGCCAACACATTTAGATTCCCACAATCACTGGCACATGCTACCGCGTTTCAAAAAGATCATTCTGAAGTTGGCACAAGAGTACGAAATCCCATCCACACGGCCAACAAATCCCCGTCATTCACTGCTTCCTTCGCGAATCTGGTTGCAAGCCGTCGTTGATAGAAATTTTCCACTCCGCTTCCCAGACTCAGTTCATTACGTACTTGCGCTGGACGACTGGATGAATTTATTTGGGAAACCGCGAGCCCTCTTCTTCGGTAAAATTTTAAATAGGATATTGAATAAGCCCAACGTGACCTTAGAGTTAGTTCTCCATCCTGGCCGCGCTCCTGATCCTGATTTCCCCCGAGACTCAATTTCTCCAAAACGCCGCCAATGGGATTGCGATTTCGTTTGCAGCGCAGAATTTGAAGCTTGGTTGGAATCTATCAATGGAAAAATCTCTCAAGGCAGATAGCCCTTCCGCATGGAAGCAATTCAGTATTCTCACATACTCGTTCAAAATATTGCCAATTAATCTAATCTATACTAGACTCTTTCCGGTGAAAAATCTGCAGAGATTTAGATCCTAAAAATATTGAAGATCATTCTACACGAGGATTGAATTATGGAATGGCTCGCTAGTCCCGAAACCTGGGTTGCCTTATTAACCCTGACAGCCCTGGAAATCGTATTGGGCATCGATAACATCATCTTTATCTCTATTCTGGCAGGAAAACTCCCCGCGGACCAACAAAAGCAAGGTCGCCAGATCGGCCTGATCATGGCCATGGTTACGCGCATCTTGCTGCTCTTTTCCCTTGCCTGGCTCACCAAACTTGTAAACCCGATCTTCTTTGTCTTCAAGCATGGTGTCTCCGGAAAAGATTTAATTCTGATCATCGGCGGTCTATTCTTGCTAGGTAAGAGCACAGTTGAAATCCATGAAAAATTGGAAGGCCAAGAGGGCGAAGCCTCTGCAAAAGTAAAGGCATCCTTTGGCGCAGTTATCTTTCAAATTATGCTGCTGGATATCGTCTTCTCGCTGGATTCAGTCATCACGGCTGTAGGTATGGCCAATCAGATTGCCGTAATGGTTACCGCTGTGATTATCGCCGTATTGATTATGCTCTACGCTTCGGGACCAATCAGCAGATATGTAAACAATAGGCCGACCATCAAAATTTTGGCGCTGAGCTTCCTGCTTCTCATCGGTGCTAATCTGGTGGCAGAAGGTCTGGGTTTCCACATTCCCAAAGGCTACACATATTTCGCTATGGGATTCTCATTCTTTGTCGAAATGCTCAACCAGCGTTTGCGCGATCGCAAAGAACACCCCGTTAAACTCCGTCAAGCTTACATCGAAGAAGAAACTGCATGACCAAAACCAAACATCCGTTGAAACGAGCTACCGTTACGTTTGTTAATATTGCCACAGTGGCTTTGGTTTTTGTCGCAGCACTTTTGGGGTGGGATCGACTCCAAAATGGTGGCGCAGCCCAACCCCCCGCGGGAACACTGTCTCCAGTGGTTTCCCCCACACCCGAACAGGAAGTGCAAGCCAATGTTCAAGTTGGTCTACCAGCCTTAGCATCTAATTCATCCCCAACGGGTTCGGGTATTACACGCGCTGCCACCATGGATACCACCATCCCCACCCGGCCACGCGTCGATGTGATCACCTATACCGTGGAATTAGGCGACAATCTATTCAGTATTGCAGAACAATACAATTTAAAAGCTGAAACGATCTTATGGGGAAATTTCGAAATATTAGAAGATAATCCCCAATTTTTAAAAGCTGAGCAGGAACTCAATATCTTGCCGGTGAATGGTACTTACTACGAATGGAACGAGGGAGATAATCTCGGACAGGTGGCCGAATTCTTCAAAGTCGAGCCGCAGCTAATCATCGAGTATCCCGGAAACCGCTTCGACCTAACCGAAGCTGCTACTGGAAATTACAGCATTGAAGAGGGAATGTGGCTGATCATACCCGAAGGCAAACGTGCAATCAAGGATTGGGGGCCACCAGCCATTACTCGTGAGAATCCTGCTTCTGCAGCATTTTATGGTGCGGGATCTTGTGGTGCGATTTACGAGGGAGCCATAGGTTCATTCACTTTTGTCTGGCCCACAACCAGCCATCAAGTTTCTGGCTACAGTTATGATCCGGTCGTTCACAAAGCACTAGATATTGGTGGTTCGGAAGGTAATGCAATCTACGCTGTCGATCATGGAGTGGTAGTCTATGCGGGCTGGAGTGATTATGGATATGGGTATCTGATCGTCATCGACCATGGTACCGGATGGCAGACAGCCTATGCTCACTTGAACGCTGTTGGTGTCACCTGCGGGCAAAGCGTTTACCAAGGGACTATGATTGGCGCTCTAGGGAATACGGGCAACTCATCTGGCGCACACTTACATTTCGAAATGATCTATAATGGAGTTAAGGTCAATCCACTTAATTTTGTGCAATGAGATTATTGTAAAGACGCAGTTTACAGCGTCTTTATTCAAAGAACATGAACTGGTATAAAGACACCCTTCAAATTCAGACACGTGGTAAGGGCTTATTCCTCTTCAGTGATTCAATCAACTCGAAAATTCAGGAATGGGGTATCCAGGAAGGGATGTGTTACCTGTACCTTCAGCACACCAGTGCATCCATGGTGATCAGTGAGAGCTACGATCCCAGCGCGCGCATTGATCTGGAAGCTTTCATGGAGCGTTTAGCTCCTGAAAACCAATCTTGGTATCGCCATACTATGGAAGGCAGTGACGACTCCCCATCTCACATGCGTGCCATGCTCACAGATACCAGTCTGACTATCCCCATCGACGATGGTCGATTAAACTTGGGAACCTGGCAAGGAGTCTATCTCTTCGAACATCGGTCACGTCCTCACAGAAGGCGGGTTTTGCTACGATGTCTGAGCGTCGAATAAATAGAGCGCCCACTCTTCCCGTTATTCTGATTGCGCTTGGCGGTTTATTTCTGATCAGTGTCTTGGGATATGGGTATTACAATCTAATTCTCTCAAACCCAAAACCAGCCTCATTACCAGAAATTGTCGCCGAATTTTCCTTACAACGTCATGTTTTTGGAACTCAAGCTGTAGATGAAATCAATCAGCTACACAGGCTAGAATTTCCGCTCTCGTCGGGGGCAGTGGGCATCTATGGCGAGAATGGTGAGATCACAATATGGGTTAGCGGTGCTCCGGCAAAATGGATGGCAGCACGCTTGACCAACGACATGGAGGAGCGCATTGCGGAGGCCAATTCTCCTTTCTCGGCTCTAGATGAACGAGATGGTGGATATCGCCTGATTTATGAAGTAGATGGTCTGGGACAAAAACATTTCTACTTCCAATCCGGCAAACTGCTCATCTGGCTGGCGGCTGACCATGCAATCGCTGAAGATGTACTGATTGATACTTTGGAATTCTATCCTTAACATTTAGGGTCTCTAGGAATCGCCGTGGTAAGGGGCCACATTTGGGGGTAGGGGGCGTGCTCCGCACACCCCCTACCCCCAAATGTGAGGTCTCTCACGGTAATTCCCATAGAACCAACATTTACACTATATCTTTGAAATTAAAATAAACATGAACCAACCAAATAAACGTCTGTTCGTAATCATCCTAGCTCTAATCATCTCCATTTTCGCTTGTGCAGAAACGACACCAACATTACTGGAACCTCTTCCTACCGTTACCGACACAATTGAGTCTATTTCAACATCAGACTGGATCACGATCTTTTTCAGCGATCCCGACAGCCCCACAGCAGGGAGCTACCGCGGCGGTCCAGACGGTGATTTGGTATCTGCTATTGACGAGGCGCGTTTCAGCGTTGACGCGGCCATTTACCATCTCAATTTATGGAGTATTCGCGATGCGTTGATTTCCGCCCACGAGCGCGGCGTCACTGTAAGAGTGGTCACTGAAAGCGATAACCTGGACGAACAAGAAATCCAAGAGTTGATCGATGCGGGTATTACTGTTGTCAGCGACCGCCGTGAAAGTCTGATGCATAATAAATTTGTAGTCATAGATAGCCACGAAGTTTGGACAGGCTCGATGAATTTTACGGTCAATGGGGCTTATAAAAACGATAACAACTTGCTCCAAATACGCTCTTCAAGATTAGCAGAGAATTATGTAGCCGAATTCGAAGAGATGTTCAACGATGACTTCTTCGGCGATTATATAGTCGATAACACCCCGCATCCATCGTTGGATATTCAAGGAATACGCGTGGACACATCTTTTTCCCCCGATGATGGTACTGCTGATGAAATCATAGATCTCATCCAAGGCGCTGAAGAAAGCATATACTTCTTAGCTTTTTCTTTCACATCGGATCCTATCGCCGCGGCACTGATCGAAAAAGCCGAGCAGGGTGTGACTGTTTCTGGCATCTTTGAGGAGAGTCAATATCGTTCTAATCGCGGCGGAGAGTACGAAAATCTTCTCGATGCGGGATTGGATGTTCATTTGGACGGCAATTCAAGAAACATGCACCACAAGTTTTTCATAATCGATGAAGAGATTATGATCACCGGTTCGTACAATTTCAGCCGCAGCGCCGAAGAACGCAATGATGAAAATACGCTGATCATCTATAATGCTGAGGTCGCTGCACAATTTCTCGCAGAATTCCAACGAGTGTTTTCGAAATCTCAATAAAACACACACAAAAATTATGCACAGAAATATTCTTATTTTTATGGTCTGCTAATAAAAATTCACCGAAAGGATTGAAAGATGTATTTTTACGATCCCGCAGAACGTGACCCAAAAGAACTCGTCCCTGGCATCAATGCCCGTACATTTTGGGGCGAGAATATGCTCATCGCTGTGGTTGATCTTGACCCAGATACACACATGCCACGCCACAGTCACCATCATGAACAACTTGGCAATGTTATCCAGGGTCAAATGGAGTTGACCATCGGCGATGAAAAACGTTTAGTTAAGCCTGGAGATGTTTACATTATCCCCAGCGGTGTTGAACACGAGGCTCAGACTTTCGATGAATCCGTCAAAGTCATCGATGTCTTCAGCCCGGTACGTGAAGAATACAAATAGTAAAAATGTACAAAAAGATCACTGAGACAGCAAAAAAGGTAGCTCAAAACAAATACAGCCTTTTCATCGTTCTGCTATTTGCGTGCATCCTGGCGTATGGCATTAACATTCCATGGATGGGGTTTTATTGGGATGATTGGCCCTGGATCTGGTTCTCTAATGTGTTAGGACCCGAGGGCATGCTCCAAATCGATGTAGAGCACCGGCCAATCTCTGGGGTAGTTCTTTGGATTGGTGCGCTCCTATCTGGAGATAATCCCCTGAGATGGCAAATCTATAATTTCATCCTGCGATTTTTGGGCGCTTTGGCCTTAGGTTGGTCTCTAAAAAAGATTTGGCCTGAGCATCGGGAACAAATCACGTGGGCAACTCTGCTCTTTTTGATCTATCCGGGATTTGGGCAGCAATTCGTTGCAGTCAACAACAGCCGCCATCTTTTCCCATTGATCACCTTCTTCCTTTCGATTGGCTTAATGGTAAAAACAGTTCGCGATAGAAATCGCTTCTGGCTGTTCACCGGATTCTCTCTCGTTCTTTCACTAATCACCATGTTCACAACAGAGTACTACTATGGACTAGAATTGATCCGCCCGGTGATCATTTGGATATTAATTCGCAGGGGTGAAAAACGATTCTCACAAACCATCCTTCCAACTATCAAAGCCTGGCTGCCATATGTAATCCCCCTTTTAGGCGTTTTTATCTGGAGATTCACTATCTCGAGGAGTGTCAATTATCAAATCACCTTATTCAATGACATAGGATCATCTTCTGACCAAAACACTCTGCAGCAAATTTGGGGAGGACTCCAAGATATCTTCTCTTCGGGTATTGGAGTCTGGTTCACAGCCTTTCAATTGCCCAATCCTTCACTATTCGGCTTCCGCAGTCGCATGTATTATTTGGGCATTGTACTTATCAGTGCTGTTGGTGTTCTGATTTATCTCATCTTCCTACAAAGGGTAAAAGAGCAGAAAAATGTCTGGGGACAAGAAGCGCTCATAATAGGTGTATCAGCATTGGTCATCAGTCCGATCCCTTTCTGGGTGACCGGACTCGATCCCAGACTCACCTTCCCCAATGACCGTCTGAATCTTCCCATGATATTTGGGGCGAGTCTGCTTTTGACCAGCATCATCAGTCTGGCCTTCAAACGCGATGTCTACAAAGTTCTCTTACTTTCCATCATCATTGGCTTTTCAATTGGCAGTCACAACCAGAATGCAATCAACTACCGTCGTGATTGGAAATATCAAATTGCTTTTTTCCAACAATTTACTACCCGAATCCCCGCTCTTGAAGAAAATACAGCCATCCTGGTCAATGAACTGCCCAACAACCGCTCTACGGATAACTCGCTCACCGCCCCACTAAACTGGACCTATGCGCCAGATTATTCGACTGGCAACATGCCATTGAACATGTATTACATCGAGCTGCGTTTTGGTCGAGAAGAAACTTCTCTTGAAAACACCCCTCTTTCGGGCGTCTACCGTTTCTTCCCTTACGAGAGTTCTCCAGAGCAAATCCTGGTAGTCTATCACCGTCCGCCGGCATGCCTGCGCGTCATGGATGCTGAGCAGCAACATTATTACCCCTTATTGCCATCGTTCGTCAAGGATGTTTTACCCTATTCTCATGCCGACCGTATCATCACAGATATAGAAACTTCAGCAGTGTTACCTGAAATCCTGTCCAAGTATCCTCATCCTGAGAATTGGTGTTACTACTTCGAAAAAGCAGATTTAGCACGCCAACGTCAGGATTGGGAGCAAGTTGCCAAACTTGGAGATATCGCCTTCCATCTGGAAGACTCCCCCAACCATGCGTCGGAACGTGTGCCCTTCATCGAGGGCTATGCCCATGCTGGGCGCTGGAATAGAGCCGAGGAATTAACTTTCGAAGCCCTAGAGATAAACAAGTTCATGGGCCCGATGCTCTGCGAAGCCTGGGAACGCATCGAGGCAACCACATCGCCCTCAACAGAGCGAGATGAAATACTTGATACAATAAATAGTCAATTAAATTGCGATTTATATTAGAAAATTTTAACGCAAAAACGCGAAGACGCAGAGATGCAAAGGGTATAATAAATACCAACAAATCTCTGCGTTTTTGATTCTACTCTCCGCGCGCTCCTCAATTCCGCGGTGCTATTCTAGGAGTTTTTATGCTCAATACAAAAGGGAAATTTTACCTAGGCCGCATTCTCGACCATGATAAGCCTTTACTTTACGATCCTGATGACCTGACCACCCATGCTGTTGTCGTCGGTATGACTGGCTCTGGCAAGACTGGCTTATGTATCGACATCATGGAAGAAGCTGCATTGCAAAATACCCCTGCGCTGCTGATCGATCCCAAGGGGGATATCACCAATGCTCTGCTCCACTTCCCTGATTTGCTCCCTACAGATTTTCAACCCTGGATCAATCCCGATGAAGCCCGCCGTGCAGGAAAAACCGTCGAGGCTAGCGCAACTGAAACAGCTGCAACCTGGAAGAAAGGTCTCGCCGAGTGGGGCATAGGAAGTGAACGTATGCGAGCGTTGAAGAACGCTGCCCAATTTGCTGTTTTCACTCCCGGGTCCGATGCCGGAATTCCAGTGAGCATTCTGGCCTCGCTCAAAGCCCCTGAACTCGACTGGAAGGAGAATACCGAGCTCCTTCGAGAGAAAATCTCCGGAACAGTAACGGCCATCTTGGGATTGGTTGGTATGAGCGATATCGACCCGGTTCGCAGTCGCGAGCACATCCTTCTTAGCAATATCTTCGAGAATGCCTGGAGCCAGGGCAAAGATCTCGACTTGAGCGAACTCATCCTACAAACCCAAAATCCGCCCTTCGATAAATTGGGCGTCTTCGATGTCAGTACCTTTTTCCCTGATAAAGATCGCTTCGAGTTGGCCATGCTGCTCAACAACATCTTGGCCTCTCCCAGCTTCCAATCATGGATCGAAGGCCAACCTCTAGATATCAATTCTCTACTCTACATGCCCAACGGTCGTCCGCGCCACAGCGTCTTCTATATTGCCCACCTGAGCAACGAAGAGCGCATGTTCTTCGTAACCCTGCTCTATTCCGCCGTGGAAACCTGGATGCGCGCTCAATCTGGCACTACGGGTCTGCGCGCGCTCCTCTACTTTGATGAGATCTTCGGCTATATGCCTCCGGTTAGCAACCCGCCATCCAAACAGTTGATGCTGCGCATGCTCAAACAAGGGCGCGCTTTCGGCGTCGGTCAAGTGCTTGTCACTCAAAACCCTGCCGATCTCGATTACAAAGCCCTCTCGAATGCAGGGAGTTGGTTCGTGGGCAAACTGCAAACCGAAAATGACAAGAACCGCCTGCTTGATGGCCTGGAAGGCGCCGCCCCTGGTCTGGATCGCCGCCATTATGATGATCTGATTTCCACGCTTGATAAACGCGTCTTCCTGCTGCACAATATTCATGAGAAGGAACCACAGCTCTTCACAACACGTTGGGCAATGAATTATCTGGCTGGCCCTGTGACTCGCAACCAGATCCCGGCGCTAAACAAACTCGCCGGGGTTTCGGCACCCAAACAGGAAGCACGTGCCGCCGTTGCGGGTGCTACTGTTTCCCAGACATCTTCTACCTCCTCTGAGGAGTTACCTGGCTCATCATCACGTCCAGCCGTCCATTCCGGCATTGACGAATACTTTCTGCCCAA
>JACKQG010005862.1_pt1 | contig 13299 bp, 10 predicted proteins | sample 8237621 | NCBI WGS metagenome assembly JACKQG01 (sample SAMN15677084, study PRJNA649215) | marine metagenome | biome: marine; feature: Black Sea; material: saline water; isolation source: suspended particulate matter (SPM) from the Black Sea western gyre | collected 2013-06-09/2013-06-10 | depth...
CTTAGTGGAATAATCAACCTTGTCTGGCAAAGAATCAGTCAGCGACATTGTATAGCCAGTGCGACCACGAAAGGCCTTTTCGAGGGGCAAAATCTTCGTAGCAACATGGGCGTCGCTCCGTTTGGCGCGATTTCGGCGCACTTTCCAATCAAAGGCCACTTTTAGTGCATTTTCTACAGCCAAGGCACCACCTTCAACAAAGAACATATGCTTATAGCCTTCAGGTACCGCCATCTCGCCCATTGCCTCTACGTAGCGGGCCATCTCTACAGTGTACAAATCAGAGTTAGCCGGGCGGTTAGCAACCACACCATGAACTGACTCGAGCCACGCCTTGTCGGTAAGAGCTGGATGATTCCAGCCAATCGGGGTTGAGCCGAAACAGCCGAAGAAATCTAGGAAATCTTTACCGCTGCGGCCATCATGCAAGGTAGCCCCAGAAGAACGGTCGAGGTCGAGAACCAAATCGTAGCCATCGACGAGAATCCACTTAGCCAAGCTATCGTGGACGGATTTTGAGTTGATTGTAGTGGTCATGGCCGATTATCTTACACGCAACCCCCGTAAAACCCAAGTAAAAAGGCTGTAGAGCGTTAAACTAGTAGCTCATGGAAACTAAGGACGCCATCCGCTGCTTACCTCGCTCTGTTCAATTGCGCAGCAAGAGTGATTATGCACATGTTTATGCTAATGGTGTGCGCGTTCGCGGGAAGTATATGCGCATTGTGGCCGCCTTTAGCACTGCAAACGTTGGTGCACGAATGGGGCTATCCGTTAGCCGAAAATTTAACCCTAAAGCCGTGCAGCGCAATCGGGTGCGCCGGGTTCTGCGTAGTGCTTTTCGCCTGCAGCGCCATTCGCTGCCTGCTTTTGACCTGGTGCTAATTCCAACAAATAGGCAGCTTAATTACCGCACTCCGGTAATTGAGGCCGAACTAATTAAACTAATTGCCAAGGCTGAAAAGCTGTTGCATGAATAATAATGTTAGCTTATATCTTTGCTCTGCCAGTAAGGTTTTACCGTAATTTCATCAGCCCTTTATTTGGCAATTCAAAATGTAGATTCGAGCCGACGTGCTCGCATTACTCGCTCGAAGCACTTAAAATACACGGCGCAATAAAGGGCTTGGCCCTTACGATTTGGCGAATACTGCGTTGCCATCCATTCTGTAAAGGCGGCTTTGACCCCGTCCCACTTAAAAAGAAATGATAACTTTCCTACTTCTTTCAGCCTTAGCTCAGCACCCACATGCTGAAAAGCCGCAAACTGACGTTCCTCAACCGCTTGCTGCAATTCAAGACATTGCTTTACCTGCTCGCGAAGACCTTCGCTATGAGGGCGAAGTTTATTTTGGGGCAATGCGACGCCTCTCTACCGAAGGAGAAAATGCTGAGGGATATTTTTCTTGGGGTGGCACACGCATTACTTATCAAGCAACCTTTGGCGACCGCAAATGTGATCAAATCTATGAGCTTGATTTGCTAAGCGGTGCACGTCGCCTAGTGTCAACCGGCACTGGCCGCACTACCTGCTCTTACTTCCTCGGCGGAGACGACAAAATAATTTTTGCGTCTACACACGGATTTTCAGACGATTGCTTGCCACCTGCCGATTTTTCAAATGGCTATGTCTGGAAGATATACCCACAATTTGATTTGTACGTGCGCGACTTAGAAACCTGGGAACTCACCCCACTAGTTCCTCACGATGGCTACGATGCTGAAGCTGTAGTTTCTCCAGATGGCAAGCACATTGTGTTTACTTCACGGCGCAGCGGCGACCTCGAAATTTTCATCATGGATGCAGACGGTTCTAATTTAACTCAGCTTACTGATGAATTAGGTTACGACGGCGGCCCGTTCTTTAGTGCCGACTCAAAGAAGATTGTCTACCGCTCTTACTATCCTGCGACCGAAGCCGAAGCAGACAATTACCGCGCTTTACTAGCAAAGGATTCTATCGAGCCGATGGCCTTGCAAATTCGCACCATGAATATCGACGGCAGCGACAAGTTTCAAGTAACACATAACGAAGCCGCAAACTTTGGTCCTTATTGGCACCCAGACGGCAAGCGCATTATTTACTGCTCTAACCAGGCCAGCGAATCCGGGCGCGACTTTGATTTGTTCATGGTTAATGCCGACGGTAGCGATAACCATCAAGTTACATTCTGCCCAACCTTCGACGGCTTTCCAATGTTTAGCCATGACGGACGCAACTTGATCTTTTCAAGTAATCGCAATTCAGCAAAGCGCGGCGACACCAACATGTTTATGGTTGAGTGGCTAGATGATGCGCAAGCTGTTAGGTAGTTAATTCTTAGCGCAAACCGCAAGCATGTAAAGCCCGGTCACGAACTTCTCGTGCCCGGGTTCTTGCTTTGGCAGCACCGGCAGCTAATATCTCGTCGACCACTTTAGGATTAGCGAGTAACTCTAAACGCTTTTCGCGCGCTTTGGCAAAGTGCTCTTCGATAGCATCTTTAAGGCGCATTTTTAAATGCCCATAGCCGGGCGCATCAGCACCACCCGTTTCGACCTTAGCCTTCCAGTCGGAGAGCTCGTCGCCATCTAAAAACAGCGCTAATAGGTCAAACACAAACAACTCGCTAGGGTCTTTAGGCTCTTCAGGTGGACGACTATCGGTTACGATTTTACCAACCCGCTTTTTTAATTTTTTGCCTTCTTCGAATATCCAAATATCGTTGCCGTAAGACTTTGACATTTTTTTACCGTCGATACCTGGAACCTTTTGCATAGTCGCAGATTTTTCAAGCAACATTTCTGGGCGTTTGAAAACCTCGGTTTTGTAATTGAGATTAAAGTACCCTGCCATGTCTTGAGTCATCTCTACGTGCTGCACTTGATCTTTGCCAACCGGCACCACATCTGAATCATAAGCTAAGATATCGGCGGCCATCAATATAGGGTACGTGAACAAACCTACATTCGGCTTAACGCCATTCGCAACTTTATCCTTAAACGAATGGGCGCGCTCGAGCAGCCCCATGCCTGTCACCGTCGAAAGCAACCACTGAATCTCCGTGACTTCAGGCACATCCGATTGGCGCCACAGCACGGCCTTTTCTGGGTCTAAACCACAAGCAAGATAAGTAATCGCTGTCTCGCGCACTAATTCACGCAGCTTCTCGGCATCACGCAGTGAAGTTAAAGAATGATAATCGGCGATAAAGTAGAAATGCTCGCCGTGTTGTTGGCTTAGAGCAATTTGCTGACGAATCGCACCAAAGTAATTACCCAAGTGTAATAAACCACTTGGCTGAATGCCGCTCAGGTAAGTTTTTGTCATTAGTCTTTCCAGTGAAAGTTGATGCTTAATTCGATATCGGGGTGAACCGATTGTTTAACCGGACAAGTGTCGGCGGCCTTGATCAATCGGTCTTTGAATTTGTCTTCGACAGCTTGGCCGAGGTAAACATCTACCGGCAGTCGTCCGATGCGACGCACTGGTTCGCTTACCATATGCTTTTCAACTTTAACCGTAGTGCCATCGAGATTAATGTTACGCCGGTCGGCGACTATGCCAATCAAAGTCATGATGCAAGTGCCTAGCGCGGTAGCCACTAAATCGGTTGGCGAAAAGCATTCGCCCTTTCCGTGGTTGTCAACTGGCGCGTCAGTAATGACGTGGCACTGCGATGGTCCATGAACAGCCTTGCAGCGCAATTGACCTTGATAGGCGATTTTGACATTAACCACCATGATTAAACCTCAACCACCTTATCTTTCAACTCGGACGCTTCTTTATTTGCAGCGAACTCGCGGATGTCGGTACTAATGCGCATCGAGCAAAATGCTGGGCCGCACATTGAACAGAATTTAGCCTCTTTAGCTGATTCAGCTGGCAAGGTTTCGTCATGGAATGCATAAGCAGTAACCGGGTCGAGCGCTAAGTTGAATTGATCGCGCCACCTGAATTCGAAACGCGCCTTCGACAATTCGAGGTCGCGAGCATCGGCGCCCGGCAAACCTTTAGCAATGTCAGCGGCGTGCGCGGCAATGCGGTAAGTGATTACCCCGGTTTTAACGTCGTCTTTATTCGGCAAACCTAAATGTTCTTTCGGGGTAACGTAACACAACATCGCGGTGCCGTACCAACCGATTTGCGCGGCGCCGATACCAGAAGTAATGTGATCATAACCAGGAGCTACATCAGTAACCAATGGCCCTAATGTATAAAACGGCGCCTCAAAGCAATCGTCAAGCTGCTTGGTCATGTTCTCTTTTATTTTATTCATTGGCACGTGACCAGGGCCTTCAATCATCACTTGCACATCATGCTTCCAGGCAATTTTGGTGAGTTCACCTAAAGTTTCGAGTTCGCCAAATTGCGCGTCGTCGTTAGCATCAGCCAAACAACCTGGACGTAGTCCGTCACCCAAACTGAAAGTTACGTCGTACTTTTTCATTACTTCGCAGATTCTTTCGAAGCCGGTGTATAAAAAGTTTTCTTTGTCGTGATGCAAACACCACGCCGCCATAATCGAACCGCCACGCGACACGATGCCAGTAACACGCTTGGCTGTCATTGGTACATATTCGTAAAGCACCCCCGCGTGAATCGTGAAATAATCGACGCCCTGCTCGGCTTGCTCGATTAGCGTGTCGATGAACATATCTAAAGTTAGATCTTCGGCGACACCATTTACTTTTTCAAGAGCTTGGTAAATCGGCACTGTTCCGATTGGGACTGGTGCGTTACGCATAATCCAACCACGCGTTTCGTGGATGTTATGCCCGGTCGATAAATCCATTACAGTGTCGGCACCCCACATGATTGACCACTGCATCTTTTCAACCTCTTCAGAGATGGATGAGTGCGTGGCGCTGTTACCGATGTTGGCGTTGATCTTGGTGCGAAAATTTCGGCCGATAATTACCGGCTCGAGTTCGGGGTGTTTAATGTTGGCAGGAATCACCGCGCGTCCGGCAGCAATTTCGTCGCGCACAAATTCAGGGTCGCGCTTTTCGCGTGCGGCAACAAAAGCCATCTCGGGAGTAACGATACCTTGACGCGCATAATGCATTTGCGAAAAATTGGTGTCGCCGCGTGCGACACGTTCGGCAATCCATTCGGCACGAATCGCTGCAATACCTTCACGCGGATCTAGGCCTTGCGGACCGGTGGTGTCGTAAGCATCGTAATGTGTGCCATTCGTAAGATTGATGCGTCGAAACGGCACTTCGAAATCATAGCCGGCATGCGATACAGTTTTACTCATCTTAACACTCGATGGATAACACTCTTCGAGGCTGGGTATTTGACGCGGGGTCAGCTCGCCGCTTTCTTTAGAGTGGCGAGTTAATTCAACAGGGGATGCATTATCAGACATTAGCTACATCTTCGCTTCGCGCTTGGTTCTAAACAACAGAGGAGTTATAATTTTACAACAATGAGTACTGCACGCAATTTCGCATTTGGCTGCCTAGCGGTAGTGTTACTAATTTTCGCCGCCGGCTTCTTCGGCTGGAAATGGATAGCCAGCAACCTTGGGCCTACCATGAATCCCGAGCAAATCACTGTAATGCAACACAGCGTAATTGACATGGATATACCGAGCGATTTCACACCGACTTACGCCATGTACACCGACGAAAATCAGCAAGATGCGATGATGATCTACATACAAGAAGATAAACGCTCAATTCTGTCACAATTAATCATCCACCAGCAGTCGTCCGAATTTACGAAGGTTGAAGCTGAAAATCGTATGGGTAATTCTTTTCCGGGGCTAGAAATAACGCGCCTTGAAATCCATGAAAAAGAGCCGACTAGTTTTCCAGTTGAAGTGTCGTTTCAATCACTGCCCTTACTGGTCAGCTTCGAAGAAGGCCAAACAACCGAAGACGCCGAACTGAGTAATGTCTATTCTGTGATATTCCCTTACCGCGATTACTACGTCAGCATCATGCTTGCGGGCGATCCAAAGTTTTTGAATCGCGCACAATTCGAGCGACTACTTAAATCTATAAAGTAGGCACAGGCAACATTTCGCCATTCGCCTTTCGCACCGGACGTTGAGCATCTACCTCAATCATCCAGCGGCGCATGTTCGCAGCGAGCTTTAGTGCAACCTCGCGTTGCGAGTCGATTAAATCGTTACGCTCTCCGAGATCGTGGGCAAGGTTGAACAATTCAAACTGATTGCTTTCATACCAGTAAATCAACTTATAATCGCCCTCACGCCATGCAGTAAAAGGCTCGTAGCGGTCTCCTTGGGGGCCCCACTTATGCGGATAGTGCCAAACCATGGGCCGCTTCACTAGCCCTAACTTGCCCTCAATAATAGGCCATAACGAGGCTGCGTGCTTCGACTCATCTGCATGTCGCCACTCGCTAGGAATCTGTGCCACGTCGGCAATGGTGGAGTACAAATCGTTGGATAAGGTAGTGAATGGCAACATCGAATCGCCGGTTATAGGGTACGAAGGATGTCCATCACCCGCCCAAGCCATGATGAGTGGTACGCGAATGCCGCCTTCGTAGCCAGATCCTTTGCCCGAGCGTAATGGCTGATTATGAGTATCTTTCGTGGTGCCCGCAGGAGTTACACCTCGCGAATGCGCAGACAATCCGCCATTGTCAGAGCAAAAAATAATCAATGTATTATCAGACATTTCTAAGGCTTCTAGCTTGGAAAAAATTCGCATCAAACTAGCGTCGACCCCCGCAACCAAACTTGCATAACTCGCCTCTTTATCATCTAACCCCTTGTTCTTGAAATAATCAAAAAACCGCAAATCCCTTTGAATGGGCGAATGAACCGCGTAATGCGCCATTTGCAAAAAGAAAGGCTGATCTTTTTTGGCTGCCAGCTCAAGTTCATTTTCGGCCTTGACCGTGAGTGCTTCGGTCAAAAAAACGTCACTACCATGAAACTCTTCTAGGTCAGGCACGCCCCATGGACCAGGCTTGTTGTTTCCATAATTATCGGCTCCGTAATAGGAACCTGGACCCCCTGCCGCATGCCCAGCTATGTTGCGTGCGAACCCGGCTGACATAGGGTCTGCTGCGACTGTTCCGATCGCGCCAAGGTGGGCCTTACCCACATAAATCGTGTGGTAGCCCTGGCGTTGCATCAACCGCGGCAACAAGCTGTCGCTTATGCCTAATCCGACTTTATTCCATTGGGGATCAACCAAATCTGGCATGGGGCGCGAAAAGTCTTTATCGGTGTAGAGCGTCCAGTCGGTGATATTTGTCGCACCTGGATGCAATCCGCTTAAAATCGCTGTGCGAGTGGGTGTGCAAACCGGGCTAGTGGAGTAGGCATTACTGAAGCGAACACCACGGCTGGCCAAAAGCTCTAATGCAGGAGTGCTATGCCATTGATTATAAGCCGTTGGCTGTGGAGTAAATTGCACGGAGGTGTCTTGCCAGCCCATGTCATCTACTACTATTAATATAACATTAGGTAATGGATGTTGACGCTCGCCTTGGGGAGGTCCGGCACATGCCAACAACCCTGCGAAAACAATCGATAGTGTTAACTTCATTAGTGTGGCCTGCCTTTGCTGCCAACAGGTCGTGGGTAAAAGGTCAACTCGGTAGATAGCGTCTCGTCGTCACGTAAAAACTTGACGGTAATGGTGTCGCCGTTTTTGAATGTCGACAAGCTATCCATAAAGTCGTAGATATCAAATATTTCGACATCGGCTACTTGCTTGAGAATATCGCCACCCTGCAAGCCAGCCTTTTCTGCCGGACTACCTGGGCTAGTGCCTGACAATTGCATTCCGCCATCTAAAGGCTCGGCGCCGTAATCAGGGATTGTACCGAACCACACATTGGCACGCTTTACGTGTTTAACTTCGCCTTCTTCATCTACCGCAGCTTGTGGCTTTTGAAAGTCAAATCCTTCTGCTACCTGTAGTGCTCCTGTAAATTCGGCTAAACCATCTGCAAGCACCGCCATTTGCGGATATGCCAACTTTTCGGCATCGTCGCTTGGCTTGTGATAATCAGAATGCAAACCTGAGAAAAAGAAAATCGCGGGAATTGATTTTTTATGAAAGCTCATGTGGTCTGAGCCGCCACCACCAGGCAACGAACCTTTCATGATGTTTAGATTGAAGTCAATTTCATTTGAAGCGTAGTAAGTTTGCATCGCCTCGAGCGCTGGCGCAAAACATTCGCCAGTTGCTGCGCTGCCGACTGTAACTTTTGACTCTGCAACCCTACCGACCATATCGAGATTAATATTTGCTAGCACCCTGTCTAAAGGAATAGTTGGATTTTCAACCCAGTAATCAGAGCCGAGTAATCCGCGTTCTTCGGCAGACCAAAAGCAAAACAAAACGCCACGCTCACGTGGAAGTGGTCCGCCTAAATTGGCGCCCCACATTTCTGCAAGTTCTAAAACCATGGCAGTGCCACTTGCGTTGTCGTCAGCGCCATTGTGTATCGCGTGAACACCTGGCGCGAGTGATCCTTCGCCGCCCCACCCGAGATGATCAAAGTGAGCGCCAATTGTAATAACTTCGCCAGTTGTTCCTGGCGACAGAGCCAATACGTTGCGCGCACGCTTGTGCTGTTTTTTAATGTCGGCAGTCAACTCGGCCTGAACAGAACCATTAAAAACATCTAAAACTAATTTTTCGTATTGCTTGCTGTCGATAAGTACAACAGCTATAGGAAGTTTACCCGGCACCGCATCAAAAGCGATTGGCATTTCACTTGCCAACACAATTGCGGCAGCCCCATTTGCGGCAGCATCACGTACTTCAGCACGTATTTCGCCATCGCTCTGCATGAGAACAATTTTATCTTCAACATCGTCGGCATCGGCGAAGACCAGGGATGCGGATACCATTTTTGCTGGCGATGCGCTTAAAGTTGAAACATCTAAAACGTCATTGCCAACAATTAAGCTGGATGACCCCTCAATTGATGGCGCAGGAATATCAAAATATTGAAAATATGTACCCCCATCGCCAGCCGGTATCAAGCCTGCGGCATCAAGGTGACGTGTCAGGTAAACAGCAGAACGGGCAGCACCTGCAGATCCGGCATCGCGTCCTTCTTGTTCGTCGGCTGCTAGCCAACTTACGTGATTGCGTAACTCGACTGCACTTATTTGTGCGCGTTGGGAGGCACAAGATGCAAATGCTAAAATTATTAAAACAGTAATGCGATTAAAAGCCATAGTTTTTCCAGTTGTCATTTACATGTTGCACGACGTCGTCTGACATAACGATTGCGTCAGGCCATTCGCGCGTGAAGCCTTCTTCGGGCATTTTACGCGTGGCATCAATTCCGACCTTAGAGCCATAACACGCAGCGCGCGAGGCATGGTCGAGGACCTCCATCGGCCCCATGGTAAATTCGAGATCGCGTTGTGGGTCGATGTTGTTTAACACTACCCACGCGACCTCTTCGTCGTCGTGAATGTTGACATCGCCGTCAACCACCACGATAACTTTGGTGAACATCGCTTGCCCCAAGCCCCAAATCGCGTTCATTATTTTGCGCGCGTGACCTGGGTATTGCTTGTCGATTTTGATGTACATTAAATTGTGCGCAACACCCGCGAATGGCATTCGATAGTCGAGCACTTCGGGGAATTGTTTTTGCAATATTGGTAATAATATGCGTTCGATAGCTGCTGTCAACCAGCAGTCTTCTTGCGGCGGACGACCGACTAGTGTCGTGTGGTAAACCGGGTTTTTGCGATGCGTAATACATTCGACATGAAAAACCGGGTAATCATCGGCGAGGCTGTAAAAACCAGTGTGATCACCAAACGGACCTTCGACCACTAATTCCGTCGGATCAACCCATCCTTCTAAAACTATCTCGGCACTCGCTGGCACTTGCAAAGGCACCGTTTTGCAATCGACCAATTCAACAGCCTTACCGCGCAAGAAACCGGCAATCAGCAATTCGTCGATATCGGGTGGCGCCGGAATAACACTCGCAAAACAAGTAGCTGGGTCGGCACCAATTGCCACTGCCACCGGAATGCGATTACCCGCGGCCTCGGCTTTATTTAAGTGACGCCGCGCATCTTTATGGCGATGCGAATGAAAACCAGTGGTATTCTTCGACATCACTTGCAAGCGGTAAGTACCCAAATTGCGGCGTCCCGATTCGGGATCGTTGGTAACGCACAACGGGTAAGTGATAAACGGTCCAGCATCGTCTGGCCAAGTGGTCAAAACGGGAATCTGCGACAAGTCAACATCGTCGCCTTCAATAACCACTTCTTGACAAGCCGCGGACGACACCTTCTTTGGCGTCCATTTGCCCATTTCGAGCAACTTTGGCAGCATTTTCAATTTGTCAACTAATGTTTCTGGCGGTGCCTGGTCAAGTAAATCACGCAAACGAGTTGCATGCTCTTCGACGTCATTGACGCCTAAAGATATAGCCATGCGCTTCATCGAACCGAATGCATTAACCAACACCGGCATGTCGCTACCCTTAACATCTTCAAACAATAAAGCCTTGTTCGGCGCACCTTGCTCTTTACTGACGCGATCTACAATCTGCGACAGTTCTAAATACGGATCGACCTCGGTAGTCACTCGATGTAATTCACCGGCCGCTTCGAGCGCCTCAACCCACTCACTTAAATTTTCTATTGCCATTATGAAACCACAAAGTTAACCATGCGCCCTGGGATTACAATCACCTTGCGCACAGTGCCATCTATTTCGCCGTCAACAGCTGCTTCGGCGGCAGCTTGTTGGGCATCTTTATCTGCATCAGCGGCAATCACCGCCTTCGCCTTTAGTTTGCCGTTGACTTGCACCGGTATTTCGATGGTATCAGCGACTAACATTTTATCTTGGTAACTTGGCCAGGCTAATTGTGCTAGTGCATCACTGCCACCGCACAATTGATACAACTCTTCGGCCATGTGCGGAGCAAACGGCTCGAGCAAAATACTGAAGCGCTGCCCCTGCTCGGCAGTTAAGTTATTCTTGGACTTGGTTACAAGGTTAGTGAATTCCATCATTGCGGCAATCGCAGTGTTGTAGCCCATGGCCTCAAGATCGTCGCCGACCTTTTTAATACACTTATGCAAACCGCGCTCGATGTCATCGCATGCAACGTCAGCGAAGCCATTATCAAACACCCGCCAAGTGCGCTGCAAAAAACGATGAACGCCAGGCAGGTCGCGTGGATTCCATGGCGCAGATGCAGTAACTGGCCCCATAAAGGCCTCGTACAAACGCAAGGTATCCGCACCATATTCGTCGCAGACGTCATCTGGGTTGATGACATTCTTTAGAGACTTAGACATTTTAGCCACCAGCTTTTCAACTTTTTCACCGGTCTCTATTAAGGTGTAATTATCTTCTTCGCCTTCGACCTCATCGGCCGCGACCAAAATGCCACGATCATTCTTGTAAGCAAATGATTGCACCATACCTTGATTAATCAATTTCTGAAAAGGCTCGCTAGTAGAAACCAATCCGCAGTCGAACAGCACCTTATGCCAAAAACGCGCGTACAACAAATGCAACACCGCGTGCTCGGCACCACCGACATACAAATCGACGGGCATCCAGTATTTTTCGGCCTCTTTTGACCAAGCCTGCCCGGTGTTGTGCGGATCTAAGAAACGCAAGAAATACCAACACGACCCCGCCCACTGCGGCATTGAATTCACTTCGCGTTCATAAACTTTGCCGTCGCCATCGACTACCTTAACCCATTCTTCGGCACGCGCTAAGGGTGGCGCACCATCTTCGGTTGGACCAAAGTCTTCTAAGACCGGCAATGAAACTGGCAGGTCTGCATCGTCTACTAATTTGACGTTGCCGTTACGCTTGCCATCGACCACTTCGTGCAATACAGGAAACGGCTCTCCCCAATAACGCTGGCGGCTAAATAACCAATCACGTAACCTGAAATTAACTTTCTTTTCGCCAATTTCATTTGCCTCAAGCCACTCAATCATTTTCGGGACGGCCTGCCGTTTAGTTAAGCCATCTAAAAAATCAGAGTTGCAAAGACGGTCATTGTCGTCGAGTATTTTCGGAATCGGCAAATCGTATTTTTCGGCGAATTCACGGTCGCGTTGATCTCCATCTGGGACGCACATAATCGCGCCGGTACCGTATGTCATCAAAACGTAATCCGCCGTGTAAACCGGGATTAAACGCCGTGGATCGCCTTCTTTGAAAATCGGGTTTATCGCATACGACCCGGTGAACACTCCGCTTTTATCCTTTTGCAATTCGGCGCGCTGCAAATCTGATTTACCTTTTGCCTGCTCTTGGTAGGCGGTAACTTCATCGCGCTGCGCATCAGTCACTAAGCCTACTAACACCGGATGCTCTGGAGCAACCACGCAAAAACTTGCTCCGAACAATGTGTCGGGGCGCGTGGTAAAAACATTAAAGTAAGTGGTGGTTTCGTCAACCCAGAACTCGAGCTCGGCACCCTCAGAACGGCCGATCCATTCACGTTGCATCGCCTTAACCGAATCAGGCCAATCGAGATCTTTTAAGTCAGCTAACAAACGGTCGGCGTATTCAGTAATCTTAAACATCCATTGACGCAACGGACGCTTTTCGCAAGGATGCCCGCCGCGGTCACTATGGCCATTTATAACTTCTTCGTTGGCCAACACTGTGCCCAACTTAGGACACCACCATACTGGAGTTTCGGCCTCGTAAGCCAACCCCTTGTCGAACAATTGCTTGAACACCCATTGCGTCCATTTGTAATAATCGGGGCTGGTGGTATTTATTTCGCGCGACCAATCGTAACTAAAACCTAAAGCCTGTAACTGACTACGAAAGTTATCGACGTTCGCTGCAGTAGTCACCGCCGGATGCGTTCCGGTTTGAATAGCGTATTGCTCGGCAGGCAAACCGAAGGCGTCCCAACCCATGGGGTGCAGCACGTTGAAGCCTTGATGGCGTTTGTAGCGCGCAGTGATATCCGTCGCGGTATAACCTTTTGGATGACCAACGTGAAGCCCTGCACCGCTCGGGTAAGGGAACATATCAAGCACATAGTACTTAGGTTTGGACGCATCGAAACCGTCGTCACCCGGGCCTGGAGCGCGGAATGATTGTTGATCGAGCCAGAATTGCTGCCAGCGCGGCTCGATTTCTTTGAAGTTGTAGTCTGCCATGATGGGGTTTACAGGGCTAAGATTTTAACGTTGCCGAAAACACTTTGTTTTCCCTTTGACCTAGTTAAAGATATGGTTAAAATCTGCGCCTGTAAAAGGTCATGGGGCTATAGCTCAGCTGGGAGAGCGCGTCGCTGGCAGCGACGAGGTCAGGGGTTCGAGCCCCCTTAGCTCCACCATCACC
>JACKQG010005863.1_pt1 | contig 13294 bp, 14 predicted proteins | sample 8237621 | NCBI WGS metagenome assembly JACKQG01 (sample SAMN15677084, study PRJNA649215) | marine metagenome | biome: marine; feature: Black Sea; material: saline water; isolation source: suspended particulate matter (SPM) from the Black Sea western gyre | collected 2013-06-09/2013-06-10 | depth...
GAATTCTTCAAGTTTGTCTTCAGAATCAACTGATTCATCCGAAACAACTTCATCTTCATCCGTAGAATCATGTTCTAATTCTTGTCCTTCATCAGACAATCTTCTCTTGAACAGTTCATCTCCGTCTAAAATAGTATTTCTCTTTGAAATTTCTTCTATTTGATTATTAATCTTATCTAAGAATGCCTTATCAACAACTGGTGCTTCAACTTTCTCTCTTTCTTTGACTGGACTCTCTTTTTCTTCTTCCAACAATACTTCTTGTCCAAAAATCTCCGCAGTCTTTCCGTGTTCGTGAGTATTATTATCAATCGGAACAACATCTAAATCGCCAACTTTTGCAAGTGGTTTTTTTTCAGGAATTTTTATTCCTTTAAAGGCTTCTCTGATGCCTTTTTCTCCAGGAACATCAAAATATTGAAAGAATTTTTCCGTTATCCTTAGAATGTATGAACGACCTTCTCGTTCTTTATTTATGAATCCAGATTCTAATAACTCTTTAATATGCTCGTATGCAGTGCTGGTTCTTATTTTGATAACTTCTGATTGTAATATAGGTGATTTCCATGCAATTATTGATAACGTTTCTAAGACTGCTTTACTTAGTTCTGTATCAGCAACAATTTTTGTTACTAACGCAACATACCGTGCTTTTATACTCAGCTTCCAAGAATCTCCTTCTTGTATAAGTGTCAGCCCACTGTTTGCAGAATCATAGTATTCGGCAAGTTCTTTCAAACCTTTCTTCACAGTTCTTTTGTCAACTTCGACTATAGTGGCAAGTTCTTCAACAGTCATTACTCTTCCACAGGAGAATAAGAGCGCCTCTATTTGGTTACTTATTTCACTCATTTTCTGGCGTATTTCTTTCCCTCTTTTTTGATACTTCCTTCTTTAAGCATTGCTTCAAAGAGCGGCGCCAAATCATCTTCTTTAACACCGATCTTCTTCGCGATTTCTTTAGGATCAGTAATTTTTGCATCTAGACAAATTAATATTGTATTTCTCATAAGTGCGTTTATATTTTGCAAAATCATTTTGTTCTGTTTGCCTAGTTGTTGAGAAAGAGCCGATATTTCATGAGATTTTGATAATAAATCATTTAACCACCCGGTTAGATTACGAGGTTTGAAAACAAGTGTATTTGGTTCTAAAATTTCTACTGATGCAGGCATGAAGTTTAAACAAAGCCAATTAAATTTATCTAGTCCTTTGACTAATAATTCGATTTCTGCAAAAGTACTCCAGTATTCATCTTGTTTTTCTGCTTTTTCGACAAATTCATTTATGACTTCTATATCTTCTTCTTTTTTGAGTTTGACTATATGTGTTTTGATTGCTTTTTCAACATACTCTTTAGGATTACCTATTACTTCAAATATAATATTCGCTCTTATGTAACCTTCTTCTGCAATCTTTATTTTAATTTCTCTCTTGTCCATCTTGTTTTTGTTTATTGGATATTGTTATATAAATTTATCGAATCTTTTCTTTAATAGAACAATTATTGACAGCGTTGATAGTGTGCCTATTATCAACCAGGGAATGAGTCTTTTGTTTGACTCATTTTCTGATTCATATACCACTCCGCCAATTATTACATTCCGAGATTTATTTACAGGTTTCTCAATAATATTTTTAGAAATAACTGGTTTGGAATTATTCTTTACTAAAACAGATTCTTCTTTTTCAAAAAAAATGTGTAGTTCCTTAGAAGAAACTATTATCTCATCATTTACTAAAGAAAGAAAATAAGAATTATTGCCTTGAATAACACTCACATTGAACTCATAAACTCCTGATTGAGAAATATAATTTGATATGAGACCTTCATTAGTTACTAATTTTAATTCTCCAAATCCTTTAATATTAGCAAAAAGTTTTATGATTGGTTTGTAATTCTTCGTTCGAGTGTAAAATGAAACTATTTTATTATCAGAGACAACAGGATTCTCGTCGTTAACATTATTCACATCAGAAGATTCATAATTTTCGTTTTTGACTACTATGAATTTTTGAGAAGAAGTATTACCACTATTCTGACAATTCGTCGTTAATTCATTTCTAATTATCAGCACTTTGTATGGTACATCAATTTTTGGGGTGTAACTTTTTACATTCAAATTAGTGGTTGTCTTTTTGCTTTTCACCATTTCTCCAAATAAATCTTCTATCCAATAATCAATAGAAAAAAACTCTTGTTCATTTGACAAAGTGTTTTCAATAGATATTTTTTCCTGATTTTCAAAAATTACTTTGGTCGTTGATAAACCTATTGACACATTACAAATATTCTCTTGAGATATTAGATTTATAGTTATGTTTATCTCAACTTCGCTAAAAGAGGTTACTGGTGGTACCATAAGAAAAGTGAAAGCCACCAAAAAGAATACTTGTTTCATATCTTAAACACAATTTTTCATTTAATATGTTTTAACTCAAAAAAATCGGAGAAATTGCGAAAAAAACTTGAAAAGCATTTTTTCCCTCTATAAAAATGGTTAAATATAGTATTTACTATTGGAAAATAATAAGAAAAGTTTTAATAGTTAGCAAAAAATATTTATTGAGTGAGGGGTACTTCACAGTAAAAACAAAAAAGTGGTGAGAATTTGGGGTTTTTAGGTATTCTTAAAAAAAAGGAGAAAGGTAAGCCAGCCGGACTTACGCCTGTTAATCAGAATCCAGAACAATTAAAGGAAGAATTTCTTGGAGTAAAATCAGATATTCCGCCAATTGGAGACATTCCTTTACCTCCAAGACCCGACGATTTTCCAATACCTTCGCCTGAAGAGACAACACCTGGATTTGAACCGATTTCAAGTATTTCAGAGCCTAAACAGGTTGGTGTTGATGAAATCAATAATCCTCCTCTGCCCGAAGATACAGTTATGCCTGAAGTTGGTGACAGTTTGGACGATATAATTCCAGAACCAACTACTTTAGATGAATCAGCTTTACAAGCATTTCCTGAAGAAGAGGAAAAGAAAGATGACAATTTTGATTTCTCATTACCAGATTTCAGTGAAGATGAGTTGAATGTCATCGGTGAAAAAGCACCCATAGAAGAAGTACCTATTGAAACTCCAAAAGAAGAAATAGAACCAATTGAATTAACACCAATATTAAAAGCAGTCCCTATGGACAAAAAAGGACATATGTTTATGAATGTTGGAGAATGTCGCAAGATATTTGGAAAAATAGATTTAAACCAAGAAGTACTTAAGAGTGTAGCAAAAACAATTCAAACACGAGAACTAAAGAACAAAACAACATTGCAAAACTACAAAAATTTTCATGATACTCTCGATCTCATGCAAGAAAAACTTATGCAGATCGATAGCTCCTTATTTGAGAGGTGAACCAAAATGGATAATCAAATATTCGTAAAAATAGATGAATACAATGAAGTGTTAAACATAGTTAAAATAGTTAAAGAGAAAATAGTTAGAGCCAAAGAAACAATTGGAAAAATCTCAGAATTGAAAGCTGAGGAAGACAAAGAAATCGAAAGTTGGACTAAGAATCTCGAAGGAGTAACTGCCAACGTTGCAGAAATCGAAAAAACATTATCAGAAACAAAACAAGGATAAAAATGACTGAAGAATTTTTCAGAAGGATAGAGAATCCTAATGGTATAAGAAGAAAGGTATTAGAATCTTCAAAGGAACTAATCCAGAATCTGAAAAGTCATCAAAAAATCCTTGAGATAAGAAAGAATAAAACAGAAACTATGAAAGCATTGAAGATAGAACTAAAAGAGATAAATCTGCTTTTAGACAAACTCAGAGATTCGTTCCCTTCTGATTTAGTAAATAAATTTGAATCTGAGAGAAAAGAAAAACCAAGTAAAAAAACATCTAAGAAAGGAGGAAAGAAAAAAACTTCTATTAAAAAAAGGATTGCAGAGCCATCAGAGCTTGTAAAACTAGAAAATAAACTTTCAGATATTGAAAGTAAACTCAAAAATTTAGGTTAATTTTATAAAACAATTCTATTTCTCTAAACTACCACTTATTAGAGCACTAACTAAACCAATGCGGGGGTGCCGGAGTGGCCAAACGGGATAGACTCAAGCGTTTGATCGGCATTGAGTGATGAGCTCCAATTGGAGCTATGACTGAGCAATCTATTGGCTTAGTGCCTACGAGGGTTCGAATCCCTTCCCCCGCACTTTATTTTTTACAAACATTTTTATAATATCTACCTCTATGATAAACAATAATGAGCATAGAAATTATTCCTATAGGGGGATTTAGTGAAATTGGCAGAAACTGCGTTGCAATAAAAGTCGATGACGAAGTCGTAATTCTAGACATGGGTTTACATCTTGAAAATTACATACATCATTCTGAAGCAACAGATATGGATGATGTGGCCGATATGTCTGAGGAAACACTTATCGAAGTTGATGCAGTACCAAACATTCGTTCTATTGACAGCCTAAAAGAAAAAGTTGTTGGTATTTGTATAAGTCATGCACATCTTGATCATGTTGGAGCGGTTCCTTTTTTGGCAAATAATTTCGATTGTCCTATATATGGAAGTCCTTTTACAATCAAAGTGCTCACAGCTTTAGTAAGCGACAATAGAGTAAAGGTAAAAAACGAGTTGATTGAAAAAAAACAAAACACGAAGTTTAGAATTTCAAAAAACATTGAAGTTGAATTTATTAGTGTTACACATTCAACTCCACAAACAGTAATAATTGCAGTACACACAAAATATGGGGGTGTTTTGTATGCTAATGATATTAAATTAGATGATAAACCAATGCTTGGAGAAAAAACCAATATAAAACGATTAAAAGAAATCAAAACTAAAGCTTTGTTCCTAAATTGTCTATATTCTACCACTCCAGGTCACACAGATTCAGAATCTGTGCCTGCCAACGAATTAAAACATTTTCTTTTGGATAATGATTTAAGAGGTAAAAATATTTTTGTAACAACATTTTCAAGTCAGATTGCCAGAATAAAAACGGTTAGGGATTTAGCCATAAAAATGGGTCGAAAACCAGTATTTTTAGGCAGATCTTTGGCCAAATATACTTATGCTGCCCAAGATGTAAACTTAGTTGATTTTTCAGATGTGAACATCGTAAAATATAGTAACAAAGTTAGAAAATTTCTTGCACAACTTCCAAATCCAGAAGATCACTTATTTATCATTACTGGTAATCAAGGAGAGCCAAATGCAACGCTTTCTAAAATTGTGTATCAAGACTACTTTAATTTTAAACCAGGCGACATAGTAATATTTTCTTGCACCGTAATTCCTGTAGAAGGAAATCTGGATAATAGGAATAGACTTGAAGAGGCTTTAAAACAAAAACACGTTGATGTATACAAAGACATTCACGCATCTGGTCATGCGAGACATGAAGACCATAGAGACTTCTTGAAAATAGTGGAGCCCGAATATTTAATTCCATTACATGGAGATAGAGAAAGAATGGAAAAAATGAAAGAACTTGGTATTGAAGAAGGAATCGAAGAAAAAAAAGTCCTTATTCTAAGAAATGACGAGAGAATTGTATTAAATTAAAAATATTTATAAATAAGGCTCCATTCTAATTATAGAGGGGATAATCATGAAACTTACAAAATTGAAAGACAATTTTGAAGTTCATTTTTCCACGGAGGGAAAAAAATGAAACTTACACTATCAGAACCAAAATTCTTAAAGGACAGTATTAGTATAATATCTGATCTTGTCACCGAAGCAACTTTCAAAATTACTCCTGACGGGATTGAACTAGTTGCAATGGATCCAGCAAATGTTGCAATGGTCATATTCAAACTTTTAAGCAGCACATTCGTTGAATACGATGTAAAAGAAGAAGTTCTTCTATCAATAAATATGAATGACTTTAAACAAGTGCTTAGAAGAGCTAAAAGCAACGACACTGTAACATTACAAATTGAGGATAATAAATTTAAGATTACATTCAAAAGCAGCGCAACTAGAACCTTCTTCTTGCCAATGATTGATGTTGAAGAAAAACAACAGAAGATTCCTGACTTAAACTTCAAAGCAACAATTACAACTAATTCAAGTATTTTGAATGAAGCGATTGAAGATGCAGATATTATAAGTGAAAGTGTAACCTTCACTGTCGAGAATAAAGAACTTGTTATCAGCGCAGCAGGTGACTTGAGTAAGGCAAACATTAATATCAAGGCAGATAATGACACAAAGATTGTTGCGGATGAAAAAGTTAAATCAAAGTTCTCAATCGAATATTTGAAGAAGATGAATCAAGGCAGCAAGATAAATGATCATGTAATCATCCAAGTTGGTAATGATTACCCTTTAAAGCTTGAATACAAGGTTCTAAATAAAGTTCAACTAGCATTCATCCTTGCACCCAGAGTGGATAACGATTAACTAGAACATAAACAATTATTTTCTAAACTAGTGCATAGATAAATGGAGATACTGCACTACTTTGTCCAAATATTATTAGTACACCAACAAGCACTAAAATTATGATTATTGGTGTCAGCCACCATGCTTTTCTAACTCTTAGAAAATCCCAGAGTTCTCCTAACAATGATTTGTTCTTTGCCATTTATTCTTTTCTTTAACAAGCCTTATATTTAATCTTTTGCATATTGTTCACTGTCCCATATATCTTGCGGGTTGTCTTTTCTCCAAATCATAAATTTATCCATGACAATGCAATCAATGCCTGTACCCATCATACATTTATAAGCGTCAAATGGAGTGCAAACAATTGGTTCTCCCCGAATATTGAAAGATGTATTAATCAAGATGGGTGTTCCAGACAACTTTCCAAATTCTTTTATTAAATCATAGTATGCTTTATTCTGATGTCTTCTTATTGTTTGTAATCTGCCAGATCCGTCAACATGAGTTACTGAAGGAATAACTTTATGCCATTTTTTCCAAACAGGATACACCATCAACATGAAATCTGTTGGTTCTGGAACTGGGTTATCACAGTCAAAATAAGTTAGAGCATCATCATCACAAACCACTGGTGCAAAAGGCCTAAATTTTTCTCTATGTTTTACTTTTGAATTTAGTAATTCCTTTGCTTTGGGATTACAAGGATTTGCAAGAATACTTCTGGCCCCAAGCGCTCTTGGCCCCCATTCCATACCTTTCATAAACCATCCCACCACATGATTATCATAAATCAACTTAGCAACTTTCTTTATCATATCAGATTCAGATTTAAATTCAGAATATTTTATTTTGTTCTTAACCAAGAAAGTTTTAATTTCTTTTGTTGAGAATGAAGGACCCAAATATGCATCTTTCAAAGCATAATTTCTCTTATGTCCTAATACTGAATTGTAAATGTAAGAAGTCGTACCAATGCTTGTTCCCCCATCGGAAGCATTTGGTTGTATCCATATTTTCTTAAAAGGCGTGTTCCTTAAAATTTTTCCATTTGCAACACTGTTTAAAGCAACCCCTCCGGCCATCACAAGATTGTCACAGTTTGTAACTTTGTGAAGATGATGTAATATTTTAAACAAAATTTCTTCAGTAACAAGTTGTAAACTTGCCGCAATGTTTTTGTGTTTCATAGTCATTTCTGAATCTCGTTTAACAATTGGTCCTCCTAACAAAACACACATTTTTTTTGATGGCATTCTATCTGCATAATGAAATTTGAAATAACTTAAATCAAATCGGTAGCTTCCGTCTTCTTTTATATCAATAACTCTACGCAGTTTTTTATAGTAAGAATTGGTTTTTCGATTCATATCACCATAGGGTGCCAGACCCATTACTTTATACTCTGAATTATTAACGCTAAATCCTAAATATGCAGTTATGGTAGAATAAAGTAGTCCAAGAGAATGTGGAAATTTTATTTCCTTCATTAAATTTATTTTATTTCCTTCTCCTAAGCCATACGTCGTAGTTGTCCATTCCCCAACACCATCCACTGTTAGTATGGCGGCTTTTTCAAAAGGACTTACTAAAAATGTGCTTGCTGCGTGAGCTAAATGATGTTCAATAAACAAAACATCACCCTTATATTTCAGTTTTTTTCGTATAGCTCTTAGAACACGCAATTTTTCATTAATCCAAGATGGCATGGAGCTTAGAAATGTTTTAAGACTAAAAGGAAACATTTGCAAGTGTTGAGAAAGCATTCTTTCAAATTTTAGAAGCGGTTTTTCATAGAAACCCATATAATCAATTTCATTAATTGTTATATTCTGACTTTCTAAACAATATTTTGCGGCGTTAATTGGAAAAGAAGTATCATGTTTTTTCCTTGTAAATCTTTCTTCTTCTGCAGCAGCAACTATGACTCCGTCTTTTAATAGCGCGGCCGATGAATCATGATAGTAACAGCTTACACTTAGCATATACATTTTTTGTGCCTCAAAATTGTCTGTAGCATTCCTCCAGACTCCTTTTTTTGATATTTAAATCTGACCAGTAAGTTTTTACTTTCGCAGAAGTTTTCATCTCCAAAAAGTTTTTCCCTACAATTTTAGCGACAATAGAAGTAATTCCAACGCCAATAAAATATGCTATAAACAATAACACAGTATTTACAATGATTGCAATTAAATCTCCAAAACAAGTCATTCCTTCTTTAAAACCTTTGAAAAACCTCATTTCAGAGCCCTCCTAATCAATAAGCCAATTATAACAATTACAATAGTTATGCCAATAACTGCAAAATATGACCAATCAACAGATGATTTAGCATATGAAAGAATAAAGTAGAGAATGGTTGTAAACAAGAAGTATGAAAAAACATATCCAACCCAAAGCCCTATTTTTTTAGCTTTTTTCCCCTTGTTGAACTTCATAATATTAAAGTACAAAAAATCTGGTATAAAAATGTTATGGTGAATAACTATTTAAAACAATATTTGTTCCTTGTTTCTATGAATGATTGTATATTACTGAGATATGGCGAACTTGGACTAAAAAGTAAGCGAACCAGACCTCGACTAGAAAAGAATTATCTTAGAATAATCAAAGACGCACTGAAAAGAACCGGATTTGATGACTTCAGGATAGACAATTTTGGAGGTAGATTCGTTCTTTTTATTGCTGATGCAGACAAAACAATTGATGTTCTTAAAAGAGTTCCTGGTATTCAAAGTTTATCACCTGCTCAAACAATTAATTTTTCTGATGAAAATGATCTTATCAGTAAAGCAAACAAATTAGTAAAAAATGTTATTGTTGGAAAAACATTCTATATCAAAGCAAAAAGAATTGGCAAACACAAATTCTCATCCATGGATATCACCAAAAAACTTGGAAGCAAACTTTTCAATAAAAGTAAGGGTGTTGATGCAACAAACCCAGAAGTTAAAATTTTTCTGGAAATAAGAGATGAAAAATGTTTTTTATTTACAAAAACTTATACAGGTGTTGGTGGTCTTCCTTTAGACACCGTAAATAAGGTTCTCTGTTTGTTTTCAGGCGGTATTGATAGCCCAGTTGCAGCTGTTAAAATGCTGAAGAGAGGATGTAAGGTTGATTTCTTATTTGTAAACTTAGTTGGTGAAAAATTGTTACGAGATGTATCCAAAATTTATAATTTTTTGATTACAAACTATTCATTTGGTTACTCTCCAAAAATATTTATTGTAGATGGAAAAGCACTTGTGAATAAAATAAAGAAAGATGTTCCTGATAGCATAAGACAGATTGCTTACAAAATAGCACTATATAAAATTGGGGAACTTATATCTAAAAAAAACGATTATCTCTGTTTAGTGGGAGGAGAATCCCTTTCTCAAAAATCTAGCCAAACCTTAAAGAGTCTTTTGTTCATTGAAAAACAAGCTGATATTTCTATGCTTAGACCATTATTAACGTTTGATAAAATCCAAATCACCGTCATTGCAAAAAACATAGGAACACTATCAATGTCAGAAAAAATTAAGGAATATTGTGGATTAAGTGATGGACCCGTAACAACTGCACCAGATGAAAAATGTTTAAAAAAAATTCCTTCTTTTGAGAAAGAAATAGACTTTGCAGTTACAAATATGAATGTAATAAAAGGATTGATTTTATTAGATACATCTGAGAAAACAGATATTCCAAAAATAAATAATGTTATTGGTGTTGACATCCGTTCAGAAATTATTCAAAAAAAGATTCCACTCAAAACAGATAAACAAATACCGTATTCGGAAGTTATTGATAGATTAGACGAATTTAGCAAAGAAAAATCCTATGTTTTAATTTGTGAATTTGGAGTGAGAGGAGAAGATATTGCTTCCGAACTCAGAAGTAAAGGTATAAAGGCCGCGGGTGTAGACATGGAAGATTATGTCAAATACTTTTTGAAGAAATGATCATTGGTGTTTGCAAATTTCTTTTTCAGATGTGAAACATACAAGACATTGCTTAGGCAAATCAGCTAATTCTTTGTGAACTTTGCAAATTGAGCCTTGCTTTTTCAGTATTTTTAAAAGGTCTTGTGTTTCTTTAAGCATCATTCTACGATCTTTTATTTTTTTAGCAGACGTTTTGATTAAGCTAAGCGCAGTCTTGCTAAACTTGACTTTTGAAGCTCTCTTTGATTTTAGATATTGACTTACTGCAGCTTCGGTAACACACAATCTGTTAGCAATTTCTTTCTGTTCTATACCAAGCTTTTTCATCTCAATAGTTATTTCTCTTCTTAAAGCTGGCAAAATATAAAGAACTTCTACTTCCTGAGGTTGCATTAATTTGAGGCTCGCCATGTTATAAATTAGCTCTTCTATTTTAAATGATTTTCGGATTATCCTTTTATGTTGCCTATGGGCTTCAAAGCCACCACTCTCTTTGATATCCCTGATTTTTCAAGTGTGTCAACAACATCTGAAATGTCCTTGTAAGCCAAACCTGCTTCTTCAGCAAGGCCAGACATCGTTGCAGCTTTTACATAAATACCATTATTTTCCATTTTTCGCTGTAGTTCATCTCCTTGCACCATTTGTTTCGCTTTTGTTCTTGACATTGTTCTTCCTGAACCATGTGCAGTACTACCAAACGTTTCGTTCATAGCGGTTTCTGTACCAACAAGTAAATGTGAACCAGTTTCCATGCTTCCTCCAATGATAACTGGTTGTCCAACATCCCGGTACAGTTTTGTTAGTTCTGGCATTCCAGGTCCAAAGGCTCTGGTTGCGCCTTTTCTGTGAACAATGACTTCTTCTTTGCTGCCATCAATATTATGTTTTTCAACTTTTGCAATGTTGTGAGCAACATCATAAACTAAGTCCAAACCCATATCTTCTGGATCTTTACTAAAAGTTTCAGAGAAACATTCTCTTACTCTATGCAAAATAACTTGTCTGTTAACAAATGCTAAGTTTGCTGCACAAGCCATTGCTTTATAGTAGTCCTGACCTTCTTTACTTTTAAATGGCGCACATGCAAGCTCTCGATCCTTAACTCCTAAGTTTAAATCTTTCATTACTTTATTGAACGTTACAAGATATTCGCTCGCAACTTGGTGTCCAAATCCTCTACTTCCACAGTGAACCATTATAACAATTTGGTTTGGCTTGGTTATACCAAATCTTTTTGCAATTTCGGGTCTGAATATATTACTTGCAGTTTGTATTTCTAGATAATGATTGCCACTTCCCAAAGTGCCGGTTTGCTTTATGCCTCTTTTTATTGCTTTCTCACTTACTGCTCTAGAATCAGCACCTTTAATACAACCATATTCCTCTATTCTTTGTATATCTTCTTTTCGAGCATAACCATTCTCAGCACACCAACTCGCCCCTTGAGTAATTATATCTTTGAATTTGTCTTCAGTTATTCTTAAAAAACCTTTTGCACCAACTCCTGTAGGCACTCTTTGGAAAAGAAAATCTACTAGGGGTTTTAATTTTGGTTGAACTTCTTTTAATGAAAGATTAGTTGTTATGAGTCTCATCCCACAGTTTATATCAAATCCTATTCCTCCAGGACTTATGACTCCTTTTTCCATATCAAAAGCTGCAACTCCTCCTATTGGAAAACCATATCCCCAATGCCCATCAGGCATACAAAAAGCGTGCTTTTTTATTCCTGGAAGACAAGCCACATTTGTTACTTGTTCAAAAACTCCTTTGTCCATGCCATTCAATAGTTTTTCCGAAGCATATATTCTTGCAGATACATTCATACCTTTCTTATAGGTTTTAGGAATTTCCCATATATGGTCAGAGATTTTTTTTATTTCTTTTGGAACGTCGGTCATTATCACCACCTCATAAATCTAAAACTACAGTCGCACAACATTTGTCTTTTTTATTTTCTACTTTTAACATATACATTGTTACGGCTTTAACATCAGTTCTCAGTTCGATTTGATCATTAACTTTTTCTCCATACATTCGAGCCACAAGTTTTCCGTTGTTTATTGTTACATCAAATTTTGAAAAAAAAAGTAAATCTGCATCTTTTAAGTAGACTATTTCTGAGAGGAATGCATATAGCATTTGTTCAATATCCTCTTCTTCTATTGAAACTCGTTTAATTACTTTTTGTTTAATTGTTTTTGTGTTTGCAAGCGTTTCAGCAGTTGCCATGGCCGCATTTTCAAATAGTTCATTTAAGTTTTTCCCTTCAGCTTTGAATGCTACATCCGCCGTTGCAACATCTTCTAAGTATACAAATTTCATAGTTATTCAGAATGGAAAGTCATTTATAAATTTTGACTTGCTATTTCCAGTTTTCAAGTAAATCTGTAAACAGCCTTACTCCATAACCTGTTCCGCCTTTTGAAATATAATCTTGATCTTCAACAAACCAACCCGTTCCACCAATATCTAGATGTGCCCAAGGTGTTTTGTCTATGAATGATTCTATAAATGTTCCGCCTATGATAGTTCCACCTTCAAAACCTTTCCCTTTGCCAAGATTTCTGACGTCTGCGAGCTCTCCTTTGATGGCATCTCTAAATTCATCCCACAATGGAAGTTCCCACACCCTTTCAAAGGTTCTTTCACCAGATTTTTTTAGAGCATTCTTTAATTTGTCATTGTTTGATATTAATCCTGCAGCAGAATAGCCAAGAGCTACAACAACTGCACCTGTAAGAGTTGCTATGTCAATGATTGCGTCTGGTTTCTTTTCTTCTGCGTAAGCAACTGCATCAGCCAAAACCAGTCTTCCTTCTGCATCAGTATTTATAATTTCAATTGTTTTTTTATTGTAAGCGGTTATGATATCACCCGGTCTTTGAGCTGAAGCTCCAAGCATGTTTTCAGCCAACGCCATTACCCCAATTACATTAATTGGTAGCTTGAGTTTAGTTGCAATTATTATAGCTCCCAAAACCGCGGCC
>JACKQG010005864.1_pt1 | contig 13293 bp, 13 predicted proteins | sample 8237621 | NCBI WGS metagenome assembly JACKQG01 (sample SAMN15677084, study PRJNA649215) | marine metagenome | biome: marine; feature: Black Sea; material: saline water; isolation source: suspended particulate matter (SPM) from the Black Sea western gyre | collected 2013-06-09/2013-06-10 | depth...
TCCACTTTTTCTATCATTGCACAATATTTTCTATCAAAATAGCCTTTCTATATATCTTTTCGTATCTCTTTGACAATACTTTAGCATATTTTCCAAATATTTGTATTCTTTTCAGACAAATTATGACTATTCATAAACCTTTTTATATCCTGCGATCCAGCTATAATGTTTCAGCTATCTCATAACTTACAAACTTAATAAATTCAAGGGAACTGACAGATGCTAACTGTTCCTTCAAAGGTGCGTAGCCCGAGCGTTTATGAGAACGAAAATAATCTTTAATTCGATATTCTGTTGTTTTATCGGCGCTGTCCCAAACCTGCTCAAGAGCCCATAACAACTGTCCATCACGCAGGTCAAGCAGCTTTAAGCGGAGTCCAATAATCATATGAGGGTAAGGTCTGAATTCGGTAATAGTTCCCAGCAATACCGCATCGCATTTTAACGTTTCACGGATTGCCGATATCTGGTCAAGAGTGTATTGTGAATTCAAATCCAACTGCAAGCTTCTCCACAGAGAGTCACTCTGACGGACAACGGTTAAACCGAAAATCTGTTTCTTTTGCAGCGCCTGGTATAGTTTCTCGATTACATCATTGGAGATTGCCGGATAACTCGAATTGTTGTCCAACTCAATAATTGCGACCCTCCCAATTGTAGATAAGCTCTTATTCGGATTAATATAATAGTAGTCGGCAGCCGGCGCAGAACCTGAATAATAAGTAATGCAGCCTGACAAAAGAACCGCCGAGGAGAACAATATCGTTACTCGTGAGATATGACTCCAACTACAAGCAAAGAGCAATAAATGCCGAGTTTTCAGACGTGATAAAACAGTTCTTAAGCTATTCATTCGATTCACCTAATGTCATTGCTTCCTATTGTTTAGATTGAGTTAGTTTACTTAATGATGCAACGTTGACTTCTCCGCCGAGAACTTTGAGTATCTTGAGCAATGCTTCCAGTTGTGCTGTTTCTGCATCACGTATTTCATCGCGAAAACCAAGGATATCAGTTTTCCAACTATTCAACTCAATCTGCATTGCAATAACAACGTCATTTGCCTGGCTTAATTCTTTTTGCGCCTGCTGCAATTGAGCATCAAGAGCAACAACCTGTTCTTCAAGCAGCTGATTCGTGTCAGTAAGGTCTCGGTATTGTTGCCGTAACACAGCCGCTTCTTCAGAAAGCTTGGCATATCGCTGCGAAAGCTCCATCGCAGATTCTATAACGGTCGGCTTCTGTGAACCGGATTCCTGAAACCTGTTTGCCACAGACGGATTCTGCTGTTTTTCAGTAAAGCCGGGTCTTACAGCAGTCCTTGGCGGTTCCTGGACAGACACGCAGTTCGATATTAAAATCAACGGCATTAATGAAAGCAATAAGATTGTTTTTTTGATAGTTTGCATTGTACTTTTCTCCATTTATTTCATACGGTCGACATTTTCGGTTCAACATTTTGTTTTGAAATTTCCGCCGCTTTGACCCCAGCATATTCACATCTCAAAAACATTGATGTTCCACAGGAACATGTTATTTCTATGACAGAGTATTCAGACTGGCTTTCCACGATACGCACCTGTGGCTCAACCGAATCTGCTACCGGTTCTTTCGACGAGCTTGTCTCTGTTTGCATAAGATCCAGGGTGAATCGGCCATCAAGTTTAACGTCACTTCCCTTAAGAATTCGACCTGCTGTATATCTCATTTGTTATTCTATTCCTTTTAATTGATTCCGCCATAGGCGGACATATGATATTCATTAGCTAAAGGTTTATTGTCTTCCAAGCTTGAATCTTCAATCGGCGACCCATTATTCAAGCACAGAAATCAATTCCGGTACTATCGGAATTCAACTCACCTCGGTTTTCAATCAATTCTTCCGGATTTTCCATATCCTGCTCCTCAAACGCTTCATTCATCTGTTGTCCATCATCTTCTTCATTTTCCTGAAGTAACTGCTGTCGGCGTTTCCTTTCCTCGCGGCTTTTTGCGGGAGTCAAACCAGTGATACTTTGTAAGCCTTCGACCGGTTTTATCATATTGGAATTATAATCTGCCATCTTTCCACTGCCTCAATTTAACAGATAAGTTAAATATAGCGCTTGCATGCATTTGACTGACACGCGATTCGGTAATTTCAAAAATTTCGGCAATTTGCTTCATTGTGAGATGCTGTTGGTAATAAAGCAGGATGAGCTGCCGCTGCCTGGCGGACAATTTCTGAATCGCTTCGGTCAAATTATTTATAAGCTCACCTCGTTCGATTTGCTCATCAGGAGCGCAGGTATGAGTTTCAGCCAATAGATTACTCAATACAGGTGACTCCTCATTAAAGCCATCAAGTGAGACAAAATATTGTGCACGAGCACTTTCGAATGTTTCAAAAAGCTCATCAGTAGTGATTCCAAGTTTTTCGGCTAATTCAGCATCAGTAGGATTTGTACCTGTCTGTTCAAGTATCTTCCGGCTGAGCTGCCGGGCACGGCGTATTTTCTTATTTAGATTTGCAGGCAGCAACGATGAGGCCCGTAGCTCATCAATAACCGCTCCTTTAATCCTAATATAAGCATAGGTTTTAAATTCTGTATGATGGGACGGATCATAATCACGAGAAGCCTTGACCAATCCAACAGCTCCAGCAGAAACCATATCTTCAAATGACAACGGAGGTTTCAGATATGTTACCACCTGCTTCACTATCCTGTGAACCATAGGCAAAAGTTCGGTTATCTGGTCGTCATCTATTTTTCCTTTATTGGATTTTTTCTGGCCTGAATATGCGCGCAGGGCAGCGTACTTTAGATGCTTTCGGCTATCTTTTGGCTTTTCCAATATCAATAAGCCATCTTTATTGTTTCTAATTACTTGATCTTCAGAGATGTTTTCCGTCTCTATCGACACTATCTTTTTCCTTTTGTTCATTCATTTGGTTTGTAACCATCGCACTTAACAAAATAGCATTTACCCCCCTTACAGCCCAAGCTCCTGCTATATAGGCAAGCACCGCGCCCACCAGTGCTCTTTTGCAACAGGTGAAAGGTGAAAGGCCGCTAATGCAACCTATCAGGCTCACACCAAAAAAACACGTCACAGCAATACTTACTGCAACAGATTTAATATGTAACGGCATAGCTCAAATCCTGTATATCACAACTCGTGATCTGCACGTATCACAAATCACGAATTAATTATAATGTTGCCCCCCCTGCTACAGCAGGGACAATCCGTCCTTGTTCACCGGTTGCTGTCATCTCAGCTTGCTGGAAAGATATGGTTTCTATCGGTTCTACTTCGGTCCCAAATACTATTTCGTCATAAGCTATGACCGGTAAGAGTGAGACTGTTCTCGATAACATTGCCGCCAGGGGCGAACGCAATCTTGAATCACACAGCAAAACGACCCTGTCCAAACCTTTGTCCATTGCTTCCTTCCAGGCTTGTGCGCTTTTTCTACTTAAATCCATAGCTATTTCGGCGGGCATAGCGAGATTTATTCCATTCGCTTCCTGCCGCAAATTCGTAACTATTCGATGTTCGAGCGATGGTTCGAGTGTTATGGCTAATATTTTACCGGCATCGTTTTTATACAGATCGGTAATAGTTCTATTAAGGCATTTCCGAACCATTTCGGTCAACACATCGGCGTTTTTAGTTTTTGAAGCATTCTCCCCCAAGGACTCAAGTATAACAGTCAGCTCACGTATAGGTATCGCATCTGTCAAGAGGTTCTTAAGCACACGCTGAAGCAATCCAATAGATACTTCACCATTGGTACCAACAACATCTCCGACCAAAGACGGCTGTGTCTTTCGAAGCCGGTCAATAAGAAGCTGAACGTCTTCGCGAGTTAGTAATTCGTCTGCGTGCTTTTTCAGCGTTTCAGATAAATGAGTAATGAAAACTGATTCGGGGTCAATTACAGTATATCCATTCAGCTCAGCTTTTTCTTTGTTATCCGATGCAATCCACAAAGCGGGTAATCCATAAACAGGTTCTGTGGTTTCTATACCCTCCATTTTTACATGAGCATTACCGGCATCCATAGCAAGGAACATATTTGGCTCTAACTGGCCCTTTGCTACTACATGATCAAAAATCTTAATCTCATAAGCAGTTGGTTCAAGGTTTATATTATCCCGCAGCCTGACAAGAGGAATAACGATGCCATATTCCTGTGCAAATTTTCTCCGCAAGGCACCAATACGGTCAAATATAGCACTGTCTTTGCGAGGGTCCACCATACTAATCAATCGTACGCCGACCTGCACTGAAACTCTGTCAACATCCAGCAGGTCCTCAACCGGTTGTTTTTCGGCTTTTGACTTCTGTGCCGAGTCTTCGAGCTTTTTCGGGCGGGTTTCTCCAGATTTGAGCACTGTTCGTCCTGCTAAAGCAGTACCACCAGCCAACAACAGGAAAGGCACTGCAGGCAGTCCCGGCACAAGGGCCATTGCAGCAATGATGACAGATGCTATTATCAGCGGCTCACTTGTTTTAAGAAACTGTCTGCTAAGGTCCTGTCCGACACTAAACTTCGAAGATATTTTGGTTACGAGAAAACCTGAACTTATGGAGATTATCATCGAAGGTAACTGGCTGACCAGACCGTCTCCAATGGAAAGAATCGAATAAGTTTTTATAGCGCCGCCAATTGTCATACCGCGTGAGTACCCCATAGCTACACCGCCGATGATGTTAATAGCGGTGATTATGAGCCCGGCCTTGGCATCGCCCTGAATGAATTTACTGGCACCATCCATCGCACCGTAAAATTCACTTTCTTTGACAATTTTCTCTCGGCGATCGTTTGCCTGTTCTTCGGTAATTGCTCCTGCGTTAAGGTCCGCGTCAATTGCCATCTGCTTACCCGGCATCGCATCCAGTGTAAACCGAGCGGCCACTTCACTTATTCGCCCTGCTCCTTTCGTAATTACAACGAATTGTATAACAACAAGAATGAGAAAGATTACCACACCGACGACGAAACTGCCACCGGCAACAAAATCGCCGAAGGTCTGAATAATTTTTCCGGCACTACCCTGTAAGAGTATCAACCTGGTCGAGGCCACATTAAGAGAAAGGCGATACAGTGTCACGAAAAGAAGGAGCGAAGGGAAAGTCGATAATTCGAGCGCCTCTTTTGAGAGTAGCGTTATTATCAAAACAGACACAGACAATGATATACTGCCAGCCAGAAGTATATCCAACACTGGTGTTGGAAGACGGATTAGAAGTGTAGCAAGAATGGTCACCAGACCAAAAGCCAAAATGATATTACTGTGAGACGTAAACGGTGTAATTCTTGAGTTTGGCTCCAGAAATTTTGACGTATTTGATTGTAAAGAACCAGCCATTAAAATTCCTTCTTAACTTTATGTCCCGGCAGCAACATCACCAAGCCCGAGAATGCGTTTTATCTTTACAGCGAACCGGCCATCTACAACCACAATACTTCCGGTGGCAAACCTCATATCTCGAAGGTACAAGTCTGCTGGTTCATCAATAGATTTATCAAGCTCTAATACAGAGCCCGGTCCAAGCTGCAAAAGTCGCCGGACAGGAATTTCTATTTGCCCAATAGCAACTGTAACAGCAATATTTACATCAAGTAAGAGGTTGATACTGCCACCGGCACCTGTGTCGCCCGTCGCAGTAGCTTCAGAAAATTCGACCGCTTGTGCCTGGGTTTTAGATTCTTCCTGTACCGCTTCAGCTGTCTCTGCCATATTTTAATTTCCTTTTGTTTTTTTTAATATTCCGTAATTTTCTCTGCTCACAAGTCTCCCCGGAATGAGTTCCTTTGCAGTTTTTGTCATTTCTTTGAAAGCAAAGGCATATTTTTATCCTCTATCATTAAATATTTCTGTAATTACAACTGCATTCTTGCCGGCTAATCTTGCAGGTCGGCCGAGAAGAGCGGTTCGGCCACTTGTTATTAATTCGATAGGCTCATTAACCTTTTTATCAAGTAACAATATATCGCCCACTTCAAGACTCATTATCTCCTTGAGAGTAAGCACCGTAGAAGCCAGTTGTGCCGTTATATAAACGGGCATTTTCTGCATATGACCAAGTATTGCTTTCGAGATATCGTCTGCTGAAAAACTACCTACAGCCTGTTCTGCTTTGCCCACAACAGACTCCAGTTTGCTGCATAGGATCAGGATGTAAGCTTCTGAGCCTTTTTCCTGGCCGGTTTTTTTGACGTCAAACGTAATTTTGCATAGCTCTTCCGTGCCTTTGAATTCAATAGGAAAGAGTCTTCGGGCCATATTCCTGCCCGGTTGAAAATCCCAATTTTTCTGAGAAAAAGCTTGAATGAGCGCTGAGAGCAGATCTAACAAAAGCGACTCTTCCAATTGAGATAAATCTCTGCCTGAATCCTCTACTTCGGATTCAGTGTCACCAAGCAATTGTGTAGCCCAGATAAACGCAGTCTGAGTAGGTATGCTAATTAGTCCACAGGGATGTTTTTGGTCGTTGCCAAAAGCAAGATAATAATCATTCTGCCCGCTCTCCATGGCCTGGTCAACAAGCTTAGCGGCAAAATGCTGTTCTGTCGAAACAACAGTGACATTAAACTCGCTGTGGCAAAAATCAACGAATTTTACAGACATCGATCTTGCTACTCTTTTTGTGAAATCATCGAGCCTATTGAGCTGCTTGCGATCAAAATAGTGGGGCTCGTTCCAATTGAACTCCGAAGCCTTTATACCCGTAGTATCTTCCAATGGACCGGACCCAACGGCAATGAGAAGCTGGTGTATTTTTTCTTTACTTAAATTATTAGCGCCACTCATTGTACAGCGAATTCCTTAAATAGAATGTTTTTGACTTTGGGTTTGGAATCAGGAAAAAGCTTTTCATTAAAAGCATCGAGTACCTGTGATTGGATTCGTTTGAGATTAGTGTCGCCCCTGATATCATCAAGGCTTAAACTCGCAAGATAAACAGTCAGCCAATTCGTCAAGATGGGCTTTTTCTCATCAATAAAAGCTGTGCCCTTTTTTTCATCCATTTCAAAACTTATTTCAAGCGTTAAAGAGGCCTTAACATAGCGTGTAACATCGTCCACATTGAGATTTGCTATGACAGGTTCCAAATGATAATACCAGCTCTTTTTTGAGTCAGCTCTATCGTCCTTTGTATCCATGTTTTCTAACTGAGACGACTGGCCTTGCTCGGAAAGTCCGGATGTGGAAGAACCGGCAAATAATCGGGCGAGAGTGAAGCCGGCACCGGCAAAAATCACTACTATAACAACTATTATTACTTTTGGAAGAAAACGAGCCACCAAGGACTTCTTTTCACCCGCTTCTTTTCCTTTGTCCTCCTTTTCCTCCTTTACTTCCTGCGTTTCCTGCCGTTTTTTTTCTTCTTTATCTGCCATTTATTTTTCTCAACCATTAACGATAAATATATTCTTTTCATGCCAACTGCATGCAACCTTGTTTACGATACCTATGTATTCTATCTCTCAGCGTTCTGTCACTAATACCCAAAACCTTTGCCGCCTTGGTCTGATTGCCTCCTGTTCGCCTTAACGTATCTAAAATCGCCCGCCTTTCTACATGCTCAAGCCGTACTCCTCCCAGGTCTGAAACCTGAGCAGTATTTGATCGTGTCTCAAGCACCCTATTTTTTTCTGCACCAAATGAACTGCGTCCAGGACCGGTCTGTCTCGATACCATCAAATCGCTGTTTCCTTCCTGTGGTAACGGTTGCAATTCATCAAAAAGCCATGAAACATCAGCCAATGACAATGTCTGGCCAATCCCTAAAATCAAAGAAGTTCGTACAACATTTCGCAATTGGCGGACATTTCCGGGCCAGTGATATTTAGCAAAAATATCCATCATGGCAGGATCAAGCTTGGTGATACGACGCTGTACTTCGCGAGTGTAAAGATTGACAAAATACCAGACAAGATCATATAAATCATCTTTACGTTCTCTGAGTGGGCAGGCCACCAATCTTACACCGCTAAGCCGGTAATAAAGATCCTGTCGAAACCGTCCCTGGCGAACTTCCTGTAATAAATCCTTATTCGTAGTACTTACTATCCGAACATCAACTCTGACACTTTCATTTCCTCCAACTCTCTCAAAATCCTGCTGTTCGAGCACCCTCAAAAGCTTGGCCTGAAACTTAATAGGTGTTTCGGTAATCTCATCCAGGAGCAAAGTTCCACCGTGAGCCATTTCAAATCGGCCTTTTCGCTGAGCGTGGGCACCGGTGAAAGCGCCTTTTTCATGCCCAAACAACTCGCTTTCGAGAAGCGAATCACTTAATGCTGCACAATTAATTTTTATATATGACCCCTGTGCTCTTTTACTTTTTTTATATATAAGATAAGATAGAAGTTCTTTGCCCGTCCCACTTTCGCCACTTATCAAAACCGGAGCTGAGGTTGGAGCGATCCTTTTAGCCAAATCTACGGTCTGAATGAGTTTTGCACTTCCACCAACAATCCGATAAAGACATCGTGTGTCCTCGTGAGAAGAAGCTATCGTAGAGACGCTGTGATTAGGCAGATAAGTATCCAGGAGATTATCTATTTTTTCATAATCAAGCGGTTTAACTAAGAAATCGCTACAGCCCCTTCGAATGGCTTTGACTGCCATCTCAATATTTTGCTGCTGCTTTTTTTTGTTTAGGACTTTGTCCTTTGTCATCATAATCACGGGCAGTTCCGGCCAGTTTGCCCTGATTTTCTCAAGCAGTTCAAAGCCATCGGGCAATTGAGCGGACAAGCTTGTCCGCCGGCATATTATGTCACTTGTAAATACAAGATCACAACTGCCTTTGGTAATAAAGTTAATCGCACAGTCTTTATCATTGGCAAGATGACCGCGTAAACCCTTGCGTGCCAATAGCTCAAGCATAAACCGAGCCAACTCAGAGTCGTCATCCGCAATCAATATATTCGCGATATCTTTCTGTTTCTCATTGCCTAGATTGTCTATCTCGTTAATACTCACTTCCAACATACTCCTTTTACGTTTTAATGGTACCTCATTTTGACTGCATAATGTCGTCGAAGATAATCTATCGTTTACGTTCGGTAATCAACTTACGCGGTTCAGCTTTAAGATACCAATCGAGCAATGTTCTCCGAGCGTCTGCCAATTCTTTCCATGGCGAATTGGGGTACTCAGTAATTAGTCGTCCATACATCTTTATTGCTTCGGGCCGATTGTCATTCCGCAAACAGTTGCCAATCTGAAATAATATCCAATCTCTATCCCGAGCTGAGCCGGCGTCATCGGGAGTCTTACGCTTGAGAGCTTCGCGATAAAATGTTTCAGCTTCCTTTAGATATCCACTGAGAAACAAGGTCTCTCCCAGTTCAAAAGGATTGTGTAGATTGTTGGGATCCTGCGAGAATTTCCTGATTGTTTGCAAAGTCCGGTTGGTTACCAGCCCGTATGTCAGCCTGGGTCCTTCTTCCTTTTTATGCTGCTCTTTGGCATCTTCGGAGACAGCTTCATTAGGCTCATCTATCGGTACCACTATCGGCTCATCCATCGGCACCACATCAGGGACAATGGCGGGTTCAAAAACTTCCTTCTGGAACTCAAAATTAACTGAGCGAATTTGCTCTATTATCCTCTTGAGTTCGCTCTTTGTGCTCTTATCCTTTTCGCCTTCAGCCATATTGAGCTTAGCCAGCCACAACTGGCGTTTGAAATGACTATTTGGGTCTGTCGTATTATCTAAACTTCTCTGTGAAGCTTTTTTGTCAATTGCAGCGGCAGAGCATGGTAAATGGAAAATGGGAAATGGAAAATTGTTAACCAAGAACCAACAACTAAAAGCCAACAACCAATATCTAATAGAATTCCTATTTTTCATTACCATTACCTTTGACCAAGAAGAGCTAATGCCGCATTATCAAAATTTTTCTGTTGATTATAAGCGGCTGCCTGCACTTTTAATGCTTTTTGCCGTATCTGGATTGACACTTCTGAATCCAACAGCTGTTTACAAACAGTAATTGTTTGAGAGCTTTGACCAAGATCCAAACATACCTCTGCTAATCTGAGGGCTATTTCGTTTGACAAATGTCCCGGGGCAGCACTAATAAGAATATCTGTTAATTTTTTGTGGGCAAAATTCAAATCTCCTTTAGCTATGTAGCTGTTGGCTAACTCAAAAAACATTCTTGTTTTCAATTGAGAGTCAGGCAGATATTCAGCATTGTTTCCCAGTACTGCAATGGCTTTATCCGGTAAGCCCATAAGACGAAGAACTTTACTCTTGAGAAGTAATATCTCGATAGACTCTTTTGTCGAGAACTGCCAGGAGTCTATAGTCTCCAGCAATGTAAGAGCCTCGACGAATTTCTCCAGTTGTATGTGTGTTTCCACCAAAAGCGAAACAGTCTCCACATATCTTTCTCTGGCAAGACTCCCAACCGGTCCGCTTAGTGCATATTGAAAAGCAAGGGATGCCTGTTGATAGCTCCCTAACGCCAGATTAACCTTGCCCAGAAGAAAGTAAGCCGAGTAATAACCTTCATCTGTAGGGTCATTAGCAAGTTTGATGTATTTAACGAGCCATTTGGCAGCATTCTCGTAATCCCGAATCTCATATGAACATCTACCGGCTCCAAGGGCGGAAACAGTCTGTAATTCCGAAGACAAACCGAGATTGTTTACTTTGCGATATAACCGTAAGGCTTCGTTAAAAAAACCGGCATTCTTCGTTGCGTCTGCAAGATTCAAACAAGCCTGGCCATAAATTTCGGTTTCAGGATACTGCTCAACAAGCTGGGTCAAATCTTCTCTGGCACCCGGATAGTCATGCAGCTGGGCTTTGAGTTTGCTCGAACTTAACAGTGCATATGGCGCCAAAGATGTTTGTGAAAATTGATTTGCCACCAATTTATACTCCGCAATAGCACTGGCTGGCCGGCCCTCCTGAGTGTGCAAAAGTCCCAAAGCAAAATGAGCATTTGGAACACGTTTGTCGTCATGGAATGTAAGTAAAATATTTCTCCAAAGTGAAACAGCATCCTGGGTAAGCAAATTTACGTATTCAGATAACGATGAATAGTCAGCCGGATTGTGAATTGCTAAGATTCCTTTTTCATCAATACACGATAACAAGCCCACGTGCCCTGCCGCCACTTCGATGGCCTGCCGTGCTGTTGCAGATGATAGATACAAACTCACCGGCCTTTTGCGGACAGCATTCCCTACCAATTCGGTATCTGGCATCTTGTTTTGAATCCAGGAAATATCAAAGCCTGCATTTGCCACAAATCTTGACAGCAACTCTTCAACAGATGCCCCATAAGCAATGACAGACCAACGAGGCAAAACACCCTGATGTTCGAGCTTTCGAATCTGTGGGCTTAGCAATCCCTGTTTTAATTGCTCTAAGCCAGAATTTAGAAGGCTGCGAAGTTGAGTTTCGTCAAGATTTATGAAAGGATCAATGGCCACAGGACTGCTCCACAACATGGATTGAACATCTTCATCGGCATCGCATAGCAAAAGTACATTTCTGGTCATACTCTCAGCAATCAGAAACTGACAATCACGCTGCAATGATAAAATCCAATCCTTGTCGAAATCAACCACACTGACCATAGCAATCGCCTGATAAGCCATGGTTCTCGCCTGGATATATTGTTTTTTTTGTATTTGCAGTAAACTTAGTTCGTAATTTGCAACTACTCTTATAACAGGAGAACGACTTTGTGAAAGTGTTCTGAATAAGCTGTTAGCCTGTTCGCTATTGCCTGCCTTATTCAGACATAAAGCCATTTTAAACTGCAAGAAATCTCTCAGCAACTCTTGCCTTTCACCAGATGGAAGACTCTGAAGAAGCTGGTTATAAGCAGCATAAGCTTGACCGTAATCATTTTGCAGATACAATTCCCGAGCAACATCCAATGACAGAGGTTGTTTTGAAGGAAACAACGGAGCCGACTGTTGTACTGGCTCCTGTACGACCTGTATTGAATCAGCAGCCGGCAGAGTAGAAGGACTAATTTCCTGAGTTGTGGGCGTTGAAATCTTGTTTGGCGACCATAATAAAGGTTTTAACACCACATACAGCAACATTGCCCCAATAGTGATAATTCCGGCAACGAATGCTTTCTGAACACCTGAAAAGCGATTACGATGAATCGACCCTCGCAAAGAGCGTTTTGCATTAGCAGAACTTCGAATTGGAACAGTGGGCGTGGAATTCGCCAGAAGCCTGTAAAAATCTTCGTCTCCAACGAACACTTCACGCTCCGAGAGATTCCTGTGGACTTCACCCACAAATAAATCGCTGTCCGACGGCACTTCCGGTGAATTCTTAATTTTATTTTCTACTTCGGTCATAGCTTCTTACTTCGCCCCCCCACTGCTCTTTCTGCTCGTATTGGAAAACGAAACAGTGGGAGCACAGGTGAGGGCGCATCCCACAAACTATTTTTTTAAAGAAACAGCAATAACTGTGCCAGAGACAGCTACTGCAAAAAGGATTGACGTATTTAGAGGTATTTTGCCTAAAAAACAGGTTTAAACATTATTTTTGGAGTTGTATGCAGGAAAAAGATGTCAGGATTCTATACGACTCGATAGATTTTCTGACAACGATCTGCAATGTCTTTATGAGTGAACAGCAACAGGTTGGGACAAGCACGATGGAGTAACTTCATCTTGCTCTTGTCCCTTGGTAGTACAGAGGATATGTGAATTCTTTCCGATATTGTACTGCTTGACCTTGGCATAAAGAGTTGCTCTGGTTATGCCAAGAAGAGCGGCAGCCCTGGTCTTTTGCCAGCCTGTTTTCTGCAAAGCCCGAGAAATCAGTTCGCACTCAGCCTTTGCCAAAGAAAAATCCTTAATGATGCCTGGCGTTGTATTTTTAGATCCATCTGACCATTCAGTCGGATCAATTATAATTCCATTTAATCCGATTTTTTCTGTTGTTTCCAACAAAATCGCTCTCTCGATAACGTTACACAACTCACGGACGTTGCCGGGCCAATCGTGTTTCTCCAAAGCCTCAATAGCTAATTCAGTAAGTGACGTTATCTTGCCGCACTTGTCGGGACAGATAGTGGATGTCCTGAGAAAGTACTCAGCCAAAATCCGGATATCCTGCCTTCTCATTTGCGAGCGAAGAGGCGCGAGTGTGATAGGACAGATATTCAGACGGTAATAAAGGTCACGACGGAAACGATTGGCTTGTACTTCATTTTTAAGATTACGATTGCTTGAAGCTATTATCGTGGCGTTACAGGCGATATTTTTAACGCCTCCGACTTTTCGGAAACATTTTTCC
>JACKQG010005865.1_pt1 | contig 13291 bp, 14 predicted proteins | sample 8237621 | NCBI WGS metagenome assembly JACKQG01 (sample SAMN15677084, study PRJNA649215) | marine metagenome | biome: marine; feature: Black Sea; material: saline water; isolation source: suspended particulate matter (SPM) from the Black Sea western gyre | collected 2013-06-09/2013-06-10 | depth...
CTTGCTATAATGGCGATGTTCACGTATTGGCTCAAGTGTGTGCTTTTGAAGACCCTGGAGGCTAGTTTATGAGCACGTTTTATTTTATTGTGCTGGCAGTTGTTGGGGGTTTGGCAATTACTTTACAGGGCCAGTTTATGGGTATCATGGATCAAACTCTGGGAACGCGCACTAGCGTATTTATCACTTATGCCAGCGGGGGCGCGTTGATGGTGTTGGTGGTGCTATTGCGCGGTGTTAAACTGGAGAATTTGCGCGCCGTGCCCTGGTATGCTTTCAGCGCCGGAGTGTTAGGGCTGGTGATTGTGGGTACGATTGGTTACGTTGTCCCTCGCCTTGGAGTTGCCAGTGGTTTCACGCTTATTGTCGCAGCGCAATTTGTTTTCGCAGCGTTAATTGACCATTTTGGCTGGTTTCAGGCTACGGTGCGTCCGCTGGATGCAACACGCCTGCTTGGGCTTGTTGTAATGTTACTGGGTGTCTGGTGGGTGAATCGATAATTATGAAAAGGACTTCAATGATTCTTGACGGAAAATTACTGACTATTAAACAGGTTATTCAGGTAGCTTTTGGGGAGCCAGGGCAGCCTGAGGTGCTTATTGGCAAAACTGGACAGCAACAAGTTGAGCGCGCCGCCCGCGCCGTACAAGAACTACTGGTGCGCGGCGAAATTGCCTACGGCATTACTACAGGATTTGGCGCCTTTAAAGACAAAATTATTTCACCCGATCAGGTTGAGTTATTGCAGCGCAATATTGTGATGAGTCATGCGGTGGGGACTGGTAATCTCTTTGATATTCCCACCACCCGCGCCATTATGTTGATTCGCGCCAACACCCTCACACGCGGACATTCGGGTATTCGCCTGGAGACATTGAATCTATTATTAGCGATGCTCAACGAAGGAGTACATCCCTGCATCCCTGAGAAGGGTTCACTGGGCGCCAGTGGCGATCTGGCTCCGTTGGCGCATATGGCGCTGGTGATGATTGGTATGGGCGAAGCCGAATATCAGGGTGAAATTCTCCCTGGAGCAGATGCCTTGCAACGCGCCGGACTTCAACCCGTAGAGTTGGCTGCCAAAGAGGGGCTGGCGCTGACGAATGGCACATCTGTGATGACCGCGTTGGGGGCGTTACTTGTCCATCAATCCGAGTGTTTATATGGTGTGGCCGATGTCGCTGGCGCGTTGAGTATGGAAGCCTTGCACGGCACGCCGCTGGCTTTCGATGAACGCATTCATCAATTGCGCCCTTTCCCGCGGCAGATGGATTGTGCGGCCAATATGCGCAAACTTTTGGCGGGCAGCCAATTCACGCGCGACTATGATCCCAGTAATGTGCAAGATGCTTATACGTTACGCTGTATCCCTCAGGTGCATGGCGCGGTGCGGGATGCAATTGCCTACACGCGTTGGGTGATGGATATCGAATTGAATTCTGTCACCGATAACCCGCTGATTTTCTTCGATGATGAAAGCGGTGAAATTAGCGTACTCTCTGGGGGGAATTTTCACGGTGAACCGCTGGCGATTGCGATGGATTATTTGGCCATTGCGCTGACTGAGCTAGGCAATATCGCTGAACGGCGCATTATGCGCCTGACAGATGACGCCAGCAACGCGCATGTTTTACCGGCTTTTCTGACGGAAAAAGGTGGGCTGAACTCCGGCTTCATGATTACCCAATACACCGCAGCCGCGCTGGCAACTGAGAACAAAGTTCTCTCTCACCCTGCCAGTGTAGATAGCATTCCCACTTCTGCAAATGTTGAGGATCATGTTAGCATGGGACTGACCGCGGCTCTCAAACTGAGGCAGATCGCCAGCAATGTTGAACATATTCTCGCTACCGAGTTGATGGCCGCCGCTCAGGGTATCGATTTTCGCCGTGCTGAAATTGGCGCGGATGCGCAACTGGGGCAGGGAACTGGTGAAGTCTATAAGCTGATTCGCACCTGTGCTCCTTTCATCGAGGAAGATACACTTCTATACAAATATATTGCTGCTGTGAAAGACCTTATTTCCAGCGGCCGCCTGAATTTCTGTGCGATGGTTTAGTTAAGGAGCTACTATGGAAATAATCAAAGAAGCCCTTATGAAATGGGGTGAGGCCATGCAATTGAGTATGGAGAATCGCACATTGTTTTACTCCCCGGTACTCAACCATTGGCGCGTCAAAAAATGGTCTGGCAAAGGCGCAAGAAAATTTATCTATGATGACGCCAGTTTTGAGATGGCATTTGAACATTTACTTGGCACGCACGCTGAAGAACACTCGTTGCAGCCAACCAATGAAGACGCGGCGGCTGAAAGCCAGCTAGATAAGTTTGCCAGTATTGGTTAGTTTGCAAGTAGTACGCTGATCAATGCTATTACCCCGTAGACCAGCAAAACTGCCCCAGCGACACGGTTAATCCAGACCAGAGTTTGGGGAGTAACACGGTTGCGCAACAGGCTAATCCCACCGCTGAGCGTCAGCCACCAGGCCGCTGATCCCAAAAATACCCCGGCCACCAATGATGCTGCCGCCATGTAGCTGCCTGCGACCATCCCCAAACCGGCGAAGATCGCGACAAATGAAAGAATAGTCACCGGATTAGTGAGTGTTAACACCAAGGTTGAAAAATAAGCTCCCCACAGGGTTGAGCTTCCGTTGCTGGCGGCTTGTTCGCCGGGTTTTGCCCGCAGGGTTTTGATGCCCAAATAGAGTAGATACAGGCCGCCGAGCAGCGCCAGCCATTTTTGTTGTTCCACCAATAGGCCCGAGAGCATGGTTAAACCGAATCCTGCCACCAGGCCGTAGAATCCATCCGCGGTGGCTGCACCCAACCCCGAGATGAGTCCGTGCAGCCGTCCCTCAGCCAGAGTCCGCCGGATGCAGAGAACCCCGATCGGGCCGACCGGCGCAGCAATTGAGAATCCTAATACCAAACCTTTAAAGAAAAGTAATGTATCCATAAGCGTAAATTGTACCCTATGAGTGACTATAAAAACTACCTTTCCCCCTATACCTGGCGCTACGGCTCTGTGGCCATGCGCCAGATTTGGAGCGAGCATCATACGCGTTTGCTGTGGCGCAAAATCTGGGTGGCGTTGGCCCAAACCCAGGCGCACTTTGGCCTGGTTGCCCCCGAACAAGTTGTTGATTTACAAAACTACGCCGACAAAGTTGATGTGGAACGTGCCCTAGAAATTGAGGCCGAAATTCAGCATGATTTGATGGCCGAAGTGAAAACCTACGCTGAGCAATGCCCATTGGGAGGGGGGATTATTCATCTGGGGGCAACTTCGGTGGATGTGAAAGATAATGCTACTGCGCTGCAAATGCAAGCCGCACTGGATTTAACCATAGCTGGCGCGCGTGATGTGTTGCGGGTTCTCGTCCCCAAGCTGATCCAGTTCGCCGAAACCCCGGTGATGGCGTACACGCACCTGCAACCGGCTGAACCGACCACGTTGGGGTATCGTCTGGCGCAATATGCGCAGGATTTGTTGACGGATTGGGAAAATCTTATGTGCGTGCGTGCGGCGCTGAAAGGTAAAGGCTTCAAGGGGGCGGTAGGGACCTCGGCTTCGTATGCTGAACTCTTTGGGTTGGAAAATTTGGCCGAGTTTGAAGCATTGCTGTCGGGAAAATTAGGCCTGCCCTTCTTCCCGGTAACGACCCAAACCTACCCGCGTAAGCAGGATTATGAAGTGCTTTCTGCGCTGGCCGGACTGGGCGCTTCGATTTACAAACTGGCTTTCGATTTGCGCATCTTGCAATCGCCCCCAATTGGCGAATTGGCTGAGCCATTTGGGCGCAAGCAGATCGGCTCTTCAGCGATGCCTTTCAAGCGCAACCCGATTCAGGCGGAGAAGCTGGATTCGCTGGCGCGCTTGCTGGCGCAGTTTCCTCGCACGGCTTGGGATAATGCCGCTCATTCGCTGCTAGAACGCACCCTCGATGACAGCGCCAACCGCCGCACACTTTTGCCCGAAGCTTTTCTGATTGCCGATGAACTTTTGCGCGTTGCCTGCAAAGTCATGTCGGATTTACAAATTGATGAAATCGCCATCGCGCGTAATTTTTCCGTCTACGCGCCGTTTGCAGCCACTGAGCGTTTACTGATGGCGCTGGGCAAAACTGGAGCCGACCGGCAGGTTATGCACGAATATTTGCGCCAGCACACCCTTACAGCCTGGGAAGCCTTGCGGGTTGGGGAAGCGAACCCGTTAGTTGAGTTGGTAGCCCAAGAAAGCGAATTTTTGCAGTATCTTTCTGGTGCGGCGATACGCGGCCTGATGGATGCGAGTTATTATGTAGGCAATGCGCCACAAAAAACGCGTCAATTGGCGGCACGTATTCAAGAAGTGGTGGGGTAAAACTTAGCCACAGGCAACTCCCCCTGCTTTGGGTGAGGCCATACCTTGACGGATAGCGTGTTTTTTGTTATTCTAATACTAGAATATATTATAAATAGGATACGAACCGAATGACCAATGCCGAACTTGCCATCCTCAGCCTGATTGCCGAAAAACCCCGCCACGGCTACGAGATCGAACAAACCATCGAGATGCGCGGAATGCGCGACTGGACGGAAATTGGTTTTTCATCGATCTATTATTTGCTCAACAAGTTGGAGAAATCTGGCCTGATTGTGGGCGAATTGCAGCAGGTTGGAGGTAAAGGGCCTGCGCGTAAGGTATATCAGGTGACAGACGCTGGACGTGAAATGCAAGCCGCCGCGACCTATGATGTGTTGTCTACGTTGCGAGGGGGACCAGTTCCCTTCTTGCTGGGGTTGTCGAATTTTCCGGTTTTAGCGTCAGAACACGCTTTGGAGGCTTTGTACACGTACCATCAGCAGCTTGTGGAGCGGCATCAGCAGCTTGCGCAGCGGGCTGGCGCGCAGCGCGGCGGTGCGCCATTTTTTGTGAACGCCATGTTTGATTATAGTCTCGCGTTGATCGAGGCCGAAACTAAATGGTTGGCTACATTTATCCAGGATTTGGAGGAACAAAATGATAAAAGTTGATTTCAAGAAGGAATTGAAGCACCTGTATAACCCGCCCAAAAAATTTGACATCGTGGATGTACCTGAGATGCAATTTCTAATGGTGGACGGTCACGGCGACCCAAATACCGCTCAGGCCTATAAGGATGCGATAGAAACGCTCTATGCGGTGGCGTACACGCTTAAATTCAGCAGCAAGAATGGCCTGGAAAAAGACTATGTTGTCCCGCCTCTGGAAGGTCTCTGGTGGACTGAAAATATGGAAACGTTCGCGGAAGATAAATCACAGTGGGATTGGACAGCCATGATAATGACCCCAACGTGGATCACACAGGAGTTGTTTGAGGATGCCGTAGCCCAGGTGCGCGCTGGCAAAAATCCCGCTGCGCTCGATTTACTGCGGCTGGCTACTTACACAGAGGGCCAGTCCGCGCAAATTATGTATTTGGGAGCCTATGCCGATGAAGGCCCCACCATCGCGGCCATGCACGAGTTCATTAAAGCGCAGGGATATATGCTCCGCGGCAAACATCATGAAATTTATATCAGCGACCCCCGCCGCACTGCGCCAGAAAAACTTAAAACTGTCATTCGGCAACCGATCCAGACAAAGTGAAGCTCTAGAAAGATATAGCCGGGCGCAAGGCGCCCGGCTATATCTTTTTGAATTTACTCGCGCCAATCTTGCGGATGGGCGGGTTTGTTATCGAGGGCGTCTTCAATGCGCGCCATCACAGCTGGGGTGAGTTTTTCAACGAAATCGGTGGCTTTCATATTCTCCACAACCTGTTCGACGCGCGAAGCCCCGGTGATGGTCGTGCTGACATGCGGATTCTTCAAAGTCCATGCCAGGGCGAGTTGAGCCAGCGTGCAGCCCAATTCATCGGCGATAGGCATCAATTTACCCGCTTTTTCCAGGCGTTGCTGGGCTTCTGCGCTTTCAAATTGCTTGCGCAACCATTCATAGCCTGCCAGGCTAATACGGGTTCCATCGGGTGTGCCCTGGTTATATTTGCCAGTGAGAAGACCGCTGGCAAGCGGGCTCCAGATGGTGGTGCCCAGGCCAATTTCGTCGTACAGGCGGGCATATTCCACTTCCACGCGCTCGCGATGGAACATATTGTATTGAGGTTGTTCCATTTGTGGGGGAATCAGGTGCTCGCGGCGGGCAACGGCATAGGCTTCCATAATCTGTTGGGCGCTCCATTCGCTGGTGCCCCAGTAGAAAGCTTTGCCCTGATTGATAACGTGGGTAAAGGCGCGCACGGTCTCTTCGATAGGTGTGTGCAGGTCGGGACGATGGGCGAAAACCAGGTCAACATAATCGAGCTGCAAACGCGCCAGAGCCGCGTCCAGGCCTTCTACAATATGTTTGCGCGAAAGCCCGCGGTCGTTGGGGCCTTGTCCGCCCCAGAAGATTTTGGTCGAAATGACTAAATCCGAGCGTTTCCAGGGAGCGCGTTTGAGCACTTCGCCCATAATTATTTCGGCTTTGCCATCGGCGTAGACTTCGGCATTATCGAAAAAATTGACTCCGGCCTCGTAGGCGGCGTTCATCAGTTCATAGGCTGCGTCTACGTCAAGCTGGTTGCCAAATGTGACCCAGGCGCCAAACGAAAGCGCCGAAACTTGCAGGCCCGATGATCCAAGATAACGATATTGCATGATTGACTCCTTCGTGGCTGTAATCCTAAAAAGAACGCGGATGAGTCGAATTTGAAGGATTTACGCGGATAAAAAACAACTTAGAATATCCGCGAAAATCTGCCCGATCCGTGTTATTCGCATTCTACTATTTTTTGGGAATGATATTTTGTTGCCCCTCGGCCCAAAGCTCGGGGGTGGCTGCCGCCAAAATGGGGTAGCTCTTGTTTTTGTAATCTGTGCCGGGAATCAGCGGGAAGGGGGTGCTGCCATCGAGGACGCGTATCATGCCCCCAGCTTCTTCGGTGAGCAGCCAACTTCCGGCGAGATCCCAAATTTTCGGAGTAGTTTCAAAAGCCAGCACCGCGTTGCCGCGGGCTACGGTACTCAACCCATAAGCAGCTGCACCCAATACGCGAGTCTTGTAGCGTAAATTGATATTGTAATGACGGATGGTACGCGTGCAGCATGAGAAAAATGAGAATGGTTGGTTTTCGTCAGGGAGTTTGGCTTTCAGGCGTTCTCCATTGAGAAATGCACCCTCATCACGCTGGGCTGTGAAGAGTTCATCGATGATGGGGAAGTAGAGCGCGGTTAATTCTGGCTGACCATCGCTGAAACGGTTGATGGCAACCCCCCAGTGGTGCAAACCCAGGCTGAAATTGGTGGTGCCATCGAGGGGATCAACCACCCACACGCTAGATTTCCCCTCCGGGTAGGTGGTGCCAGCTTCCTCGCTAATCAGCCCATCCTGCGGGTAAGCACGCTGAATCTCGCGGCGCAGAAACTCATCCGCGGCTAGATCGGCCTCAGTGACTGCACTTTTATCTGCTTTTTTTACGGCTTGTATGCCGGTGGCCCGGTAATATTTCATCAGGGTGTCACCGGTTTCTTTGGCAATTCTGATGGCAAAATCGAGTGGTGTGTTCATGGGGCAGAGTATATCATGAGCAGTTGGGGAACGTGTTATACTGACTTTGGAGATGAATTGCAAATGGCGCATTATCGGGTTGTACATCGGGATACAGGCGAAATCTGGGAGGTCGAATCGGACTCTGCGGATGATGCTCGCCGTTTGGTTGGCTGGGCGATTGGAACCTGCCGTGTGATTTTGCTGGTCAGCGGGCCGTATGCCACCATTGCGCCGCCTAAAGTAGCCGTGCAAATTCGTCCGCCTATTCCGGGTACGGGTTATATTTGCCCGGATTGCAATGTGACTTTGTCGCGCGCTGAAAATCGCTTGTGGTGGTTTTGCCCCTCTTGTGAATTGCTATATCACTCGGAGGAGAACCGTTTTTACCGTGAAAACGAATTATAGGATATAGATATTTTCTCTGAATTTATCATCTACTTCCAGCGGGTTAGGGTGAGGGAAACTACCAATAAGGTTGATCGAGGGGTGCGCGCAGATAATCGTCCACAGCTTTTTCAATGCTGATTTTTTCATCCAGAACTGCGTTCATGTAAATATGCGTCCATTGGAAAAGCTGGGAGAGTGAGATTTCCAATTCCAGTTGGATGATTTTACTGAGCGGCCCGGCTTCAGCGAGGAAACCAGTGTCGTAAAAATCCTGCTTGGCTTGGGCAATGTCGTAATCCAGGCGGATAATTTCAGCGCGCCAATCCCCTTGCGAAAATTTGATCTGCGCATAGGCGGGGCGATGATCGGCATCAAAGGGGAGACCTACGGCTCCGGCATTGACAACTAGGGTTTGCCCAATTTGGCGAATCAGCGGTCGATGGGTATGTCCCACGGCGAGCAGCGCCGGGGAGGGGGTGATCAGCTTTTGGATGGTTTCATCAGCCATTTCAGGGTAAATACCCTGGCGATTGCTTTTCATAGAGGCATGCACGCCGCGAAATTCGCCCGCAGCAGGGATATTTTCGCAGAATTCATCGGGCATGGCTTCAAGGAGTGTTACATTTTCATCAAGTTTTTCATACGTCCAATAACTGTAGCGAAATAATTCGAAGAGCGGCCCTTCGCGCGGGGAATCGGGCAGGCTGTGCCAGAGCACGTATTCTTCATGATTGCCGCGGATTACTTCCCAGTTGTGTTTAGTTTGCATTTTCTGGATGAGATGCAAACATTCAACCGGTTTTGGGCCGCGGTTAATAAGATCGCCAGCAACCAGAACGGTATCTGGTTGCCAGCGTTCAATATGGTCTACGGTTGCTTCAAGGGCTGGGTAATTGGCGTGAATATCCGCGAGGACGGCGATCTTCATAATTTGGTGAAAGTCTCTAATTTCTTGAGTGAGGCGATTCGCTTTGGATGCAGTATCAGGCTTGTTCGCTCGCGGCAGCTTCAACGTAGTCTTGAACCACCATCTTTTCGGGTTCAGCGCCCAAAAAGATGAGTAATTCTTCGGCCATTTTTGCCTTATTTTCCGCGTCTCTCAAACTCCAGGTGCGGCTTTTGACTTCCAAAAAAGTGCCTAAATCCGGTTTATCAATGCGATCAAGGTTGATGTAGAACTCTGTGCCGCGGAAAAGTACTCGCCAGCGCAGGCGATCTTTCTCGATAAAAGTTTCAGCGTTGGGTTTAAAATATTCGCGATAGAAGCGTAAACTGTGGGTGGCCGGGGCGATGTAACGGCTGCGGGAAAGCAATACATCGCTGGGGAAATGGCGTTCGCTGGTTTTGCCGATCATCGTCAGGCGATAGCGAATTTTATCGACCGCTTCATCCTCGCCGATGTATTCGTCTTCTCGGTGGCGCAATTGCCCTTGTGTGGGATCATCAAATTGGAAGTAGGTATCGAATTCGCGGTAATGGCGCGTGTGCAGCAATTCGATTTCGGGACGGGAGATATTAGCAAGGATGGCTTGTGTATCGGTAATACGAACTTTAGCCTGTACTTCGAAGCTTTCTTGTTCTAACGCGCCGCCGATAGCAATTAGTTTTGAGAGTACCGATTCTTCGCGCTGGCGTAGGAAGGCATCAATTTTTTGGGCATACTCAGCGGCTTGTTCCAGCAGGGGGGCTTCGTCCAATGTGAGTAATTCTCGGTTACGCATCAACCATTGACCATTGACCATCACGTCGCTGACATCAGTACTCTTGGCGGCATAGATCAATTGAGCATAGATTCCTTCAGGGTCTCGGTGGAAACGCGGGGCGTTATGCAGCGGAGAAATATCTACCAAAATCAGATCGGCGCGTTTACCGGGTTCAAGCGAACCGGTAATCTCGCCCATGTGCATGGCTTGCGCACCCAAACGGGTGGCCATCAACAAGGCGGTTTTGGCGGGTAACACAGTGGGATCGCCGCTAATGCCTTTAGCGAGCAGAGCCGTCAGGCGGATTTCTTCAAACATATCCAGATCGTTATTGGAGGCCGGGCCGTCAGTGCCAATGCCAACATTGACTCCGATTTCGAGCATGTCATTAACCGGGGCTACCCCCGAAGCTAGTTTTAGATTGGAAGATGGGTTATGTGCAACCCCTGCTCCGTGGTGGTGCAGGGTGTGGATTTCACCGCTATCTACATGCACACAGTGTGCAGCCAGCACTTTGGCCTCGAAGATTTTATGTTTTTTGACGTAGGGAATCACGGGCATGCCGTGTTCTTCTTTGGAGGCTTCGACCTCGGTGATGGTTTCGGCTAAATGGGTGTGTAACGGCACATCATGTTTGACCGCGATTGCCGAGGTAGCTTGAAGAATATCTTCGGTGCAGGTATAGGGCGCATGTGGGGCCACTGAGGGGACAATCAGCGGGTGGTTCTTCCAACGGGCGATAAAATCATCGGCGGCATCGAGAGATTGCTCATATGAATCGGCATCGGGGGAGGGATATTTAAGCACTGTTTGAGCACATAAGGCGCGCAGCCCGGCTTCGGCGGTGGCTTTGGCGACATCTTCTTCAAAATAATACATATCGGCAAAGCAGGTGACTCCCGAGCGAATGAGTTCAATGCAGGCCAGTGAGGTGCCTAGCTGGACGAATTCGGGCGATACAAACTCGCGTTCCACGGGCATCATATAGCCCAGCAACCAGACATCGAGCCGTAAGTCATCGGCAAGGCCGCGTAATAATGTCATAGGGACATGGGTATGCGCGTTGACCAGGCCGGGCATGAGTACCTTGCCGCCGCAGTCCACCGTTTCTTTGGCCGTGTACTGTTGTTTGAGTTCTGCTTCCAGCCCGACAGCGATGATTTTGTCATCTGCGATGGCAACCGCGCCGGGTTCGTATTGGTGAAAGTCTTCGTCCATTGTGATGACAATGGCGTTAATGAGTAAACGATCAACTGTTTTAGTCATATAGTCCTTTCGATGTTATTAGGGAATACCGCCCAAAAATGTGCATAGCTAATTGGCGGATTGAATATGTAGTTTGCGTAAATGATCCAGGCAGAGATTTACAGTCCATAGCGGGGCCATTTGTGGGGGACCGCCATAGGTATGCTGGATGGTTTGCTCGCCCTCGGGCGTGAGCAGTACAAGGTGCATGGTTTGTTGTGTTGCCCCGGGTTCCAACAGTACACCGAGGCAAATGGCAGCGTTATGACTCTGGCAGACAGTTCTAACCGCCTGATTTAGTGTTTTGGGTTTGGGTGGTGGTGATATGATCTCGCCACCAGCGAAGATATGACTCTTCCCGGCGAGGCGGCGCAGCAACCTGCCCTCGAGGTTGGCTTCTACAACAGCGAGGGAAAGTTCTTGCACTTCAAGCGCGGCCAGCACAACGCCTTCGAGGGTATCTTCATCTGCCCCATAGATCCATTTTCCCAGGCGTTGGCGGAGTTGTTGTTCAACTTGCTGGATGAGGTGATTTGCTTCGCTTTCTGAATCGGCTTTGGCGGTGATGCGAATATCTACCTGACCAGCGTGGGCAGCCATACCGACGGTAGGGTTGGTGAGGCGTTCTAGATCGCCGATGCGTGCATCGATGGTGGATTCCCCGACTCCGGATGTGTGCAAGATGCGCGATTTAATGATGCCGTGCAATTGAAAGCGTTGGCGTAAATATGGCAGAATCTTCGCTTGCATCAGGTGTTCCATCTCGCGGGGGACACCGGGCAACGCGATGATGGCGTGACTATCAATTTCAATGATAAAGGCAGGGGCTGTGCCTACTGCATTTTCTACCCCAATAGCTCCTGCGGGGATGTAGGCCTGTCGGCGATTATTGTCGGAGGGGGTGCGATTATAACGCCGGAAGCGTTCTTGAATTTGTTCCCAAAGCTCCGGGCGGAATTCAATCTCCACATCCAGAGCCAACGCCAGGGCCTCGCGCGTGGGATCATCTACGGTGGGGCCAAGCCCACCTGTAGTGATGATAATTTCCGCGCGGTTCATTCCCTCTCGAATAATCTGGGCAATGCGTTCCTGGTTGTCGCCAATCGTGGAAGAGCGATATAGATCGACGCCAGCATCGCGCAAAGCTCGGGCAATATAGCGGGTGTTGGTATCTACGGTTTCGCCCAGGAGCAGTTCGGTTCCAATGGTGATAATTTCAGCAACAGGCATATTGCTATAATACCGCGAAAACAGGCTTTGACCAACGATACCGGTCAAAGCCTGTTTGGGTGTGTTTAGCTTTAGATTAGGTTAGTTTCAATGTACTGCTGCCTGCACTAAGATGATGTTTGTTGATTCTTAGGGGCAGTCGAGCATCAAGTTTGTATGGAAGTATGGTGTAAAGGATTGTGCAGCTACGGGTTCGTTGCAGGCCCAATAGCTGTAAGTGTGCTGGCCTTCTTCTACGGTGATGTCTTTGGACGCTCCAGGAACTAATGTGAAGTTGTAGGTTGCTCCCTGGCCGCTGACGGTGAGGAAAACGGTTGTATCGGAGATGTTGGTGGCCGTGAATTTCACCAATTCAATCAGTTCTGTAACATCATCAAGTTCTTGCCCCGATTTCTTGCCGGGCAGTTCTAGCGCAAAGATGCCACACGCGGGAACCACGATCCGGTTGTAGCTATTGAGGTCAATTGCGCCGGTGCGAGTTTCGCCACAAACCGTCATTGTATAGGAGTAGAGCGTTCGGTCTACAGTGAAAGTAACTCTTTCTCCAGCATCGATATTGAGGAAATAGAACGCGCCATTCTTTACTTTCTCGTATTGAACGCCATCCAACGCTGGGTCTTGATATGCAGTGGATTCATACATCCATATGGTAATTGGCTGGTCGCTGTGGTTGATGACCTCGAATCGGGAGAGATCAGTGGCAGCCATTCCTGCAGACGCGGGAATCAACATTCCCAGCAGGACGAGAACGATTGTAATGAGACGGAACTTAGACATATTATTCTCCTATAGTGTACTTATATAGATCAACTTACTTACGTTTTCTTTTTGATCTGCAGAAAAGTAATTGATAATCTTACCGTCCGCAAAATCAACATAGTAACTTTATCTTTGAATTGCGAAAAAAGCTATCGGTCTACGGTACTAAACCGTTTTACCTTATATCGCCAAAGAAAAGTATCTATGACTTACACCCCCGATTATAAATTATTTTTTATGACGATTTGTTACAAAATATTGGTTCATTAGGATTTGGCGGGACATTTCCGGAGCCCATAAAAAAAGAGTGATAGTAGAATGTACTATCACTCTTTCTCGTTTGAGTTTTATTTTTTGAAATGAAATCTTATTCAATCCCCAGGTAGGCTTTTTGTACCATCTCGTTTTTCTG
>JACKQG010005866.1_pt1 | contig 13290 bp, 13 predicted proteins | sample 8237621 | NCBI WGS metagenome assembly JACKQG01 (sample SAMN15677084, study PRJNA649215) | marine metagenome | biome: marine; feature: Black Sea; material: saline water; isolation source: suspended particulate matter (SPM) from the Black Sea western gyre | collected 2013-06-09/2013-06-10 | depth...
GCAGTGTGGCCACAAGGCGCACCTGCGCTGGGTCATGCGTCAGTTTGCTCAATTATCGGCGCAGCAGATTCCGTTACTAGTGTTGCGCGGCCCGACCGGCGTCGGCAAAACGGAGATCTTGCGCCAACTGGAGCAGCGCCAGGCGAACTCAACTTTGGACTTGGAGGGTTTGGCGCAGCATCGCTCGTCGGTGCTCGGGGCAGTGGGCTTGGAGCCGGTTTCGCAACCTCGCTTTGAATCCCTTTTGTTGTTTCGATTAAAGGAGTTAGGGATACCCCTTCAGGCTGAAAAAGACGCTGCAAGCACAGATTTGCCAACCCCGCGACCACCGATTTTCATTGAAGGCGAAAGCCGCAAGGTGGGCGACGTCGAAATTCCGCGCTGCTTGTTCCAGGCAATGAGCGACGCACCGCAAATCCACCTGATTGCATCGAAGGAATACCGCATGGAGCTGCTTGGCCGTGAATATATGGCCACCGAAACGCACGTGCAGGAAACCCTGCACAGCTTGCAAGCGCTAAACAAACGATTAGGCAAATCTGTGGTTGCAGAAATGCGCCGGCAAATTCAAAGCGGGAACTGGCGATTAGCAGTCGCAACCTTGCTCGAACGCCACTATGACCCGCTCTATCGTCGCGACGAAATCAATCGTGCCTGGATCGCCGAGTTCGACGTCGGTGTAACGCCAAACCTGCTCGAGCTTTTGCCAGCGCTGGCCAATGGCGGCGCACATTGCGGATAGAATGCGCGCTCGCCGAGGGGCGTATCCCCTCCCTCCAGCCACCAAAACATGTGCGGTTTCATCGGCATCGCCGGCGCGCCCGGGACTCACGTCGCCCCGGAGCTTTACGAGGGCCTCATTGCGCTCCAACACCGTGGTCAGGATGCAGCAGGCATTCTGAGTTACGACGGTATGTTCCATCTGCGCAAGCAGAACGGAATGGTGCGCGACATTTTCCGCACCCGGGATATGCAGCGGTTGAAGGGCAATCTTGCCATCGCTCACGTCCGCTACCCGACCGTGGGCATGGGCACGGAGGAAGACGCGCAGCCGTTTTACATCAACTTCCCGTTTGGGGTAGGCATGGTGCACAACGGCAACTTGACCAACTGGATGGACCTGAAGTCGCGTGCCTATCCGGCTTCCAACATTACATTGGAGTCGTCGTGCGACGTCGAGGCGATTTTGTACGCCTTCGCCAGCGGCCTAAAGGACGCCGACCCCACCCTGCCACGAGAAGATCGGGTGCGTTTGGCGGTGCAAAGTGCGTTTGAGACGGCAAAAGGCGCTTACTCCGTGGCCGGAATTCTGTCCGAAGGAGCGTTGTTTGGTTTCCGCGATCCGTCCGGCATCAAGCCATGCATCGTTGGTAAACGCGAGACCGATGCTGGTACCGAATGGGCAATCGCCAGTGAATCGGTAGCTTTAGATGTACTCGGTTTCCAACGTGTGCGCGATCTGCGCAACGGCGAGGCCATAGTGATTGAGCCGGGCCATGAGCCAGTTTGGATTCGAGTCACCGAACAAGACCACCGGCCGTGCATTTTTGAATTAGTTTATTTCGCCCGCCCGGACTCCTTCCTGGACGAAATCAGCGTCTACAAAACCCGCCGACGTTTTGGAAAAGCGCTGGCTAAACAATGGCTGGATATCGGTGCGCCGGAGCCAGATGTGGTCATTCCCATTCCCGATAGCGCCCGCGACGCCGCGTTGAGCATGGCGCAGGCGTTGGCCAAGCCTTACCGCGAGGGATTTATCAAAAATAGGTACGTCGGCAGGACTTTTATTATGCCGAATCAAGAGGAGCGCCAGCAATCGATCCGGCGCAAGTTGAATCCGATTCCACTGGAATTCGAAGGCAAGGACGTGCTTTTGGTCGACGACTCCATCGTGCGCGGCAATACCTCGCGGCGGATTATTGAGACCGCGCGCGCGGCTGGAGCACGCAAGGTGTACTTTGCGGCGACGTCGCCACCCTTGGTCGCTCCGTGCCCCTACGGCATTGATATGGCGACCGAAAAGGATTTTATTGCTCGCGGCCGCGAGGTCGAGCAAGTGCGCAATAGTATCGGCGCAGATTATTTGGCTTACTTGGATCTGGACCGCATGGTTGATGCGGCCAAGGTCGGCAATCCAAAGATCAATGGCTTTTGCACCGGTTGCTTCACCGGCAAATACCCAACCATCGATGCGGAGGAGCACCTGGTCGCGCTGGCTGCGGAACGAGCCCAAGCTAGGGATTAACGGAACTGCTCCAGTTTGGGGCAATGCGCTGCCGATAGGCCGGATGGCGTCTCAGGTCGAGGCGCGCAACTGCTAGCGCCATGCATACTGCTCATAAACCAGCCCCCCAATCGGGTTTTTCGCTTACTGAACTGTCAGTGGTTGTGGCCATCTTGGGAATTCTGGCACTTATTGGTGTGCCGAAATTTCAAACCGTGGTGGAAGGCTCCAAGGCGCAAGAGGCTTTTATTTATTTGGCCCACATTCAAGGTGCCCAGGAACGATACAACGCCAGGAGTGGAGTCTACGCCAAGAAAATTTCTGACCTGGACATCGAGATCGATTTCCCCAAGCATTTCCGAATGGGTACGTTGACCAGCTTCAACTGGGAGACCCAGTGGCAATTGCGTATCTTCCGCAGCGGGCCTTCGGGTGGGTCAGGCGGTTATTCGGTTTGTTTTAACCAAGACGGATATTCCCCGGTGCGCTCTTCAATTCCGGCTGATTATGCGCCAGGTAGAAGGGGCGGCCACCTGACGCCAGGAAATACGGTTCCGCCGTCTCCTAAGCCCAGCGGTCGAATTCACTGGAGTAAAGATACGCCGATGGATTACGACGAATACGTCGACCGAATCTTTGACGCGAACACTCTCGACTACAAAAAGGGCAAGGATCAGATGCTGGATACCATGCTTTGGCTGGGTCACATTATTGATCAGATCTTTGAGCGCGACACCCGCACCCAAGATGAGTGGACCGAAGACTTTTTCGATTTGGACCGTGACGAATACAAGGCCGGCGACGACTATTGGCTGGACGTTGTACTGCGCTGGCACTACAACAATATGAAATACACGTACAAGTGGTGATGTATCAGAAAGATAAGTTTTCCTAAATCAATTAAAGGAAAGCGCCTGCGGTGGTCGAAGTTGATCTCGTTGCAATAAAACTTTGTGACACCCCCCCCAGCCCCCATGGGGCATCAATCAATCGAACCACAAAAATGAAAACCTTCAACAAAATTAACGCCGGTAAAGGCGGCTTCTCTTTGGTCGAACTGACCATCGTCGTTGTAATCCTCGGCGTATTGGCCATGATGGGAGTGCCACGCTACCAAAAGGTAGTTGAGCGCGCTAAGGCCGCAGAAGCCTTCACTTACTTGGCACAAATCGAGGGCGCACAAGAGCGCTACAACGCTCGCTCTGGCGAGTACGCACAGAGCATCGGCCAGCTGGACGTAAGCATTCCAAACCCGAAGCACTTCAGCATCGGTAGCTTCACTTCCTACAACTGGCAAACCCAGTGGGAACTGAAAGTGTCTCGCTCGGGCGCATCTTCGGGCTTCGGTAACTACACCGTGTGCTGGAACCAAGACGGGTTCCAACGCAGCCGTAGCTCGATCGAAACTGACCTGCTTCCAGTTCTGTAAGGAAGATAGAGTTAGGGGAATCGCGCCCGCGACATGGGGAGATGTCGCGGGTGCATTTTTTTATGAGTGGTGCTTTATGGCGCCACTCATGTTTGCATTTCTGGGCTTTCAACCTAGCGCAGTCGGTCGCGTCTCAAAATGGGCCGAAAATCTTAGAAATGTCTCAAGGTGGTCATTGATATGGTCGAAAGTCTCAAAGAGGGGCAGTGGTGCCCCCAGGCTTAGCTTCGGCTCGGCTGATTGATTGAGGGGTGCGCCCGCTGTCTGGAGGGATAGCGGGCGCATGCTCCTTCATTGCGCCCTTGTGAGACATGAACTGAAAAAAGTATCAAGGTGAGGCGCTTAGTTTTCCGATGTGTGTTTCAATGCGGGCAACTGCCCCAACCCCTCGATTGTGGGGTTTGAAATAAGAACCACAAAACCATGAAAACTTACTCGAACATCAAGGGCAATAAGGGCGGCTTTTCGCTTGTTGAATTGACCATAGTAGTTGTCATCCTCGGCGTCCTTGCCATGATGGGTGTGCCTCGTTATCAAAAAGTTGTAGAGCGTGCTAAGGCAGCGGAATCCTTTACATACTTGGCTCAAATTGAAGGTGCGCAAGAGCGTCATAATGCTCGCACCGGCGAATATGCTAAGAAGTTGAGCCAGCTTGATATCACCATTTCGAATCCGAAGCACTTTAAGGTCGGCAATTTCACTTCTTATAACTGGCAAACTCAGTGGGAACTGAAATTGACTCGCCAGGGCGCCTCCAGTGGGTTTGGCGCATACTCCGTTACATGGAACCAAGATGGTTTCCAGCGTGCGCGCAGCTCGGTCAAGAATGACCTGTTGCCTGTGCTATAAAAACTTACGCATTTCCATTCGGCGTCCGCGGCTTAGAGCAGCGGGCGCTTTTTCTTTGTGACCCAAAAAGAGCCGGGCAATTTGCTTAATGTCTCAAGATGATACTACTAAATGGTCGATTTTAGTTGGGGTAAGGCTACAAGCTTAACGCCCTGCAGCATTGGCCCTCAATCACTTCGAACCACATTCAAGAATGAAAACCTACTCCAAAATTCTAGCCAACAAGGGCGGCTTTTCGCTTGTTGAATTGACAATTGTAGTTGTCATCCTTGGGGTCCTGGCGATGATAGGGGTGCCCCGTTACCAAAAAGTGGTGGAGCGCGCCAAAGCTGCAGAAGCTTTTTCTTATCTCGCTCAGCTTGAGGGTGCCCAAGAACGTCATAACGCTCGCACTGGCCAATATGCTAAGCGAATGAATGAATTGGACATCACTGTTTCCAATCCTACACACTTTAGGATTGGAAAATTCACCTCCTATAACTGGCAAACCCAGTGGGAATTAAAGTTGACTCGCCAAGGTGCCTCCAGCGGTTTTGGTGCTTATTCAGTCACATGGACTCAAGACGGATTCCAAAGATACCGCAGTTCCATACACACGGATTTGCTTCCTGCCCTCTAGGGAGTAGAGAAATTTGAGTTAAGGGGAATCGCGTCTGTGGCATGGGGAGATGTCACAGGCGCATTTTTTTATGCGGCCATGATGGAACAGGATTATTGACCATTTGTCGATAAGGGGCCATGCACCCCCTCAGCAAACCCTCCACCGCTACTGGCGGTTTTTCTTTAGTTGAACTAACCGTCGTCGTCGTCATTCTTGGCGTTCTGGCCATGGTTGGCGTCCCTAAATACCGCACCGTCGTCGAACGCGCAAAATCTGCCGAGGCGTTTACCTATTTGGCTCATATCGAAGGAGCACAGGAGCGCTATAACGCGACCAAGGGAAAATACGCCAACCGAATGGGCCAGTTGGATGTCAAAGTGCCGCGTCCCAAACACTTCCGGGTGGGTCGATTTTCGTCGGTAGATTGGCAAACGCAATGGGAATTGAAATTAACCCGTAGCCAGAAATCGTCGGGCTTTGGGCATTACCGAGTCACTTGGAACCAGGACGGTTTCCAGCCAGCCCGAAGCAGCATCCATCAGGATTTGATCCCAGTCAAATAGTTACGGCTTTAGCCGCTTTTTGGTCGATAGGTCATTGGAAAACCAAAGGCCATGACCTCTGCGCTCAGAAAAAAATCACCAAAAATAGCCCGACGTCGCGGCTACACGATGATCGAAATGGTCGTTGTGATCAGCATCATCGGGCTAATGAGTGTGGTAGCTGTTCCCAAATACCGCAAGGCTTTGGAACGGGTACGAGCCAGTCAGGCGTTTTATTACTTGTCGCATTTCCAAGCTGCGCAAGAGCGCTACTACGCATACTCGGGTGAATACGCCCGCCATTTTGATCAGCTGGACGGCCTGCTAAACCTACCAGTCGATTTTGAAATCACGTCGTTCAACTCGACGACTTGGCAGCGCAATTGGCGCATGGTTTTGAAGCGTAAAGGTTCGAGCCATGGTTACGGCTTTTACCGTTTGGTATGGACCCAGGACGGTTTCGAGTCCTATTCCAGCAATATTCCCAACCAAATCATGCCGCATGGTTTGACCAGAGAAAACTTGCAGCGCGCTAAAGAACATAATGACTCGTTCCGATAGCACACAGGCAAAGGTTTTGACGAGCCTTTCCCATCCCTCCAACAAATCGTCGACCTCTAAGCGAAGTCCGCAGATGAAATCACTCATTAAAATGAGCCGCTCCAATCAGAGTGGTTTTTCGTTGGTCGAGCTGACCATCGTAGTCGTTATTCTCGGCGTGCTTGCCATGATGGGCGTGCCCGGTTATCAGGAAGTTGCCGAACGCACGAAAGCGACTGAAGCATTTACTTACTTGGCGCAAATCGAAGCATCGCAGGAGCGTTACAACGCAGTTCATGGCGAATACGCCCAACGCATTAGCGATCTGGATACGGAAATGCCAGTGCCGGAGCATTTCAGCATCGGCACCTTAACGTCCTACGATTGGCAAACCCAATGGGAATTGCGCTTGACTCGGTCTGGCGTTTCTAGCGGTTTTGGCAATTACACCGTCACTTGGAATCAAGATGGATTCACTCGATACCGCAGCTCTTTGACGGAGGAACTGATTCCAGTTCTTTAAGAACTTTGTGCTCGAAAGGCGCGGGCCCCTACCGTTAAGGATTAGGGCTCGAATCCTTCCACTTACTCACCGTGTTTAACAAAAAATCTAAAGAAGCAAAGGCTCCAAAAATTATTGGTCCTAAGAAATGCGGTGTATTAATTAGTCAGCGCAGCATTACGGTATTTACAGAAGGGTTAGATGCAGCTTTAAGTGGCGCTGCAAAGGCAAAAGAATATCCAGTCGAGGAAGGAAAAATTGCTGCTGCACTGCGGGTTCTTTTGGATCGTGGTGAAATCGGAAGAGACGTTGCAATTGGTTTAGACCCCACGTTGGATTTTCTTTCTACTGCCAGGTCCGACGACCCAGCGCAAATTCAAGCGCAATCGCAATTAAGCGAGCGTTTGTCCAGTCGCCTGCCTGGGGGCGTTGTCAGCCGTGAAAACAAGGCTGGTAAGGGCAAGGTCAAGTTGAAGAGTCAGGTGCTTTTCCCGCGTCGGATTGGCGTCGGCGTGTTGGAAGGATTGGTCCGGTTAGGCCGCAGTCGCGTAGCAATGGTCTCGACCACCCACGCGTTGTATGAGTTTTGTAAAAAGAAAAAGGCGTCGCCGCGAAAGTGGAAAACGGAAATCCGTTTAATTATCGGCGAGCCCGAAAGCATTGCACTTTTGGTTTTTAATGGCGTTGTGGTTGTACGACAAACCGTACCAACCGCTGGCGACGGTAAAGTTGCAGCGCTTAAATCCATTGTGCAACGATTGGTGATTGCAGCGCGCAAGGAGTTGCAGCTTGGTGATGTTTACGGTGTGGTTTTACACACCAGTGAAGTAGACATGCCTGTGTTGCAACAATCTTGCGAGGGTTTGGGCGCACCATGTTTACAGGGCGCGGCTATTCCGATTAGCCGTGGCGTTTTGGCCGCGATTGTTTGCCATAGCAAACGCAAGGGTCGTGGCGCACCGTTGGACCTGAACACCGAACTACAACTGGAAGGCGAACGTCCGGCCTTCCCACTCAAGCCCGCTCTGGCCCCGATCAGTGTGCTCTTGGGTATTGGCGGTTGGATGTGGTTTGAAGGCTCAGTTTTGTTGAATGAAATTTCGCAGATGGATTCGCAAATTGAAGCCTTGCAAATCGAGCGCGAAATTACTCGCGACGACATTTTGGACGTGCGTGATGCGATGGGAATTGAAGTCGGGTTAGTGGAAGCTTTTATTGGCCAACGGGTTTATTGGGGCGAGGTTGGCCAGTCCATTCCAGCTCTAATTCCGGCAGGAATGAAGCTTTATCGACTTGAAGGAAAGTATGAATTTTTCTTTGTTCCAAAGGTAACTGGCGCCACCGAAGGCAAAAATGAAGAAGGTGGTTCTGAAAAACCTTCCGGACCTCCACCAAACAGTCGCACCTTAGGTTTGGTTTGCAAGGTGCCCATGGTTGGGAAAAAAATCCCGCCTCAGAACAGACAATTAACTGCGGCACTGCGGGCATCGGAAGTGATTTCGAAACCATTTCCAAGCATTGATGAACCCAAAATTACCTCAACTAGAAATGGCGAATCCTCTGAAGTAGAAGTGACGGTGAATTGCAGGCCCCCAGGAGGGATCTAAACATGGATTTCCAAAAAGACTTGGCGAAAATTAGGGCGGCGATCGCGAGGAAGACTTCGACGGAAGAAAGCTATCGCAGTTTCGTGGCGCTAATAATTTTCGCAGTTGGATACTTTGGTGTCATCGGAAAACTATCCACGCGTTTAGAAGAAGCCCGGGTATTGCATGAATCTACCACCACGACGGCCCAGTATGTAAGCGACATTCGCCATTTCGAAGGGCAGTCAAAATTATATTCCGAGCGAATGACTCCTGCCGACGACAACGCCGAGTGGGGTCAATACATTCTTGATATTCTGGACAAATCAGGCGCCCAAATGCAGCGTTTTTCGCCGGACCGGAGTGAGGGCGTCGGGAACTACAAAGTACTCAAATTCGATGTGGGCGCAACTGGTGACTACTTTCAACTAGTCGACTTTATGGATCGATTGGAGCGCGGCGAACGCTTTGTGCGAATGAATGATTTTGAAATCGCCGCCGAGCAATCAACATTGAAGTTGCGCTGCCGAATTTTGTGCCTAGCAGGCGTAACCTACGAAGCCACTCGCTTGCGCCAATTGCAAGCTGAGATGGGAATGGAAGAGGGAGCTGGTCTTCCTAATCAAGCTGAAGGGCTTGAGAGAACGGCAGAGCCCGAGCCAGACCCCGTAGAAGCAAGCGCCGCAACCACCGATTCACCCGCAACCGGAGACGCTTCATGATTGCAAAAATCAAGAAGCAGGCTTTGTTTTTGGTTGCCTTGTACTTGGGCTACTCGGGCTACGGTGCAATGCAACCCGACGAAGAAGCTGCGCTGAAGTTGGGTGTGCCAGAGGTGTTGCCTGAAATTTTGGATGAAGACATGCCGCTGCGTAGCGCGTTGGAAGAAGTGCAAAGGGTTGCCGATCCATTTCATCTTGGTGAATTGAATTTGAAGCCAATGTCAGTGAACGACGACGAAAACCCGGTCGTCGACGAAACCGGCGATGATGGGGCAACCATCCTGGAGTTGGAGTCCACCATGCGATTGCCTGACGGGCCGATCGCATTCATCAACAAGCGACGCATAGGCATTGGCCAAAACATTGTGGATCTACGCGACGGGCCGTCGCCGGTATTGAAATCGGTGCGCGGGCCGCAAGTCGAGATCGAATACATGGATCAGGTTTATGTACTTGATATCCATAACATGTCGCGACTCCAACTCGGGCAATCGGCGGGAAAATTGCTAAGGGCTGCAAAGGTCGAGGAATCAACCGCGGAGCCGACCGCGGGCAACTCTGCAAATCGAACAACCGCAAGCGCCCCTGCGGCGGATTCCTAGCAAGGCATAAGGGGTTTTTGGTCGATAAATCCATGCAGGTACGCCTGTGCATGAAATGTTTGCCGACTCAGAAACCTTCCTCGTTCGCCAGCTGCTGGACCGCGGCCTGATCACCCAACAAGACTTCCTTGGCTTGGCGTTGCCCGACGCTCCCAAGGCAGGACAGGTAGATCGTTTGCTTATGGAGGCTGGATTGGCCAGCGAACAGCAAATTGCTCAGCTATACGCGCAAGCTCTGGGCATGAGTTGGCTGGAATTGGACTTTAGCGCTGGCTCGGCCATGGTGGTTGACGTTCAAGCCGACGAAACTCGCACCGAATTGGGGGCATTGGAGTCACTGCTGGCAGGTTTGGGCGACTTGGGCGCCATGAATCATGCTTGGTGCGTGACCATGGGGGTCATGCCGATCTGCTTACGGGACGGCAGCCTGCATGTGATTGCGCTGGATCCTTCCGACTTTACTATGGTAGAGGAAGTCCGTGGCGCAACTGGTAAAGCGGTGGTGGTTCACCCCACTTTCCACTCGCTGTATCACGAAACTGAGCAGTTGCTAGAGGCCGGAGTCGCCATTCCTCCAGATGCTGGTCCACTGCAAGCTTTACGCCTAGACGGCTCGGAATTGCTGATCGAGTCGAATTTAATGCTCGGCGGAAGCCTGTTCGACGCAACGACAGAAAACCTAGACGGCGCTTTGGGCGGGGGCTTGATCGGTGGCCTTGCAGGTGACAACTTTTCTTCCGGCGGCGACGTCGGCGGAGATCCGGAAGCTTTCGACAAAGACGTCGACATTGATTTGGCGCGGCCTTTACCACAAGGACCGGACGGCCAAGTCCTGCGCATCGTGAACCAAATATTAGCCGATGCCGTGCGTGAAGGCGCCAGTGATATTCACATGGAACCTTATGAAAAAGACGTCCGAATTCGGACTCGAGTCGACGGCAAGCTTGGCGAATTACCAACTCCGCCAGCCCATCTTTTTGGTCAAATCATTTCGCGTTTGAAAATTCTGGCCAAGATGGACATCGCTGAAAAGCGTATTCCACAAGACGGTGGGATCACCATGCGAGACGGAGACTCGCGCGTGGACTTGCGTGTTTCGACCGTGCCGACCTGTTACGGCGAAAAAATGGTGTTGCGTATATTGGCGAAGGACGGCATTCCCGACAACATGGAGTTTTTGGGATTAAGCGATCGCCAGGCCAAAGACTTTGTCGAAGCGGCAAACGCGCACCACGGCTTGATGTTTGTGACAGGCCCGACCGGTTCGGGTAAGTCCACAACTTTGTATTGCGCATTGAACCTGACCAATACACCAGATAAAAATATCGTCACGGTGGAGGATCCGGTGGAATACAAATTCTTCGGCCTTAATCAAGTCCCAATCCGCGCCAGCGCCGGCATGACATTCGCAAGCGCGTTGCGGGCGTTCCTACGCCAAGATCCGGACGTGATCATGGTTGGTGAGGTACGTGACACCGAGACCGCGCAAATTTGCATGCGCGCAGCGTTGACTGGCCACTTGGTGTTGTCCACCTTGCATACGAATTCGGCGTTGCAAGTAGTCACCCGTTTGACCGACATGGGGATTGAACCCTTTTTACTCGGTCCGGCGCTGCGCCTGATGGAAGCCCAACGTCTGGTGCGCCGTTTGTGCACTGAATGCAAAGTGAAATACGAATTGCCTGCCGACGTCGCCCGTCGTCATGAAATGAAAGAAGGCGAAATTTTGTACGCGCCGAACGAAGACAAGGATTGCCCAAAGTGCAAAGGCACTGGCTATAAAGGCCGGGTGGGTATTTACGAAGTTATTCCAATCGATGAAACGCTGCAAGAAATGATTGCTCGTGGCGATGGTGAAAAAGAATTGGAGGCAGTAGTGCGTAGCCGTGGCATTGACTTGATTCCAGATAGCGCACGCAAAAAACTTCGCGAAGGCATTACTAGCATGCAAGAAGTTTCCGACTACATTCGTGACATCCTGGCTGAATGAAAACACATCCTTTCGAAAATTCTGAAGAGATCCTGGGCGGATATATCAAGCCCAGAGTTTCAATCAGTAAACACGAAAAGATCCAGCTTCAGGACAAGCTGGCATTCTTCCGTCAGTTGAATACTTTGTTCAGTGCCGGCACCCCGCTTTACGACGCACTGGTCATTGCTTCCGAGCAAACCGAATCGCGCGGTTTAGGCAAAGTGGTAGCCACTATTGCCGACATGGTCGCAGCCGGCGAATCGCTAAGCGACGCCGTCGGTAGTCATCCGGAGCACTTTAAGAGTGAATGGGTACAATTGATTCGTTCCGGTGAAATTTCGGGCAAGTTGGGCGACGTTTTGGTCCGTCTTGCCGGCTCTATCGAAGAGGCGTCGGAGTTCCGTACAAAGATTATTAGCGCTTTGATGTACCCCATCATTGTATTGTGTGTCTCAAGTGGCGCAGTCATCGTCATGTTGATTTTTGTAGTCCCGACCTTCGCCCAAATGTTCGAAGATATGGATAAAGAACTGCCAGCGATTACTGTAAAAATAATGGCATTGTCTGATTTCTTGCGCGCAAATTTTCAATATGTAATCGGCGGAATCATCGCCGGGTTTTTCGCCTTCAAGTCCTGGCTAAAAACAGAGCCAGGTGCCATTACCTGGTCCAAAACAGTGATTTCAACGCCATTGTTTGGAGACATGGTTGTGCAAGCATCCATGCGATCCTTCGCCCAAAACATTTCAGCCTTGTTGCGCGCAGGAGTTCCAGTTCTGGATTCCTTGGATGCAATGAAAGGAATTTATAAAGAGAACCCAGTCTACCGCGCTGCCATGAAACGCACCGCTCAACACGTCGGCCGGGGCGGCAACCTTGCGGACGGTTTGGAATCCACTGGGGTATTCACCGCATTTCTCGCCAACATGATTCGCATCGGCGAACGCACCGGAAAGTTGCCCGACGTGATGGAAGAAGTGGGCAACTTTTATGGCCGAAAAGTCGAAGTGGTGGTGACTCGAATCGCCAGCAATATTGAAACGGTACTGATTGTATTGATGGGCATGTCCATTGCGGTCATTTTGATCGCCCTGTACTTGCCGCTGTTTGAAATGGCAACCTAAGAACAATGAACCACCTACTAAGCAAAACCGCAGTTCCGCTTATCGCTTTAAGTTTAAGCCTGACCGCCTCTTTACATGCCTAAACTGGATGGCAGGGCGGTGGCAAGGTACAAGCGAAGACGCACGCAGCTCAGCCAACCGGTTCAGCAATCTATCGTAAACCTACGCAAGCCCCAGTGGCGGACCCAGGGAAAGTAGAAGCCTTGTTAGCGGTTGCATTACCGGGCGAGCACGCTTCCGTGGATCCATATTATCCGACCGACGGATCTTCGGGCGGGATTGATTATTCGGCCAATAACCAACCCATTCACGAAGTGTTCAGTAGTTTGCGCTTGGCATTGCGGCGCAACATTGTGATCGCGCCGGATGTTGAAGGGAAATATACTGGCGACCTATATGGTGTCGATCCCGAAGAAGCCATCGATTTGATTTGTAAATCAATGGGCTTGGTTGCCAAAGATAAGGGGACGTACATATCCATCGAAATCGCCAAAATGGAAACGCAGAGTTTTATGGTTCGTCATATACCGGCGGACGACCTAGCCCGGATTATTCATAAAGAAAGGGGCGGGCGTGCCTCGCACTGCCGATTAGATG
>JACKQG010005867.1_pt1 | contig 13289 bp, 10 predicted proteins | sample 8237621 | NCBI WGS metagenome assembly JACKQG01 (sample SAMN15677084, study PRJNA649215) | marine metagenome | biome: marine; feature: Black Sea; material: saline water; isolation source: suspended particulate matter (SPM) from the Black Sea western gyre | collected 2013-06-09/2013-06-10 | depth...
AATTAAATAAAAAAAACATTGCAAATTTCTTTGAAACTCTTTACCTTATAAAGTTGAGATTGAAATGTTGGAAGGGAAATGTAAATGAAACAGGTTTCAAAGAAATTGATTTTTACTATTGGTTTCTCAATCATTTTTTTATTAATAATAATTACTGTAAAATTACCCCACAAAATCAAAAGCCCCTGCCGTTTTGTCCCGCAAACCGAATGGTTATTAACCCAGGTAGAACCAGACAAATTTTCTGCAAAATTAGTTTTAAATGATTCAAATAAAGTAAAAAAATTCACTTTGTTACAATTTAACAGGGAGGATTTTCTCCAATTTTCTTTGCTTCCTGGTATTCATCAAGGTAAAGAAGTGTCAAAGGGTGAAATAATTGGGCAGTTAGTTTCTTTTGATAACCACAGGCAATTAGCCAACTTGACGGGCGAACTCATGAAAGCAAAGGCTAATTGGAAAATTTTAAATTCGGGTGAAAAATTTTCTATTCAGAAAGAAGCAATTCAAAGTCTGGAATTTGCCAAAGAAGAATTGAAGTTGTTTGAACCTCAAATTGAGCGTTCTCGTAAATTATTGGAACAAAATCTTATCAGCCAGCAAGAGTGGGAAATTGCTGATGCACAATATACTTTGCTAAAATTGAAAGTATTACTTAAAGAAGCAAGAGCTGAGGTAACAAAAACAGGTGGAAAAACTGAAACATTACAGGTGGCTGAAGCAGAGATTTATAGGCTTGAGAATCAAATTGCTGTATTTGAGGAGAAAATTTCCTTTGAAACAATACGCTCACCTATCGATGGAGTTGTTACAGACCCGGCACAACAAAATATCCTGTGTCAAATTACTAAAATGGACACAATGATCGCTCAAATACCAATCCCTTCACGACAAAGAAAATATCTAAAAGTTGGACAAATAGTAAGTATCCACAATTTTGAGAACAAGATATTTTTAACAGGAACAATTAATACAATTGGTAATAATGCCCGTCTAATTAATAATAGTCCAATGTTTATTGCAACTTGTCTAATTGATAATAAGTCCAAAACCTTATTGCCGGGGATGATCGGATTTTCAAAAATATATAGTGAAAAAACATCGATTTTGGAAAGACTAAAAAGAACATTAATAATATATTTTAACACCAGGTTTTTAAAGCAATAAATTATATCATGTCAAAATCATTAGACATAAAACGTTATGAGATAAAATATTACATTAAGGATAGACTGATCCCGGAGATACGCCAATACATCCGTCCTTTCAGCAAGTTTGATCCTCATATCAGCACAAAAACTAAAGATTCATACACTGTAAGAAGTATTTATTATGATACAGCAGATCTTGATTATTATTTTGAAAAATTAGACGGGCTCAAAATAAGAAAAAAACTTCGCATTCGCGGCTACAATCAAAATAAATCTTTTGTTTTTTTAGAAATAAAACGCAAATACTCAAACTGCATTTACAAAGAAAGAATAAATTTACCTGTATCTGAAGCAAAGCACATTGTTGAAGAATTAGAAATACCCGCTAATGGCAAATGTATGAATAGCCACTTTTTCCGATTAATCTCACAAAAGTTCTTATATAATTTAAAAAGAAAAATGTTACATCCTACTTTGTTGGTTGTATATTACCGTGAACCTCACATTGGTATTTTTGATAATTCTGTCCGATTGACAATTGACAGTAACGTCCGAAGTTTGTTTGATCCTAAAATGGACGACCTGTTTGAAGATAAAAATCTTGATGAAGTGATAAATGGAAAAAATATATTGGAATTAAAATATAATAATTTTATGCCGCAATGGATGAAGGATATGACGAGCGAATTTAATCTGCGCAATGAGGCTATTTCTAAATACTGTATGGGGATAGATACATCCTGCCACGAAAAACTAAAATTGAATTTAGGGAGTGAACATGAGCGAATTTGATTTCCTGTTTCAAAATGTTCCCACGATATTTTTTATAGACGTTTTTTTAAATGTAATGTTAGCATTTATTTTTGGGATGGCTATTTCATTTATTTATAGAAAAACCTATAAAGGATATTCATATTCCAGTACTTTTGTAACGACTTTAATAATTATAACCATGGTAACTTCAATCGTTATTATGGTTATTGGTAATAATTTGGCTCGCGCATTTGGTTTGGTCGGTGCTATGTCAATCATTCGTTTCCGAACAGCACTTAAAGATACCCGAGATATTGCGTTCGTATTTTTTAGTCTTGCGGCTGGTATGGCAGCAGGCGCAGGGAATCATATAATTGGATTAACTGGCGCAGTAATTATTATTTTTGCAATTCTATTTCTTCACTGGTCAAAATATGGAGCCATGAGTCAAAAAGGATTGATGTTGAAATTTTGGATGATACCAGAAGATGGAGATGAGCCTGTTTATGTGCAGGTGTTTCGCAAATTCCTTTCGGACTATACCTTATTAAATTTGCGCTCCGCCAGACTTGGTCAATTTTTGGAATTATCATTCTACATAAATTTTAAAAAGAAGGAAAAGACACCCGATTTTATAAAGGAATTAAGTGGATTAGAGGGAATCGAAAGGATTTCAATGGTTGTGAACGAAGAGGCTGAATGAGCTTTATTTTAATTTAGAAATTATTTAATCGTTTTTTAACATTAATAAAAAGAGGGAACAATGGGAAACAAAAAAATGATGATAATCGAATATTTGTTCTTACTGAGCTTTATTATTATTCTCGTCTCAATACCAGGTTGCCAAAAATCCTGGCAGCCCGCCGAAGGACCACTGTTGACAAAATGGGCAAAAAAAATCTCAACTGACAACGTATTAGGGGAATATCCCAGACCACAGTTTGTGAGATGTCAATGGGAAAATCTCAACGGCTTGTGGAATTATACCATCCAACCTAAAGACAAACAGAAACCCCAAAATTTTGATGGACAGATCCTCGTCCCATTCCCGGTTGAATCTGCCTTATCCGGTGTTGGTAAATCCGTTGGAGAAACAAACCAACTATGGTATCAACGAACTTTTTCAATTCCTGAAAATTGGAAGGATAAACAAATCAAACTCAATTTCGGCGCTGTGGATTGGGAGACAAAAGTTTGGGTGAATGGAAAAGAAATCGGTTCTCATCGAGGCGGATATGATTCTTTTACATTTGATATTACAGACGCTTTAAATGAAACCGGTGAACAGGAACTTGTTCTGTCTGTGTGGGATCCTGTGGACTCCGGAACCCAGCCGCGTGGAAAACAGGTGAGTAAACCACGTGGAATCTGGTACACTTCAGTTACAGGAATCTGGCAGACCGTTTGGATAGAACCGGTTAATAAAGCGAATATTAAATCCATCAAAATTGTCCCTGACATTGATGCTGGAATTGTGAATTTAACAACCATAACATCAGCGCCGGCTGCTGATTTTAATATTTTACTCCAGGTGAAAGCAGATGGGAAAACGATTAAAGAGCTTATAACGCAGGCTGGTAAAACAGCTTTCATCCCGTTAAAAAATCCAAAACTGTGGTCGCCTGACTCGCCGTTCCTCTATGATCTAATTGTGATTTTACAGGATGAAAAGGGCAATAAACTGGATGAAATCAACAGCTATTTTGGAATGAGAAAAATTGCGTTAGGCAAAGATGAAAACGGCTTCACCCGGTTGATGTTGAATAATGAATTTGTTTTCCAATTCGGTCCGCTGGATCAGGGTTGGTGGCCAGATGGATTGTACACGGCTCCCTCCGATGAAGCACTGCGCTATGATATTGAAGTGACGAAAAAACTGGGATTCAATATGGCGCGGAAGCATGTAAAAATTGAACCGGATCGCTGGTACTATTGGTGTGACAAATTGGGGCTGCTCGTTTGGCAGGATATGCCCAGTGGCGATAAATACATCCGCCCTGATCAACCGGATATTAAGCGCAGCACAGAATCTGCTAATCAATTTGAATTTGAGCTAAAACAGTTAGTAAACAATTTTGGTAACCATCCCAGTATTGTTTTGTGGGTTCCTTTTAATGAGGGATGGGGGCAATACGATACGCCGAGGATCGTCGATTACATTAAAACATTAGATCCAACCAGGTTAGTCATTAATACCAGCGGTTGGTCAGATCGTGGTGTTGGTGATGTTTATGATATTCATTCATATCCCGGACCGGCAATGCCAAACCCGGAAGAATCCCGCGCCATTGTGTTAGGTGAATTTGGGGGTTTAGGTTTACCCGTGAAGGGGCATACCTGGCAGGACGAAAATAATTGGGGTTATCGCAGCTACAAAGATGCAGACGAACTCACTGCTGCTTACCGTGAATTGATTAAAAAATTATATCCTTTTGTCGTAGATGGTTTATCGGCAGCCGTTTACACACAAACCACAGATGTTGAAATTGAAGTCAACGGACTGATGACATATGACAGAGCGATTATCAAGATGGATCCTGATGAAGTACACAAAATTAATTTGGGGTACCTGGCGCCTGTTATTGTGTCGGAAAATGATATTTTTATAGAGACAGCAGAAGTGACTATTAAAAATATCAAACAACACGGTGAAATCCATTACACGATGGATGGAAGTGTACCTGATCAAAACTCCTCGCTTTATGACAAACCAATCGCCATAAATAAAAAGACAACTGTCAAAGCGATAACATTGTGGGACGATGGTACAAAAAGTAGTGTGAGCGAACAAACCTATAAAAAAGTAAAACTCCGTAAATCTCAAAAAATAACTGCAAAAAAACCAGGTATTCTTTTCGACTATTTTGAAAACGATTCTGCTCAATGGAATAAATTGCCGAACTTTGATCGGTTAACACCAAAAGCAAACGATGTTGCTTTTAAAATGGACCTGGCACAAAGATTTCGGGAAGATAATTTTGGATTTGTTTATAATGGGCTATTCAGAGCACAAAAGGATGGAATTTATACTTTTTATACGAACTCCGATGATGGCTCTCAACTATACATAAATTCAGAATTGATTGTGGATAATGACAAGGTACATGGCATGGTTGAAAAATCCGGACAGATTGCATTACAAGCCGGTTTTTTCCCGATTAAAGTTATTTTCTTTCAGGGTCGTGGTGGTAAAGGATTGAAAGTCAGCTACAAAGGACCGGCAATGATGAAACAGGAAATGTTGTCCACTGTTCTTTTTCATGAATAGCTAAATGATAAAAGGTTTTATATGAGAAACTTTTAGCTTCTGAAAGTTACAAATAATTTTCAACAAAAATAAAAATGAGGAGGACTTTTTATGTGTACTGAACATTCAAACTGGTGTTGTGGTGCTGGAATGGACAGAAGAGATTTTATCAAAACGATGGGGGTCGTCGCTGCTTCCGTATCGATGGCTTCGGGTGAACTGATGGGAGCGACTGGCCCTGAAAAAGCAATTCCGAGAAAGAAAAATGTTCCCTTTGTACGAGGCGCTTTTGTTTATCCGCCGTCTGAAATTTTAAGAAAAGAAGGTTATTACAGCTGGCCCGGATCAAGTTTTGACGCTGAAGGCAAACAAAAAGAATATGTCAACCGACTTAAAAAAATGGAAGACAAGCTGGCAATGCGCATCGATATGGAGAAAGGCTCGCTTGATACGGACGAAGATGTAAACAAATTTATTCACGTTATCAAAAATTCCAAGCCAGATGGTTTGTTGCTGATTCCATTTAAAAAAGGTCATTGGGGTAAAGTCATCCGGATTGTTGAAGAGACAAATTTACCGACGGTGATTTTGGCAACGATGGGTGTTCTTTTGATGCCTCATGTGCGGCAGATTTATAAAAGACCGGGCGTGTACATGATCAATTCATTGGACAATCTCGATGCAGTGGAAGAGGGCATGAAAATGATCAAGGTGGCAAGGTGGATGAGCGATGCACGAATCGTCAACATTAATGGCAAACAGATTGTTGAAACAATAGTACCTATAATCGGGACACAGGTGCGCACTGTACCCCATCAAATGTTTTATGATGATTTCAAAGGAATAAAAAATACAGATGAAGTGAAAGCGCTGGCAAAATCATACCTACAGGGAGCGAAGGAAATTGTTGAACCTTCGAAGGATGATATTTTTGAGGCGGCGAAAACATACTTTGTTTCAAAAGGAATAATAAAATCTCAAAAAGCTGATGCGCTGATGATGAATTGTCTGCCAGGTTTAAAGCGACCGCATCAACATGTACCACCATGCATGGGTTACATGAACTTAAGAGATGAAGGAATAGCCATGGGTTGTGAGTCAGATCTGGATGCGACTCTGACAATGATGCTGCTCCAGGAATTTTTTGGCAAGCCGGGCTTTCAGCATAATCCATCAGTTGATACTGAAAAAAATCTCTATTTTGGCGCGCACTGCACTTCAGCATCAAAGATGAGCGGTGTGGACGGAACAGCTGAACCTGTAATATTAAGAAATCATGCAGAAGCAGGATGGGGAGTTGTTCCTCGTGTACTTTTCAAAAAAGGACAGGAAGTGACCATCGCAAAATATCTGTCAGTGAAAAAACCAAATGAAACACCACAAATGTTGATTTATTCAGGAGAGATTGTTGACTGTCCTCCAATTCCTCCAACAGGTGGATGCCGGACAAACGTCATTACCACACTAAATGAATTAGAAAATGTCGCCGAGTTGAAAGGTCATCATTTAATTTTGATTTACGGCAACCATGCGAAACAGCTTCGGGATTTTTGTTTGCTTCATAAAATAGTTCCTAAACAATAAAATTCTTGCACAATGGGCAAGAAAAAGCTGAAAATGATAAAAAAGTATTTGGAAGGTAATTTGGTAATAAGGAAATTGGGTAATAAAAAATAGATCAGTATTATGAATTCCCAATTACCCAATAAACTAATTACCCTGTTACCTTAATGGTTCTGGCTTGTCCAGGTTGGGTGTTATAAGTTGAATTTATGGTAACAGACAAAGGAATTTGGACTTCATGGAAAGCTGCAAAATCCGAGGCAAAGGTCGAGATTAATACTCTTCGAGTACAGGAGTTGAGATCAAGAAAAAAACTAAGGGACGTGAAATAAATAAATTAGATATGTAGCATTAGTTAAGTTATTAAAAATCAATCAAATTATTTTATCGATTGTCCAAGTTAATTATTTCTCTGTCCTAAAGCATTTTTCTTGAGCTTGATCTCGACCTTGACCTTTCATTGTAGAACACTATCTATATTTATCTTAGTAAATTTTGAAGTATTGTACTATTCCCAATTCTCGCCTCAAAAAGTGTGGAACTTTACTATATTCCAAACATAAAACTATCAAGTTTTATCTAATAAGTCCTGACATTAATTAGCGACGCACGGAGCAAGTCCTTGTTCAATAAAAAATATCTATTCCTTTCCATATTATTTATTATTTTGATTTCATGCAAAAATGAAAATCCTGTACAACCAACCAATGTGGCGCCTGTTTTAAAAAACTTCACTGTTCCCGACACCATCTTCACACAAATTAACCAAAGCTACATTGTGTCTGTTCACGTCAGCGATGAAAATGGATTAGATGATATCGCTGCAGTTAAATATGAAATATTAAATTCGTTGGGTAATGTTTTTACTCAGGGTGATTTGTTTGATGATGGGGATTATGATTTACACGGAGATATTATCGCCAATAACGGAACATATTCCCAGCGTTTAAATATAAATTTTCCCACCGGGGTGTATCAAATAATTGTTTCGGCAATTGATAAATCGGAACTTGAAAGTGATCCATTAGAAAATTCTTTTTACGCAAAAGAAGGGGTAATTAATAATGCCCCTACACTCGCCGTCTTACAAATACCGGATTCTGTTTATGTTGATAAGATTGTTCCCTTTTTTTTTCAGGTGAGAGCCGAAGATGAAGATAGTGATGATTATATTTCTAAAGTAACTTTTCAAGTATTAGGACCAACTATTTCCGATCTGGCGTTAGAGGGAGAACTTGTGGATGATGGTTCTTCTGGTGACCAAACAGCCGGAGATGGAATTTATTCAATTGAGACAACCACGGAATTTGCTTCATGGAAGTTTGGTTCTTACCATTTATATATGACAGCTTTTGATAGCAAACAAAAAGCGAGTAAAAGCCTTTATACGATTATTCCGTGGGCGAAGATGGAATTGGGTGTTGCGCCGGTTGTCCTCAATATATCAGCCCCGGATACATTAAATAGACCGACTACGGGAGATAAATCTATTCTGCTAACAATAGAAACAACCGATCCTGATCATAATAATGATGTGAAAGAGGTGTTTTTCTATTCTAAAAAACCAAATGGCGAGTATGCTAATTCCGGCAATCCTTTTAATCTTTATGATGATGGGCAGTTGGGCGATGCAACGGCTAATGATAATAAATTTTCACTCGTAATCTGGATCACATCTGCAAATGATCTTGGCGATTATGTTTTTGAATTTCAAGCACGGGATTATTCGGATTTATTAAGTAATAATATTATTCACACATTAACGGTGATTGAGTAGCATGAAAAAAACATTAATATTATTTGTGATTTTAAGTTTTACTGTACAAATTGCGTACAGCCAGATTCTTTCAAAAAATGCTTTTCGTTTTGAGAACGAACCGCCACCCGAATTAAAAAGCAACAGTATTACCGATATTGTTATCATTGATGAAAACACAATTTGGCTTGGCACCGGGAAAGGTTTATCTAAAACCGAAGACGGCGGTTCGACGTGGAAAACCTATACTGATGAACAAGGTTTGGGCAAGGGCGGCATATCGGCATTGGCAATAAAAGATTCAGTCATCTGGGTAGCAACAGCTTTTGACACAATCGTAATGGATGAACATGTGGCTGCTGGCGGTGGGCTCACCTATTCCACAAATTACGGTGATACCTGGACCCATATTCCCCAACCTGAACCAGGTGGAGATTGGACTGTTATTGACAATGTAACCTACGATATTGCGATTATGGATTCAGCGATTTGGATTGCCAGTTTTGGCGGCGGATTGATGAAGTCGCTTGACATGGAAGGTAAAAATTGGATTGTACGTCCGCCCGATGCCTACAATTTTAATCCTGATGAATATTTGAATCACCGGGTGTTTTCATTGTTAGCGGTTGGAGATACGTTATGGGTCGGAACTGCTGAAGGTATCAACGTTTCTTATGATGCCGGAAGAATCTGGGAAACACAATTTACTCATCAAAACCAGGATTTGCCGATTTCGGGAAACTTTGTGGTTGCCATCGCTTTACAAGAATTTGAAGAGAAACAAATTGTTTGGGCAGCGACAATCAACGCTGAGGGAACTGATGAAGTGAGGGCAATTTCCAAAACTGAAAATAATGGTCTCACCTGGGATACTTTTCTTGAAGGTAAGTTTACGTACGGTTTCGCATTTCATGGAAACGAGGTTTATGCTGCCACTGACAGCGGATTATGGAAATCTCCTGATGGAGGCGAGAATTGGGAAGTCTTCCCGCAAATCATTGATGCTGACGGAAAAGAAAAACTTTATACAATGGACTATTATGCTGCCGGAGTTACGCCAAATAATGTGCTCTGGGTTGGTACTTCAGACGGATTGGCAATTACCAGCAATAATGGATTAGAGTGGCAAATTTTACGCGCTTTTGTGAAGCTGGGGGAGAAAAGTGAACCAAGAGTTTATGCTTATCCCAATCCTTTTTCACCGCTGCGATTTAACCAATTTGGCGGAGATGGATTTATCCGGTTTCAATTTAATACGAAAAACTCAACCCATGCAACTATTCGCATTTTTGATTTTGCCATGGATTTGATCACTTCAATTGATGGCGGAAGTTGGGCCGGCAACCAGGATTGTTCAGTAGCCTGGAATTGCCGCGATGGAAACAACCATTTGTTAGCAAACGGCACATATTTTTATCAGCTTGATCTGGATGGTGATGGGAAATATTGGGGGAAGATTGTGATAATTGATTAAGAGAAATGATTATAGATGTGAAACCCAGCGTGACAAGTCGCAGATAATTTAACCACAAAGAGCACGAAGGAGGCACAAAGATCACAAAGAATGGTCTATTCAAAATTGTCTTTTTAATTATCTTCAGGTCAAGTATTTTTTTCCTGTAAAAACAAAAATTTGATAATCGAGGCTTAAAATTTTTTATTGAAAAGCTGTTTATTAAATAGTTATTTCTTTGTGTCCTTTGTGCCTACTTGGAGAGCTTTGTGGTTAAAATCTTTTGTTTAGTCATGAATTATTCAATAAGAAAATCAAGATTGATTGAACCCGATTTAGAATTAATGACTGCTTGAAAAGGATTATTATAAATTAGGATTCAGTTTATACGTAAGGAAATCAAAAACCATGAAAAAGAAAATATCTATCATATTGTTATTTCTCATCATCTTTACCAATCACACAAAAGCCGAAGACGGTTACTATGCCGGCGCTTTTTTAAGAATGGGATTGGGCGCCAGGGCAAACGCAATGGGAAGCGCGTTCACGGGATTAGCTGAAGGTGCAGAAGCCTCGCATTATAATCCTGCCGGAATTCCCATGCTGGAAACGCGCCAGGTTAACCTGTCGTACCGGTTTTTATCGTTAGATAGAAATTTTAATTACATCGGCTTCGCGACAGGAATCAGCCCCAAGGTTGATGAAGAAACAGGTGAAAAGGCGTTAAAAGGCGGATTAGCAATTAGTTGGATTCACGCCGGCGTGGGAAATATTGATGGCAGGGATTTTGCCGGAAATCACTACCAGGATTTTTCAAATGCAGAGAATGCTTTCGCGCTGTCATTTGGCGTGATGCCGACAAATTTTTTGTCAATCGGGTTTACAGCGCAAGTGCTTTACAACCGTTTCCCCAACATGGGTGATAAGGATGCAACCATTTCCGACACAGGCTTGGGGTTAGATTTGGGCGTGATGGTGAAGCCGCTGCCTTATCTCACTGTCGGATTAACAGTAAAAAATATTAATGCTAAATATAGTTGGAAAACCGATAAATTGTGGGAAAAAGATATCGACAAAGTTGATCGTTTCCCGCAGACATTCAGAGGTGGCTTTGCATTAAGATACCCCTTCCCATGGCTGTTATTGGCAATGGATATTGAAAAAAATGATTTGCAGGATTTGAAGTATTTTGTTGGCACAGAAGCAAAGCTGATGGAAAAGTTTTATTTGAGAGGCGGTTTAAATGACGGCTCGCCAACCTTTGGCGGTGGATTTGATTTTGAGCTAATGTCTCGTGTTACACAAATCCAGTATGCTTTTGTCACAAAAAAATATGATGCTTCCAGTGAGCATATTTTTTCTTGGGTAGTTGTTTTTTAGGAATAGGCAAAGGTAAAGGATTAGGTTAAGGTCGAGATCAAGGTTGAGAAATAACTCTTTATTCTTGACTTCGATCTCGACCTTTGTTTAAATACCTTAACAGTGCCGATTCATAAAAAATATCAAGCGGTAGAAAAAATTACTTGAAAAAGCAAAATAGAATTAGTAAATTTATTAATGAAAAATAAATCAATAAAGAAAATCATTATTGGAATTTGTAATGAGTAGCATAACCATTGAAATACCAGAAAACATAACCAGGTCAGCTAAAATACCATATCAAGAAATGGATGTACGATTCAAGCAGGAATTAGCAATAAGATTATACGAACAAGGTATTTTAAATTTTGGGAAGGCGAGGTTGTTAGCCGGATTAACAAAGTGGCAATTTCACAGACTGCTTGGAAAAGAAAATATATTGCGTAACTATGACCTGGAAGACTTACAAACAGATTTAAAAACTTTGGAGAACCTGGATTGAAAGTTGTTTCAAATTCATCTGTTTTGATTTCGCTTTCATCAATTAACAGACTTGAGCTTTTAAAAGATAAATTTGGGGAAATTCAGATTCCACAGGCTGTTTGGACAGAAGTTGTAGTCGCAGGAGAGGGGGAGCCTGGTTCAATTGAAGTTAAAAATGCTGATTGGATAGAAATAGTAAATGTTTCTGATAAAAATCTGGTTGTCGCATTAAATGAAATCCTTGATTTAGGAGAATCAGAAGCTATAGCTTTAGCATTAGAAATTGGGACGAATGTAATTTTAATAGATGAAAAAGATGCAAGATTGATTGCGACGAAATATCAACTAAATCCTTTGGGAACAGTTGGTATTTTAATATGGGCAAAAAAAAATGGAAAATTTAACAACTTAAAAGAAGAACTTGATCGGTTAATTATTGAAGGTGATTTTAGAATCTCACACCAAGTATATCAATACGCACTTGAAAAAGTTGGAGAGTCTGAATAACAAAGTTTCTGTGTTATAATTTCGACTTCGTTTTGTTGATTCCATGGCTCAAAAATTTCTTCCGAGGTCTTGATCTTGTAAAGGGTTTGCTCAAGATCAAGGTTTAGAAGTATCTCTTCTTTCTTGACCTTGATCTCGACCTTGACCTGTGTTTTTATAAAGGAAAAACAATGAAAATAAAAATATTTTTGGTAATAATAATTTTTGTAACATCTGCAACAATTGGTTTGACCGGAGAAAACCCTGCAAGTACAGGATTATCATTTTTGAAAATCGGCGCCAGCGCCCGGGCAGTGGGAATGGGCGAGGCGTTCACTGCTTTGGTTGATGATGCCAGTGGTACCTTTTGGAATCCGGCGGGATTGGCGCGTTTGCAGAACAGTGAGTTGGTCTTTACCCACAATGAATGGCTGCAGGATATCACCAATGAGTATTTTTCTCTCGGTTTTAATGTCGGGAAAAATATTTTTGGTTTGAGTTTTATGTCCAATACGGTTGGTGGAATTGAAAGAAGGGTGAAACCAACTGCAGAACCGTTGGGAATTGTTAATGCCCATGATGTGATGTTTGGTTTGTCTTATGCCAGGTTTTTGAATCCTAATCTATCAATTGGCGCAACTGCTAAATTTTTGTACGAGAAAATTTATGTTGAAAGCAGCAGTGGTGTGGCAGTAGATTTAGGGCTACAATACCGCACAAAGATAAATGGTTTGAGCGCCGGATTCGTTTTACAAAATTTCGGTTACATGACACAATTGAAGGAAGAAAGCATCCAACTGCCACAAACGGTTCGCGTGGGTTTGGCATATTTATTACCTTTGCAACTTTTTCAGGGCGGAATTACCGTGGCATCTGATTGGGTCAAAATTTTCGAAAGCACTTCACATATTAACATCGGATTAGAATATTTCTTCAAAGGATTCTTCGCGCTGCGATTTGGCTACCAGACCAGCTATGACGAAAAAGGGATTCAGGGGGGATTTGGAATTGTTCTTAAAAAATATCGGCTGGATTATG
>JACKQG010005869.1_pt1 | contig 13286 bp, 7 predicted proteins | sample 8237621 | NCBI WGS metagenome assembly JACKQG01 (sample SAMN15677084, study PRJNA649215) | marine metagenome | biome: marine; feature: Black Sea; material: saline water; isolation source: suspended particulate matter (SPM) from the Black Sea western gyre | collected 2013-06-09/2013-06-10 | depth...
TATTTGACAAACCCCAGTTTTCCAGGAGAAGCGGGCCAGATTTAGCAGTCCAGGCACAGCCTGACCTACTGAGAATGGCCCGACTGATGCCAAAACGATTTCCAATAGGCTTGATCCGCCGCATACACGTCAATCGAAGCGTCTCCTTCTTGTGCGTATGGAAACGAGTTGCGTTTCCCGGAATCAAACAGACGTAGTATAGTCGGACAGAGCCACTTTGCCAGTTCCCCAGTGTCCCCATGCCCGTCAATCGTGTTCGGCAGGGCGACTGTTCGTGAAGTTCCCGACATCAGTCAGTGGTCGCACTCATCCGTGTGACTCTATCCGTGTGCGTCCCGCAATTCACTGCGCACACGGATGGAAACACGCGGATGCCAACGCAAAGCGGTTCGGCCAGTCTTTGCCGCCGATTGGGCGTGGGCCGTAGATGATGAAGTGGCCGAGAACTTATTCGCCTCCAATTGACGTTTCGGACCGCGCGGGTGGGGCACGTTTCTAACGTGCCTTGGCACGATCGAATCGCGCCCCACGTGAAATCGCCGCAGCCTGAATGCTCGTTACACTTCATCCGGCATGCGGTAGTTGTCGCGGTACGGCAGCTTCAGTTGCTGAGTGGCCTCGTCGTTGTTGAGGAACGTCTCGGTTTCGCCGTCAAGGACCAGCTTCGCGTTGCCCAAGCGGTAGGAGAGAGTTGCCAAGTGCTCCAAGGAGGAGGACAAGTGGCCCTGTTCGACGTCGGCGTTGGGAGTCTTCCGAGTGCGGATGCAGTCGACGAAGTTCTCCGCGTGTGGCTCGTCGGGGAAGCGGCCGTGTTGTTGCTCGACCACTTCGCCAAAGCCGGCCGACAGGTCCTGAGGCCCGCCTTCCAGCACCTGCCAGCCGCCGCCGACTCGCCCCAAGTACATCATCCGCTTGGTGCCGTAGATTTCGACCCGAGAGGTGCTGCGCGGCCAGAACGGGAATTGGTCCGCTTGGCGCATGCTCATGGGAGTCTTGAACATGTATTTCTCGGTAAAGCCGGTGCAATCGAGACTCATGGCCATGCGGTCGAACTCGTAGGTGACGATCTGGACATCGGGCATCACGCCGTCGTCGTCCTCATGCTTCCATCGTCCGCCGACACACTGGACCGACTTGGGATGCGGCGGGTCGCCAATGACCATTCGGGCGGCGTCCAAGGTGTGAATCGCGTCGGAGCCGTTTCCGCCGGAGAACCTCCAATAGCCATACCATTGGCGATGAAGCTGTTTGTTGTAAGGCCGATCGGGAACCGGGCCGAGCCACCGGTCCCAGTCCAGGCCGGCAGGCGGATCGCTGTCGGGAACTGCTTTCCTGGGATAGCCGCCGTAAACGAACGAGTACATGCCAAAGACCTTGACGTAAAGGACGTCGCCCAAACCGCCATCGCGAATGTAGTCACGGGCAGCGAACATGTACGGCGCGCTGCGGGTCTGCGTGCCGGCTTGAACGATCCGCTTGTACTTGCGTGCCGCTTCCACTATCTTGCGGCCTTCCCAGATCGAGGCCGAGATATTCTTCTCGACATAGACGTCTTTGCCCGCCTGGCACGCCCACACGCTGGCCAAAGCGTGCCAGTGTTCGGGCGTGGCGATGATCACGCCGTGTACATCTTTGTCATCCAGGACGTCTCGCATTTCGTCTGTCAGAGTGGGAGCGGAACCTTGTATTTGCTCAAGTTCGGCGACCGCACCCTTGCCGCGAGCGTCCTCGACGTCGCAGACGTACTTAATTTCCACGTTGTCCAAATTGGCCATGTTCTTGATGACCATTCGCCCTCGACCGCCGGCACCGATCAGGCCCAGCACAACCTTTTCATTGGGCGATTCTGCTGCGCCAGTTCGCCGGGCAGTAAGGACGGACGTAGCGGCGGCCAGTGTGGTGGCTGCTTGCGCTGACTTGGTGACGAAGCTTCGACGCGTGATCTCGGACATGACGCGGCTCCTTGTTGGAGGGTTGGTTGCTGTACCGTTTAACCGCAAGCCGGAGGCGTGCGCGTTCTTGGGGACGCGCACGCCTCCGGCTTGCGGTTAAACAATCCAGGCACGCAGACACCGGACGAACGAGATTCTCGCAGGAAATCGGGGCGCGGTCCAGAATGGCAGCGGGAGACCGGTGGATTCAATCGCGATTCGGCTTTGGGCCTTCGCGCCGCTCTTCTGTTTTGTCGCGAAAGGTCTCGTAGAAGTGAATCGCCAAACCGCCGTAGCTTTCGTATCGTCGGAAGTAGGTCTCGGCCGCGGTCACCTGCCTTTGGAAGTCGTCAAACGAGTCGTCCGCAAAGGTGATTTTCGAGAGCATGATGCCTGTGGTGCTGAAGACGGGCAGACCGTTTTCCGTTGTGAAGGTACGAATGGGGCCGCCACGGTATTGACTGAGTGATGGGTCTTTCAAGATTGCCTGTTGGCCGTGCGCCCGAATCGCGTCCGCGCTGGGCTCCTTGTCCGCGTGAGCAAGCGCGCCAAACTCGCTGACGATTTCCCCCAACGCGCGGCAGACTGCCTTTTCCGTTTCTGCCGATCGGTCGCGTGGCACTTCCAAACCGACGTGGACGTAGCGACCGTCGTCGAACCACCGCAGGCGACAGCCGGAAAGACGGCTCGAAGATGCCAGATCGCAGTCTCCTTTCTTGATCGCTGCTCGAAGCGCGTCCCTTGGTAGCCCAGCGACGAACCAGACTTCTGATGGAAGCTCGCCGAACGTCTCCACTCCCATGTAGACCTTTGCTCGGCCAACGCTGTCGGCGTAGGCCAACAGATCGCGGCCATGCACGATCAGACCGTCCGCACCGTCGGCCCTGTCGCGGTAGTTCATCACACCGACGTTGTCCAACATGTCGATGCAGTGATAACTGGCGGCCTTCCGCTTACCAGCATATTCTACCTCGGCGAGAGCGAGGCCGGTTTCCGCCTCGATTTCCTGCCACCAGAACGGGATGTCGACGCCGAATACCAGTGGCCGGTGCGCACGGATTGTCTGTTGGCATTGTTCGTTCAGCTCGAGGTACTCGCGCAAGATCTGCTCGCGGCGCGTGCGATCTGCCCAGCCGATCAGCAGATACGGCTCGTTGTCGAAATGAACGCCGTCCCAGCGCTCCTCCTTTGGGCATTCTTCATTGAAAGCGATCACTGCGTCCACAACGCCCAACGGGACGTGGTGGTGCGCTCGCAGGCAGTACTCGGGGCTGCCATCCAGTGCGTGCACTTGGATTCCGCGCCCGTGGGCCTCCCGAAGAAACCAACGCAGTTCCTCTGGATGACGCATCAAACAACGCGACCCACGAACGGCGTCGCTCGCAGCCGAAGCATCCGGTATCGGCTCAGGCGATTCCATCGAATAGGGCAGTTGCATCCACAGTTGTGTGATTCGCCGGCGTTGGCAAAAGTCGAGCAACTCGAGCGAGTCGTCTCGCCGGTCGAGTAGCTTGTCTGTGGACCACACCCAAAGACACCGGGGATAATGCTTCGGCGTCACGGCTGCCGCGTTCACCGCGTCGGTCAGCGGTGTCGCGGATTCCCGGGTGGCCTTAAACGACACATCGTCGACGTAAACGACTTGCTTACCCAGCCTGGTGACTTCGAAAGTCAGCCCACCCATGTTTCGCCGGTCCAGCGGACCGATTCGGTCGAGCGGAATCAGAACCTCCTGCCAGTCCTTGGTTACGTCGCCGCCGAGGAATTCCTCGACGCCTCCCACTGCCAACGCGTCCTCTTTTCCGATCCAGCGTTTGTCCGCCAGTTTCACCAGCAGGTGCTCACCACCGGCAGCGCCCTTGAGCCAGAACGACAGATACTGGTACTCACGGCAATCGAAATACGTTGGGGCCGGCTGGCGGAAGTCAAACAGGTGAATCCAGAGCCCGCAGAAGCCGTCCTGTTGTCTGTCGGCCTCTATCTGCAGACTGCGTCCGCCGCGGCCTCGAAAGACGTCGGCCACTCGCATCGCCGTTGCCGTCGACGGAGCCCGCTGGAACGTATTGCGATAGCCGCCGAGGCGGTTTTGAACATCGTCGTTGAAATCGTCGACGAGGAGAACGGAAGATTGACCGAAGACGGCAGTGACGGCAAGCAGACACAGCGGCACAAAGGCAATTGTCGCTGTTCTTGGCACCGCTTTGAAGGGAAGGAAGGACACGTTGCGACCACCGTTTCTGTTGAATTACATAGGTTCCCAAGCCGGAGCTTGGGAACCAGAGGTCACCATCAGGATGCAGGATCGCCATGCGTCTACTTCGACACGACTTGCACCACCTTCGACTGAGGCATCCCCTCGGGAAGCGTCTTCAAGGTCTCGCCGACTCTGAATTGCCTCGCAGCCTCGTCGCTCGGAGGCAGAATCACGACTGCATGGAATTCGGTGCCGGGCGGCGTTTTTTCGTTACCGAACCGGACCCTGGACTTGATGCCCCGTTCGCCGCTTCGCTCGACTTGCTCCTGGATCCACCACGGGCTGTTGGGTTCGGCGCACCGAACGAGAACGACTGCGTTCCGGCCTGGAGCCAGATCGCCACGGAATTCCTCGACCCGAGAAACACGGGCACCTGCGGCGGGGAGGACAATAACGTCCGGCTCCGGTGCCACGACGACCGTTTCTCTCTTAACGATTCGCACTGGGACTCGCACGGGAACGACAGTTCTCTCAGCCTGCTTGAAGGTAACGTCGTCCACGAAGACGGTGTGACTGCCGGGCTTGTCAAAGTCCAGGGTCAGACCGCCCAGTTGACGCCAATCGAGTGTGTGGTCAGTGTGCAACGGCACGAGTACCTCCTGCCACTCGGTGTTCACTCCGCCGGGTAGAAAATCGGCGATTGATCCCACCGCAATGGAGTCTTGCTTGGCGATCCATTTCTTGTCCGCCAACTTGATCGTGAAGTCCTCGCCGCCATTTTCGCCCCTCACCCAGAACGAGAGATAGCGGTAGCCTTCCGCATCGAAGTAGACCGGTTGCGAGGCGTCCATGTCGAAGAAGTGCATCCACATCCCGCAGAACCCTTCCGGCTCCCGATCCGCGTGGATGCGCAGGCTGCGACCGAAAGAACCGCGACGTTGTTCCGTGACGAACTCTTTTTCCGCCAGGGACGGGGCCCGTTGAAAGACGTTCAGCTTCCCTCCCAGTTGATTCTGGTCGCCTTCGTTGAAGTCCGCGGCCAGAGAACTAGTTTCCTCGCCACTCGACCGATAAGTGACGGCTCCGGCCACCAGAGCAACGCCTGTCATGATGGCAATGACGTAGTAGGTTCTCGTCATACGCAATTCTCCTAATCTAGGCTTAAGAACAGAAACACGCTCGGCAATTTTCAGCCGACGTACGAGTTGAACGCTGTTTCGCAGAACAACGACTAATCTCATTGCAGAATCACCTGTACTTCCTTGGACTTCCGCACGTGGTCGGGAAGATGCCGCATGTAATCGCCGACCTGGAACTGCTGGAGATCCCTAGCCGACGTTGGCAGCAATAGTACGACACTGAAGCGAGTGCCCGGTTGGGTGCTCTGGTTACCGAAGCGGACAGTCGCAGTGATCTTCCCGCCGTGGGCGTTTTCGACGATGTCTTGCACCCACCAGTAGCTGTCCACTTCGTTGGACCGCACCATCGCAACGACCGACGTGCCGTCGTCGACGACAGCCACCAGATCCTCCATCTGTGAAACCTTGCTTCCCGGCGTTGGTCTGACGATCAACTTCGTCTGTGGCGGAGGCTTTTCGCGCCGATCCAGCACGACGGGGATTTGCGCCGAACGAGGCATGTCCCAGGGAATATTGTCGATCGCGGTTCTGGGCTGAAAGATCTCCAACTCCTGGGCGTTGCGCATCAGGACGACCATCACAAAGAACCGTCGTCCCTGAGGCGTGCTGTCCGATCCGAATGTGATGCGGTTCCTGAATACCTTGCCGTCGGTTGGCTGACCCGTGTCCTGCACGTACCACAAACTGCCCGGCTGGTCTTCGCGCACCAAGACGACTGGCTGGCCAGGCAACAGGAGCTTGGCGAACAGCTCCGCTTCGCGGGACACCAGTTCGTTTCGCTTTGGCGTGACAATCACCGCGGCAGAACGAGGAGAGCGGGCGCCGGCAGGGCGATCCACGGATAGGACGGCCAATGCCGCCAACCAAGGCGCGGCAAGGCAGAATAGGGTTTTCATTTTGAGTCTCTCCGAGCGCACTCGTCTGACGCGGAAACGGAGCATGGGCTCGCCCAGGACCGTTGAGTCGGGGTCGGTCAAACAAGTCCGAGTGTGCAATAGAACCGTACCCGAACGTGGCAAGAAAGCGAGAAACGAGAAGCGAGCTCGGCGGAGATTCGCGGAAACAGCCGGCAATCGCAATGATTGCGGATGCTGTATTTTTTGGTGAGAGTTTGCCCCTCGGACCGGGAGGGTTGAGACTAGCGGACGAGCGGCCTGACCTGCGGCGGAATCGATTCACTAACCTGCACAACCGCACGTCAGCGCTGGGGCTGGTAGGTCCCGCCTGCCGGGCGGGACCTTGAGAATCGGTCGCAGTTGCCAGCGACGCGGACTCCTGCATCAGGTCCCGTCCGGCAGACGGGACCTACCCTGCCGCGTTCACCAATGCCACGTGGCTTCTCGCACGTATGCCGGGACGAAGTTGTCGCGGGCGGATCGCCGCGAGAAGAACTCCTCGGTGATCGCCCACAGAGTCACGGCTCGCATTAGGGCGTGGTACAGCGGCATCAGCGGAGCGACGATCGCGATTTTCAACTCGCGGGGTCGGTTGTCCGAGTAATAGAGGAACACTCCCGCCTGAATCAGTTGCATGATCGCGTACAGGATGTAGCACCAGACGTACATTTTCCACAGATCGCTGTGCGGATGGAGGAGAACCCAAAACAGGTAGGCGAACGAAACATACGTAAGCGCAATGTCAAAGAGCCAATGCTCGGCCAGCACCAACAGATTTGAAAAGCGAAAACCGGGACTCAGCGGATTGCCCATGTCGACGTGTTTGCGGCAGTCAAACGTGACGACGGCCCACTGCCAACGGCGCCGCTGTTTCACCAATTGCGTCCAAAACTCGGGGACATTCGTGTAACAACGGGCTTGGGGGGCAAAGGCGATTCGATAGCCCGACCGGCGAAGACGGATGGTTAGATCGCCGTCCTCGCCCGGTCCAACGTCCCAGCCTTTGAGTCGCTGGATCGCGTCGCGTCTCACGGCACCGAACGCGCCGGAAATGATCCCCAAGACATCCAGTCTGGCAGAGACCCTTCGCCCGACGAAGATGTTCTGCAGGTACTCGAATGCCTGCATCCACGTCACCAATCTAGCAAAGGGGTTTCGTGCCAGAACGCAGGCGGACACAGCACCGACCTGCGGATCTGCGAACGGTTGCACAACTTCCCAGATGGCGTTTTCCGCAAGGTGAGAATCGGCATCCACGCAGACGATGATCTCAGCCCGGATGAAAGGCAGGGCACAGTTCAGAGCCGACGATTTCCCACCGCGATGTGGCCGTCTGAACAGGGTCACGCCCCCGTATTCGCGGTCAAACTCTTGCACCACGTCAGACATGTCATCGTTGGAACCGTCATCAACGACAATTATTTCCATCTCCGGATAGGTGCCCCAAAGCGATCGAAGCGTGTGCCCGATGGTGTTGCCTTCGTTAAGGCCGGCAATCACAACGCATACCGAAGGCCGGTACCGATAACAGGTCGGTTCCGGTATTCGGCACACGCGTTCCCACAGCCCACATGCGAAATCCTGCAGAAAAACGAACACGGCCCCGAAGCAATACCGGATTCCGTCCAACAGCAGTACGGGGAGCGAGATGACCACGAGCAGGTCAGTCGGCGTCGAGGAGAGCCATTGGACAAAATCGTAGTACATGACGGCCAACCGGGGACTTTGGGACACAAGCCAACAGAGAAGTGTAGCCCACAGAAGCGGCCATGGCCCACCAATTCAAGCTGGCTGGCCCCCTAAATATAGCCCCAGTAACTGCACAACCCGCGAATGTGTTCATCATTGCGCAGCGGGGGGCACCGATTGACTTGGCTTATCAATCGGCTCGCCATCGAGGCGAAGGAAAAGAGTGGAGTGACGACGAAGTCAGCAACGATCGACAGTCTGTAATCGATCCGCCTTGTTAACTGCCTTGCGGGTCAGTTGGCGTCGACCAGCGTGTTCGGATCCAAGCGTTCAACGTGGTAGCCGACAAGCGGGTCTTCGGGGCATTGGCCGACAGGAAACTGAAGGTCACACGCGCGGCAATGGCCCACCATCTCCAACTGACTATCCCTCCAGTCGCAGTCCCAGCAGTCGTACGACCCGAGGATGTGCTCGTAGTCGCTTCCCACCACCAGCGAGCGCGTGTGACACTTGGGGCAGGCCATCTCGCCCTCGCGCTCGAACTCACTGACATCGCCCACGTACGCGCATGCATAATGGTGGATCATGGTGCTGCGGGTGACCCGCATCGAACCACACGCCGGGCAGCCATATCGAAACGTTGGCACGGCGTGGCACTCGGGACAGACCAGGACGTGGTCCATCACCGTTGGATGCAGGATACCCATTCGCGCCCAATGCGATAACGTCTCGTCCGCCAGACCCGTCGCAAATCGACAAGTAGCCGGATTCAATGTCGGTATCAAGTTGGGTGTTCGGAGCAAGTCTCGATTCTCGGGTGCAAACCTTCCGGCGATCTCATGACCTTGTTCGCCCTTTTCCGTCCGGCGGACTTCCAGCGTCGTGAATGCCCAATGCCCATCTTCTACTTCGATGCCAACCACCAACCGGTTGCTCGCCGGAGGATGACGCTTATCGATTCGGAATGCCATACCGCCGTCGCTCAGACTGGTCATCCGGCCTTCGACGCAGTTGTTCTCGTCGGGCCGACCGTTGGGGAAGACCGGGATCGCCATAACAGATCGCGGCGGGCTATGACGCTGATCACGTCTTGGATCCTCGATGGGGTCCGAGGGCGGTAGGCTCTGGATAACCTCCTGCTCACGTTCGGCTTCGCTCGGAGGATCATCGCTGCCAGCCGGCTCTGGCATCGTCAGAGCCCGGGACACCAACTCGCCACGTCCAGTTTCCGCGGTCTCGGTCGCCGCTCTCGCGCGGGCAAGCAAAATCGCCCGGGCCAAGAACGAGGGCGTCACGTGGTCCCGGTCGCCGTAGTCGTCGGCTCCGAGCCGGATGACGTTCGTACAGAAATCCTCTTCATTCGAATCACCCAGCACGATGACCGGCGTTCCGTGCGCCAACTCAGCGACTTGGGAAACACACTCGCACGCCTCGGAACCGACGCCACACACATCCAGCAGGATGGCATCGAGAGTCCGCTCGAGCAGTGTCCGTTTCACCGCGGCCAGGCTTGTTTCGCGGTCGACCAGGAAGCTCACTTGACGATAGGAGTGTTGCCCGCTTTCCAGGAGGTGTCCGTATCCGGAGTCGTCGCCGATTTGCAGCACGCGCAAACGTCCGTTGTTTCGACCGAGCAACTCCTTTGCATTTTCCAGCGGAGTTCGGACCGAGACGCCTTGCCGCAGAAGGCGTCTGCGTCGTTCCATGGCGATGAGAATGCGTCGACGAAGCAGTTCAACGTTCAGGTTCGACGTGACGAGACAATCCTGTGCGCCCGCCATGATCGCAGCAACGCCGAGGACTTCCTCGTCTCGATCGGTCAGCGCCACAATCGGAGTCGTGCCCGCGCACTGGCTCTGCGCGAAGGCTGCCAGCGAGATATCGCTCGCCAGCGCGATGTCCACGAGTATCGCGTCGAAGTCCTCTTCATCCAGGCGTGCAGCAGCCGCTTTCAGGTTATAGACAAGGGTCAGGCGGCAGTCTTCGCGCTTGCTGCGAGCGAGGTCCGCCCGCAGCAGGGCGGCGTAGCCGGGGACTTGTTCGAGGTATAGCAATTTCATAGGAGGTACCCTGAATTCGCTTCGAAGAGGACGGGCCGGTGTTTTCGTAGTAAACCGTTGGCTCGCTTTTGCGCGCCGCTGGCACTGGGACCGCATCGGCATCCGTTTTTGTGATTTCGCGCTTGTCCGCGTGGCGTTTGGGGCGCGGTTTCTCAGATCGTCTAACCCATGCGTTCTGCAATCTGATCTCGCTGCCTAAGAGAAGACGCTTGTTCCATTGTTGCTCGTCGTCGTTCGTGCAGGGCCGCGCATGGACCAGCAACAGAGTCTCGTTGCTCCGGTAGTATCGCTCGAGCGTTGGTGGCGGTGCCACCATCTGCTCGCCAAATCCCGTTACCTCGGCGGGCAGCGTTTCCGCGTTAGGAACGACGTCCAAATCGATAATGTCACCCTTGGCGAGCGCCCGTGCCTTTTCCTGCGGCAGGTATAGCACGGCCTCCAACGAGCCGTCCTCCAAAATGTCCAACACGGGCGCGTCGGGAGGGACGTACTCGCCAGCAAAGAAGTGGTTCCTGATCACGCGGCCGTGGACGGGCGAACGGAGTTCCAATAATCCCAACCGTTCCCGCGAACGGGCGATCTCCGCCTGCAGACTTTTGATTCGCGATAAGTGAGGTTTCAGTTGTTGCGGCTCGTCGTCAGGTCCCGAAATGCTGGCCAACTTGCGAAGATTTTCGAGGGCCACGTTCAACTTGGCGACTTTCGCGCGTTGGCCCTGGATCGCGAACTGAAGCGTTTCGAATTCCTCTTCCGTAATGACCCTTGGAACGCGTCGGACGATTTCCTCTTTTCGTCTGAGCTGGAGTTGCATGTTCGACAGTTCGGCTTCTTCCTTGAGCAGCGTTCCCCACGACTCATAGTAATCGGCCAATGTGCGTTGTGTTTGATCTTCGCGCAGGCGGGACTTCCACGACAATTCGGCCATTTCCGCGTCCAACGTCGCCTGCGCCATTGCCAGGTCGTCGCGCAGCCGCTCAAGCCCCGCCTTCGCGGCCAGGTCCTCCATGGTCGCGAGTAACTGTCCCGGTGACACCACGTCCCCCTGGCGAACATGGATAGACCGAACGATTCCGGCCTGGCTGGCTGGGACCTCGATGACGCGACCGGAAATCATGCCGTACGCGTTGTAGCGGAAGTACGAGTTCCACACGGCCAACGCCGATATCAGAAGGACCGTCAGGAACGCTGCACCGAGGAAGTAGTTGCCCTTCGGGCGTTTAGGCAGAGGCGTCGGCGTAGCAGGCGCAGGCCCGACCGTGCTCTCCCTTGCCGTACGCGGCTGACTCCTCGGCTCAGGGATCACGGATCCGGTCGCCGACGAGCGCGGAGATGACCGGAATCCAATGGATCTGGACGCACCACTGGAGGTTGCCGCCATCACGGTCGCTCGTTGTGCCGCCGGTCCTCGGACGAGCGGATCATGGCTTCGTGATGGGCGGTGTTCTTGGTGAGTCATCTTCCGTTTTCGCTTGCTGCCTTCTGGTGGCCGTTGTGCGAAGCAGGTGCAACGGGCTACCGGCATCTGAGCCCAATTCGCACTCTTTGTAGCCTATTACTACCCACCCCCGCACGAGCTAAGAAAACTTCGCAGTTTCCCCCTATTCATAAACGTTCGTTTCCCCTTACTAGTTTGAGAAAGTTTTGGCGCAAAAGAGCTTTCGCACCTACTTTGGCACCCTAACACTCCGAATAATGCGTAAAATCGTTACAGAGTGAAATGAGAGCCAAGAACTGGATAAGTAACTCTTTAAGGCCATGTCGAACGGCGATTTGCTGCGGCAAATCGGAGCAAGTTGCCCCTTGTTACGTTCGGCCGCCCAACTGGTTGACATCCGCCAAAAAGAGGGCTATTCAATTCACCCGGTACGATCCTGGCGAGTTGATTTTGGTGATGGTGCGCCGGAGTATGTAATCCGTGGTCTTGGGTGCCATCCGTGGTCTTGGGTGCCATCCGTGGTACGTGCATCCTCATCCAAACAGAATCCAACAGCGGACATCGGCAGTTGCTATCGACGTGAATCGCAGGAGGTTTCGCATGATGAAAAACGTGTTCTGTGTCGCGGCTCTGCTGGCATCCCCAGCTCTTACACCAGCCGGGGAAAGTGAACCGAACTCTTTGCCAAGGCCACTGGAACTGGTTGGCCTGCACGCTTATGCGGACAAGATCCTATGCGCGGGTGAAACGATCCACTTTCGCGTCAGCAGCACGGTACCGTACGAGTTATCGGTATGCCGTCTCGGTCAGCAAGTGGACGACCCGGCGGGCGACGAGGTGTTGTTCACGTTTCCCAAATCGCCGCCGGTTGCGCAACCTATCCACCCGGGCTCGTTCGTGTTTGTCGAAAAGGCGTTTCCCGCAGACCAACCGCTGGAGGCTTTGACCCTGGAGTGTTGGGTCCGGCCGTGGCGACTCAATTCGTGGCAGACGTTGATTTCCCAGTACGACTATCCATCAGCATGCGGATTCGGTCTGTTCATCGACGCTGACGGAAAACTGCAGTTCTATTTGGGCGACGGCGCAGCCTACCGCAAAGAGTTGGCCGGCGTGGGACCGCAACTGGAGGTCCGCCGTTGGTATCACGTTGTGGCCACATGGGATGGAAAGACGAAATCGCTGTGGCTGGACGGCGAACTCGCGGAGCAATGGCCATTCGAGAGGCCGGCTCGCGTGCCCAACGCGCCGCTTCGGCTGGGGAGTTGCGGACAAGACGGGTCGGCCGTGAACATTCTAGACGGCGATCTTGCCATGCCGGTCATCTATGGCCGAATGTTGACCGCGGACGAGATCGCCAAACGATACGACGGGAAAGGCCTGGAACCGGCCCACGGCGAGGACGTGTTGGCATGTTGGCCTCTTGGCGAAGAACGCGGCGATCGGATCGAAGATGTCTCCGGCAGCGAACGTCACGGTCGGATTGTGAACGAGGCCACTTGGATGATCGGCGGACCGAGTTTCGACGGCAGCAAAGTCTCGCGTTACGGAGACTACGATCCCGCGACGGACGTGACGCGAGGCCACGGTTTGCGGTTTGCGTCCGACGATCTTTACGATTGCCGTTGGAACGTGACCCATGAATACCGTATTCCCAAGACCGCCAAGCCGGGCCACTACGTCGGGCGATTTCGTTTCGAAATCGACGGCGTACCGCGACTGTACGACGCGACCTTCGTCGTGAAGAAAGCCGAGGACCAGCCGAAGGCCCCGATCCTGGTCATCGCGTCCACAAACTCCTGGCTTGCCTACATGGCGACCGCGTTCCTTGTGACGCCGCCGGGGCTGCTCTATCACTGTGGTACCGGTGGCATCACCAACAGTCCCGTGTATCCGCCGATATTTTGCCTTGACCGCAACCATCAGGGCGGCCTGCCGGCCTATA
>JACKQG010005871.1_pt1 | contig 13284 bp, 13 predicted proteins | sample 8237621 | NCBI WGS metagenome assembly JACKQG01 (sample SAMN15677084, study PRJNA649215) | marine metagenome | biome: marine; feature: Black Sea; material: saline water; isolation source: suspended particulate matter (SPM) from the Black Sea western gyre | collected 2013-06-09/2013-06-10 | depth...
AATCTAATTGCCATTCATTTTCTCCAACCTTCTTATCAATTTTAAAACCATCCTCGCCATTAGAATTATCTATCCAATCTAATTTTATACTGGAAATCGTTAACTTCTGGTATTCTAAATTTGACGGTGCAGGAAAAGTATTATCTATCTGTCCTGTCTCAATAGAAGCAGAAATATTATTTCCGCAGTAAGCATAAATCCTATATTGAATTGTTTCATTAATCTCAGTATTTTCGTCTGTCCATTCTTCAATATTTTCTCCAATTATTATATAATCTAACTGCCAATCATTTTCTCCAACTTTTTTATCAATTTTAAAACCATCCTCACCATTAGAATTATCCGTCCAATTTAGTTTTATACTGGAAATTGTTATTTTCTGGTATGTTAAATTTGTTGGGGCTGGAAATGTATTATCTATCTCACCAGTTTCAACAGAATATGAAATATTATTTCCGCAGTAAGCATAAATCCTATACTGAATTATTTCATTTATTTCAGCATTCTCATCAGTCCACTCCTCTATATTTTCTCCAAGAATTGCATAATCTAATTGCCATTCATTTTCTCCAACCTTCTTATCAATTTTAAAACCATCCTCACCATTAGAGTTATCTATCCAGTTTAGTTTTATGCTGGAAATTGTTAATTTCTGGTATGTTAAATTAGATGGAGTTGGAAAAGAAATATTACTATTTGATTCAATCTTTGTGGAATTGTATTCTTCATAAAATGCATAAACTCTATAATAAACAACATCATAATTTCTTCCAATTGTAGAGTCAGTCCATGTAGTAATATTAGAATCAACAATTCCAATTTCATTTACCCAATCTTCATCATCAATTTTTCTATCAATTTTAAAACCTTGTTCAAAATTGCTGTTGTCTTGCCAATCAAGTTTAAAAGTATGCACATTTAATTGTTCTATTTGTAGATTTGTTGGTGCAGGTAAAGTATTTAAACTATCTTCAATATAACCAGAATGTTCATCTCCGATATAAGCACAGAGTTTATAATAATTAATAATTCCTGGAATTACATCTTCATCAATCCATTCTTCAGTGTTTTCAGAAACATTTGTAGAATCCCAATCACTACCTTCTTCCATTTTATAAATGAGATATCCATCTTCCCTATCGCAGTTATCCTGCCATGTAAGTTTAACAGATGTTGCAGAAAGGGGTTCTATTTGTAAATTGCTTGGTGCTGGAAGAAATGGAATGAAATAATTCCGTGTGGAATCAGAATAAGAATTTCCACAAACTGCAAAAATCTTGTAATAACAAGTATCATATAAAGATGGGTTGTAATCAATATAACTTGTAGTATCTGGTTCAATTATTTTATAGTTTTCCTGCCATTCTGCGTTACCAATTTTTCTATCAACACGAAAGTTCAATTCACCAATACTATTATCCTGCCAGGTTAGTTTTATGCTATCTTGAGCAATTTGTTCTAATTGTAAATTTGTTGGAGCAGAACTTTCTGAAAACCAGGCAACTGTGTCAGAATACGCTGAATAATCTTCTCCATCAAATGCTCTAACTCTGTAAGAATAAATTGTATCTGTGTTTGTAGGTATTTCATCAGAAAAAGTGGTAATATTAGCTTCAACTTCATCAAAAATATCTTGCCAATTAAATATTCCAACTTTTCGTGAAATAAGAAACTTTGTTTCATTAGTAGAATTATCCTGCCATGAAATCTGTATTTTATTATTTTCAATTAAAGAAATTTCCAAATTTGATGGTGGTAATAATTTCTCTTCTGGTGAGGTTGTCTTTTTTGAGCATAATGTAAGTATAAAAGCAAATGCAACAATAATTGCAATAAGTAATATTTTTCTCCACATTTTATTGGGATTAATATTTTGTTTCATCATTTTTACCTTCCTCTTGTTTTATTTTATGTGCCAAAATTAATTGTACTTATTTCATCCTCTAACTCATTCTCCTGCCTTCTGCTGGTTCAAGTTTGTAACTTGAACCACACACTTTTGCAGGTAATGTTAGTCTCCAACAATCTCATTCAAACCATCAACAATTTGTGCCAATAACTCAGGTGAAACACTATCAAGCGTTTTACCAATTCTTTCAACGGAGAGAGTCCTTATTTGACTGATTTTTATCCAGGATTTCTTATGTAACTTTTCAGATTTAAGTTCTATAGTCAAAGGAAAGCCCGCTCTTTGAGGTTTACTGGTTATAGCCATAGCAATTACAGTTCCTGAGTGCTCGTTAAAAACATCATGGCTTACGATAAGCACAGGACGATAACCTGCTTGTTCATGACCTCTTACTGGATTTAAATCAGCCCACCTTATTTCTCCTCTCAATATTCGGGCCATTCTGATAGCTCCCCTGATAATCCTTCTTCAGCCAATGCTTTTTCAAAGGCAGGATCTAACTTGGCACATTCACGAACTAAACGATTTCGCTCTATTCTCACCAGCTTTTCTTCTACAGCTTCTTGTATCGCTCTACTGCGGTTTGGATAGATATATTCCTTTACAAGCCTATCTAAATGCGATAAGATTAAACTATCAAGTGTAATCGCAATTTTTGTTTTACTCATCTTTCACCTCTTGGTATTACTAAATGTCATACTTTAAAAAATTGTCAAGAAAAAATAACATTAAAACCTATTTTGACTCAAATCTTTCGTTGAACTTGCAATCTCCCATTTATATGGATTCTTTTTCAAGATTTTGAAATCATACCAGCCTAAAAATCTTCCGAGAACTTCTAAAAATATAGTAAAAAGTATCTTTGCATCTTTAATAATATTTAATGAGAATTCCGTCATAGTTAATTTTATAATCAAGCCTGATTTCTGCGTGACGACTTTATAATTTTGATTCTTTTCCAACCAGAGATGTCCGGCATAAATGCGACGACGTTGTTTCAAAAAGTCACCTACATTTTCCGGACCCTTATTATGAACAATCGCTTCAGGAATATATTTTTTTTCTAATCCATAATTTCTGATAATTGCTTCAATGCTTGCCTCATCAACAGGGCTGTGTTCTGGAATTTCTTTTACTAAATTTCTAAACGCGACCATCTCTCCAAGTTTTGGCGAAATCATTGCCATTTTATGATGCAATCTCCAGAGCATAAAGACAGCAAAGCCGATAAAGGTTTTTGGGCTATTTATTGGCTCTGGTCTGCCACCAGTCATACCAACCTTTTCATCTGAAAATGGAAGGACCAGCTTTTCTATAGTATCTTTGGCAGGAATTGTATCAGCACTTTCTATTATCAGTATATCACTCTTTGCTTCTCTAAGAAAAATATTTATAGCTGAGGATTTTCCCTTTCGCTCTTCTTGAACAATTAATTTAATTTTGGGGTTTTTACTTGCGAATTCTCTGACAATATCATCTGTTCTATCTGTGGAATTGCTTGAGACAACGATAACTTCTTCAATAGAAGCTTGATTCAAATCTTGATTTTCAACAGCATTAAGGAGTTGACCAATGTTTTTCTCTTCATTATAAGCAAAAATACCCAAACTACATTTTATCATTTATATCCTTAATTAGAAAAAGTCCTTTTCTCTGATGAGGTAAAAAAGTTGATAAATTCTAAATACGAAACCCTAAATCCTAAACAAATTCCAATAAGCAAAATACAAAATTCCCAGTAAACCCCACAGAAAGCATATCTATAAACTGGTGATTCTGTTAAGTTTAAAACTTTAAACATTTGAATTTTTTAAATTGTTTAGTCCCCGATTAAATCGGGGATAGAAATTGGGATTTAGAAATTCTTTCAAAAAGTTTAACATAAATTTTTTTCATCCTACTTATTGCGATGCATAATTGCATCCAATATACCGTTTATAAACTTGCCCGACTTCTCTCCACTGAATTTCTTGGCTATCTCAATCGCTTCATTGATAACTATCTTGCCATCAGTTTCAGTAAACTCCATTTCCATTATTGCCATGCGTAAGACACACTTGTCCATTATTGATATTCTTCTAAGATCCCAGTGCTCAGAAAACCTTGTTATTAAATCATCAATAGATTCCAAATTTAGATATGTATTATTAACTAAGAAATTGCAAAATTCATTTTGAGAATTACTAAACGATTTGTTATTAAAATCAATAATCTGAGATAGTTTTTCATTTATATATTTTGAATTATCAACAGAATCGTGAGAAAATTCATTGGAATCTAAACAAAGTGCATAAAGAGTTTGAACAGCTATTTCGCGAGCTTCTCTTCTTGAACCCATCCTATTACTCTCGGTTAGTCCTCTCCCCGCGTCCGCGGGGACAGCGGGGACCTAAACGGATTAATCTCGGTTAAGCCTAAACGGGTAAATTCTCTAATAAATTTATCATTTCAATTGCAGATAAAGCTGCATCCCACCCTTTATTTCCGGCTTTGGTTCCAGCTCGCTCTAATGCCTGTTCAATTGTATCAGTAGTTAGAACTCCAAATATAACAGGGATTTTACTTTTTAAAGCAACCTGGGCTATTCCTTTACTAACTTCAGAACTGATATATTCAAAATGAGGTGTATCACCTCTAATAACAGCTCCAAGACAAATTATAGCATCATACTTACCCGAATCCGAAGCCTTTTTGGCAATTGATGAAATCTCAAATGCTCCAGGTACCCAGATAAGTGTAATATTTTTCTCATCTGCCTTATGCCTTTTCAAACAATCCAGAGCACCGTCAATTAATTTTTGGGAGACAAGTTCATTAAAACGACTAACAACAATTGCAAATTTCTTATTTTCAGCAATATATTTGCCTTCAACTATATTATACATCTTTCCTCCAGTCTGTTTTGCAAAAATATTGACATTTATTTCCTTTATAAATTTATTAATTTTATATTGTCAATAAAAAAGTTCGGTTATCGTAATAGCACGCAGATGAACGCAGATGGAACTGATAGACGCTGATTTTATTATTCTGATTTTTTATGGATGGAACACATTATCCCTTGGATGAAAAAGATGGCGAAACAAATATCAAGTGCATTTGAGTGAGGTTACGAGATAATAACTAAAATTTATTAGTGTTAATTCGTGTTAATTCGTGGTTAAAAGAAGAAAGGAAAGATATGGAAAAAATTTATGTGCTTGATACAAATGTCCTAATTCATGACCCTAATGCTATATTTGCGTACAAAAATGCAAAAGTTGTTATACCAATAACTGTTATTGAAGAGATAGATAATTTCAAAAAAGGATTAGATGAAAAAAGTCGTAATGCCCGACATATCAGCAGATTGTTAGATAAACTTCGTGAGCAGAATTCATTATCCAAAGGCGTAAAATTAGATAATGGTTCCACTCTACAGGTTTCTCTTGCACATAAAATTTCAGATGATATAGAAGATATTCTAATAACTGATGAGAACGATAATCTTATTATCGGAACTGCATATCATTTTCATAAGAAGTATCCAGATAAAGAAGTTATTATGGTTTCAAAAGATTCAAATGTGCGTATAAAAGCTGATGCAATTGGACTTAAAGCTGCAAACTATGAACAAGAGACGGTTAACTTTGAGGAATTGTATACAGGAATTTTGAGGTATGAAACTACTTCAGAGCAAATTGAGGAATTCAAAGAGAAAAAGAGATTTGAGAATAGTTTTGGTCTCCAATGTTATAATCAGTTTATACTGATGTTTGAGAAAGGAAAATTTTCAAATCATATTGTTGCTAAATACAATAAAGATGAAAATGTTATAATTCCTTTAAGTTATTATAATAAAAACCCTATATGGGGCATTCAGGCATTGAATCCTGAGCAGGAGGCTTCTTTTGAGATTCTTCTGGACGATAATATAAAAATCGTTTCACTTATTGGAATCGCAGGTACAGGAAAGACACTTCTTGCACTTGCTGCTGGATTGAGAAAAGTTATTGAAGAAGAAAAATATACAAGATTGGTTGTTACTCGCCCGATTTTCCCTCTTGGAAAAGATATTGGATATTTGCCAGGAACAAAAAAAGAAAAGTACAATCCCTGGATGCAACCAATTTATGATAATATGGAAATTTTACTACATAGTCATGAAAAACAAAAATCAGAAAAGAATAAATTCGGAAAACGAAGTTCATCTCTTGATGAATTTATGGATTATGGTTTTATTGAACTTGAACCTTTGACATATATTCGTGGACGAAGCCTGCCAGACCAGTTTATGATTGTTGACGAAGCCCAAAATCTTACTCCACATGAGATGAAAACAATTATTACCAGAGCTGGAGATAGTACAAAAGTAGTCCTTACAGGCGACCCATATCAGATTGATATTCCATATTTAGACTCTGAAAGCAATGGATTGAGTGTCGTGGTTGAAAAATTTAAGGATGAAAAACTATCTGGTCATGTTACGCTTATCAAAGGTGAAAGGTCTGTGCTTGCTGAGATGGCAGCGAAGTATTTATAGAAACTTGCCTGTCCACCGAATCCCGATGAAGTCGGGAGAAGGTGGGAAACTGGAAACTTGGGAAACAAATAGATAGTATGGAAGAGGTATTTCATTTATTTTTAGTTATAAGATATTGTCGCTTGAAAGATAAAAAAGGTAAAATTATTAAGAGAAAAATGTTATAGGTGATTATATGGATTATATAAAATTACCACAGGATAATATTCCTTTAGTCCTTTTGGGTGATGTCATGCAGGGTTTGAAAAAAATACCTTCAGAATCTGTTTCTTGCATTGTAACTTCTCCTCCTTATTGGAATTTAAGAGATTATTATATGCCTGAGCAAATTGGTCATGAGCAAACACCTGAAGAACACATCTCTAAAATGGTAGAAATTTCAAAAGAATTATTACGAATTTTGAGGAAAGACGGAGCATATTTTTTGAATATTGGAGATACATATATTGATAAAGGATTACAAATGATTCCACAACGAGTTGCATATAGAATGATAAATGAAGTTAAAATGATTTGTAAAAACAAAAAAAAGGTAGGTTGGCTATTAAGAAATCAAATAATTTGGTATAAACCTAATCATATGCCATCTCCAGTTAAAACAAGATATACTAATACCTACGAACCGATTTATTTCTTTACCCGCGATGATTGGGAAAAGCAAGTTTATTTTAACTTAGATGCAGTCCGTATTCCTTACAAATCAAAAGAAGAAAAGTATATAGCAAACCAATCGTCTTTATGCTTTAAAAATTCAGATTTATACAAATTTGCGAAAAACAATAATTTTGGATTTCCAGGAGAGTTGAGCGAAGAGGATTATATTAAATTATTACCTCAAATTGAAAAGAAAAACCAGGAACTTAATTACAGTGGAAAATTTAAGGGTCATGAAATTAATGTTGGTGCATCTCCAGGAGGACGTTCTTCTATTACGGGAATAAAATATGTTAAAAAAAGAAAAATTGAGCTCCCTCAGGATGTCATATGTGATTACCTAAGAGAATGGAGAGAGAAAAAAGGCATTTCAATTAAAAAAATTGATGAGAAATTAGGATATGATTATACCGCAGGTCATTGGTTTCGTAAGGATGCTGGTGGTTCATTACCTAGTACACAAGATTGGATAAAACTTAAAAAATTGCTGGAATTTGATAATAAATATGATAAAGAAATGACAGAAATGCATTATGTTTTACAGACGATTAGAAGACATCCTAACGGGAAAAACCCGGGTGATTTCTGGGAAATGAAATGTGCTAAATTAGAAAAAGCGCATTTTGCTGTATTCCCTGAAGAATTACCAAGAAATGCAATTTTAGCTTGTTGCCCCCCAGATGGCATCGTCTTAGATCCATTTGCAGGTTCAGGAACGACTGGTAAGGTAGCAAAGGAATTAAATAGAAAGTCCATATTGATTGAGTTGCAGCCCAAGTTTTTGGAGATGATTAAAGAAAGATGTAGAAATATAAATAAATAATTGGAGGATAAGATGAAAAAGATGTTTATTATAATTATTATCTTATTAAATTTTACCTATTTAATGGCAGATATAACAGTAAAAGGTAAAGCAATGATAGCATTAACAAGCGAAGATTTTGAATATGAAAATATTAAAATTTATTTCCTTGATGTTAATACTGGTAATATTATTGATAGCACTTTGACTGACAAAAATGGTTTTTATATAAAGAAAATAACAAAAGAAGGTACTTATGATATTATTTTCTTAAAAAATAATCTTTATGGTATATTTAAAGATATTGAATTATATTCCAGCATATTTATAAAAGAACGACAATTAAATGATATGATATTAAGGGATTCTAAATTATTTAAAGATATAGATTTATTGAAAGATAAAATGCTTTATTATCCTGATTTAATGCTATTACAAAACGCTGGAAAAAATTTAAGATCATTCACAAGATTAACTTATATTGGTTTGGGCCTTTCAATTGTAGGTTCGATAATAATTATTGAATCAAAAGATGATAATACCAAAATAATAGGATGGGGAGTTTCTACAATAGGTTCTATTATTGGTTTAATTGCTCCATCTAAGGTTGGTATTGCTGGGAAAAATATTGAAGAATATATGAAATTGAAATATATAGAAAAACAAAAAAATATTATAAAAAACGAATAAGAATTGGAGGATAAGATGAAATTAGAATTTAATTGTCCTGAATGTGGTGAAAAGATAATAACATTTTTTTCTGAAATTGGAGATACGGCAAAATGTCAACATTGTAATAAAGTTATAATCGTGCCAGAAGATGCTATTGAAGTGAAAAAAGAGTATCCAATAACTACATTAGAATTTCGATGTCTAAATTGTGATAATAATATTATAATAGAAAACAGTAAAATAGGCGAAAAAATTGAATGTCCTTTTTGCCATAAAACTATGGTAATACCAAAAGATGCTGAAGATATTTATGAGAAATATACCAAAGAAGAATATCGTAAAAAAAAATATCCTGGATTAAGAACATTATCAGGATTTTTTGTGTTCATAGCTGTCTTGATGGGAATTCAATTAATCATTGGAATAATATATGGAGCCAGTTTATTAAGTTATCATGATCAAACAACAGGAACAATAATTATATTCAGTTCTATTATAATTGGATTTATTGGAATAATTGTATTTGCAGCATTTGCTGAACTTATTAAATTATTTATTGATATTGAAAGTAATACAAAGAACCAAACATTATTAATAGAAAAGTTGTTGAAAAAGTAGGGAATTAGAATGAAAAGATACTTTGTAATTTTATTTATAATATTTTTAGTTATATCAGGATGTGAGAAGATAAAAAAAGCTCAACAGAAAAAAGAAGCGACCAACAGCGTATAATAGATTATCTGGTTCGGGTTGTTAACCAAAATACAGAAAGTGGGGAGGCAAAAGAATGAATTCATCAGATGCATAAAAGATGGTAACAATAATGAAGGAGAACGCTCTGTCCTTGCTGAGATGGCTGCAAAGTATTTGTAGAAACTGGTCAGCCGGAGGCGTCCAAAGGATCTGCCTTCGGCATGAGATCTGCCTCTGGCGGAAAACTTGATACTCGAAACTCGAATATATCAAATTAAGAAAGATGGAAATTATGAATAAAATCGTTTTGCATCCAATTGGAATAATTCATTCGCCATATAAAGAAAAAAAAGACATTCCCATTCAAGGAAAATTCAAAAGTGAAGTTGAGGCATACATTGAATTAAAAGATAAATATATTAAGGGTTTAAAAGATTTGGATAAATTTAGCCACGCCATAATTCTGTATTATTTCCATAAATCGCAAAGAGAAGATATTGAAGGAAGACCTTTTCTTGAGCAGAAAAAACATGGAATATTTGCCATCAGAAGTCCGCATCGTCCCAATCATATTGGAGTTTCAATTGTGAAAATAAAAAGCATAAAGGAAAACAAGTTGTATTTTACGACGGTTGATGTTTTTGATGGAACTCCAGTTCTTGATATCAAACCATATATCAAATATTTTGATGAGCAAAAAGATGTCGTTTGTGGATGGCTTGACAAACATTTCAAAAATGGAAATATTCCAGAAAAAACAATAATCAAATAAAAAAATTGGTAAAAATTATGAATAGAAAACAGGCATTTGAATTGCTTCAAAAGCATCTTAAAAATAAAAATCTGCAAAAGCATTGTCTGGCTGTTGAGGCAACAATGAAGCACTTTGCAAGATATTTCAAACAGAATGAGGATTTATGGGGACTTGCTGGACTTCTTCACGATTTGGATTATGAAAAGACCAAAGACGATTTTTCAAAACACGGTTTTACTTCTGTTGAAATGCTTAAAGATTATAACCTTGACCAATCAGTAATAAATGCAATTCGTTCGCATTCAGGTCATGTTGAAAGAGTATCATTAATGGATAAAGTCCTTTTTGCAGTTGACTCCTTAACAGGATTAATTATTGCTGCTACTTTAATGCATCCAGAAAAGAAAATTTCAGCTTTAGATACAGAATTTGTAATGAGAAGGTTCAAAGAGAAAAGATTCGCAGCAGGTGCAAACCGAGAGCAGATAAAAACCTGTTCAGAATTTGATATGGAACTGGAAGATTTAATCTCTCATACAATTAATGCTATGGCATCTATTGAAGCAGAACTTGGCTTCTGATTTCAATATAATACTTTCAATTATTTTGATACAATCAATAAGGTAAAAAATAAAATTCTATTATTTTCAATCATTATATGAAATCACATTTAAGAATTCCGTCGTCTCTTCTATATATTGTAATAGTACCCCTGCAAAGAGCATTAACATTTCCTATCATTTCGTAATCTTGCTCATTTGTACGTTTAGCATTTACATAATAATTTACATTCTTTCTAATATTTTTAGACTCAGTAAGTGTATAAGATGCTATTTCACCATAATCAATTGTATCTGAATCGGTTGAAAGATAAACACTAATTGAATCAAAAGTATAATTTGCAACTTTGACAGGAACATTATCAGATTCTGTTGAACTATCACAGGACATTACAACAAAAAGTAATAATAGCCCACCGATTATTAATATCAATTTTTTAAACATTATTTCCTCCAATATTTTTTTTAAACTTAAAAATATTATAAAACTACTGTCAAGAAGAAATATAAATATTTTTTTGTTCTATAACAGATAAATATCAATATCAAATCCCTTTCACTTTTTTACAAAACAATATTTTCATATAAGTTGAAAAAACAGTTATTTATAAATCAATCATATTTGTAAAAATTGTATTTCATTCATTTCCATATTCAAGAGGATAAGATTTCTTTAACTTTTTACATAACCAAAGTTTGAAAGTCTGAGCTGGCTTACCAGCACGGGTGGTAGTAATATCATCAAGAGGTATGAATTCTTCAAAATAATCTCTGTATAATTTTTTGGGGTCAGCCGGGAAACGTTCTTGCATAATGAAAATACCATCTTTTCCTATTAACTCTTTCATATCAATCCAGAAGGCGAACATATTTGCAGCTTTATAATTAAAAACTGCAGTTAATACACGATTCTGAGCTCCATAAGCAAGTTCTCCTCCTGTATAATATTTATGCGTGAATAGAAATGTATTATCATTTTCAAAATAATCTTGAGTTTCTAAACTATCTACTACCTCTCGCCACCCCTGTCCTGCCAGAGTTAAATCTATATTTGTGCCCAACGGAATAAAGCCAATTGTTGCCTGCATTGTTATTATGAAAACTATTAACAATGTAAAAATTCCAGAAATCCACAAGAATCTTTTCAGATACGATAATTTCCAATGAGCCATCCAACCACTAGATAGAATTATTCCAGCAATATAACCAGGCATAGGCCAGTGCGGTAAAATTTGCCTTGTTGCTCCCACAAGAGTAAATGCTGCAATTGGTATAACTGCAAAAGGTAATAACCAACGTGTTGCAGAAATGTTTTTCTTAAAATTTAGCACAATGGCTACAACCAAAACATACATATTCCACGGAAGAAGATAACCTAACTGAACTCCAATTCCTTGAAAAAATAGTGTGGGGGATATTATAAATTTTGAAATACCCTTGCCAAATTGATAAATATAGGAAACCCACTCATGTTTATAATTCCAGTAAACATTGGGCAGAAATAGTATAATTGATATAAGAATTCCTAAATAAAGATAAGGGTTTTTTAAAAGAAAACGCCATTCGCGATAGAACAGTACACACCACCCAAAAGCTACAAGTAATAAAATCCCATGATATTTTGACAAAAGTGCAAAACCCAAACTGAATCCAAAAAGCAAAAACCACCTTTTTGCTCCTGTCTTTCTTATTTTTAAAAGACTGAACATAAACAGTAACCAAAATAAACCCAACGCATTATCAGGGATAACAAATGCACCCATTCCAATAAGGAAGTATGGTATAATATGTACAAAAATCAAGGCAATCCTGGCTGCACCACGGTTAAAAATATCCAAACTTATTTGATAGATTAATATCGCTGAAAAGAGGAAAATCACCAGAGCTCCAACCCGCAAACTAAATGGAGAATAAGAACCAGATAGCCAATGTCCTATACCTGCAGTAATTGCCACAATTGGTGGATGATCGAAAAAACCCCAATCTAAATGAAATGAGCAAACTCCATAATACGCTTCATCAATTCCCGGTGGCACAAGCGTACCGGCAATTCCTCTCACTAAAAAACCTATAACTAATATTAGAAGAGCAATATTGTCATGAAAAATTGAGCCCTTTTCCAACCTATTATTGATAGATTTATTCACTTTATAACCCTTTAATAAATTATAACATATAAAATAACTCAAGTTTCGCAGAAGTGGAACTTACTGAATAAATAACGTTTAAGCTTTTATAATACCTTCTGCAAAATTTAAGTAAGGTTAATTTAATTTCATCCCGACAAGTCGGGACTAATATCAAATAAATGCCAAAGCCCAAATGTCCAATTATTTGATAATCCCGATTTATTATGACCCCGTATTGGAGATTCTTTAGGATCAATTTTTGATATTTGTTCACCTCGTGTAGTAGCGAAGCTATACTACACGGGGTAAATTTGTCATTTGAAATTTCATTAGAAATTAGATATTCTTGCCCCGTTGGATAAGTTTTTCTATCCAACGGGGTGAATAATTAGTTATTCAAGTTTCATGGGTGTGGAACTAACTGAATAAATCATAGTTGACTTTTTATAGTATCTCCTGCGAAATTTGAATAAAATAAATATTGTTAAATGGCTATACCCTTTAATCAGCAAGATAAATTTTATGTAACTCAGAGCCTCATCCACACAGTCATTCCAAACGTCCACAGCTGTCATTCCCGACCCCGATC
>JACKQG010005872.1_pt1 | contig 13283 bp, 13 predicted proteins | sample 8237621 | NCBI WGS metagenome assembly JACKQG01 (sample SAMN15677084, study PRJNA649215) | marine metagenome | biome: marine; feature: Black Sea; material: saline water; isolation source: suspended particulate matter (SPM) from the Black Sea western gyre | collected 2013-06-09/2013-06-10 | depth...
TGCGGGAGGCTTTTTCTAGTTGTGACGGACGACCGAAGACGGATGACAGGAGAACAATTCTGACTAAAAATTGTTCCACGGTCTTCAGTCCTCCATCCCCCGTCCTCCGTCCCCCGTCCGTAGAAGTTGACTGGTTTTCGTTCCCTGTGATACAATCTCGCCCGCTATGAGCCAAACAAGCGACCCTTCAAAAAGCCCCATACAGCAGGCGTTTGGCCTAAGAACCGTCGCCCTTGGCGGCGAGATTGGCTGCCTGACTCTGATCATCGTTTTGGCGGCTGTTTTTGGGGGATTATGGCTCGATCGGACTTTGGGAACTGAAAAACCGATCATTACAATTTTGCTCGTATTAATTTCTGCACCGTTGGCACTCACCCTGACATATTTCAGGGCGATGCAGGCGGTGAAAGATATTCAAGCCAAACCTTCTACGGAAGGGGAGGTCGAAACTTTAGAGAAGGAGGACGAGACCGTTGAGTGACGAAGTTCAGAAAGAAAAACGGTTTGGTTTCAAACGTTGGATCATTCTTGGTCTAGTAGCTATAGGTATTTACGCCTCATATTTGGGTGCTACATATCTACAGCCAATAACCCCGGTAGTCATTTTGCCTGCCGAACCCACAGGGCTTCATATTGGTAATTTTCAAATCACCAATACAATTCTTTCGACCTTGCTCACAGATATTGTCGTGTTGTTAATGGCTTTTGGCGCCTGGCGTTTCTCTCGTAAGGGAAGCTTGGTTCCAGCAGGTTTTTATAACGCATTCGAAGCCATTGTCGAATTCTTGTGGACATCCGTTGAAGGATCTGCTGGGAAAAAGTGGGGTAAGCGAATTTTCCCTGTTGTCGCCACGATTTTCATATTGGTTCTTACTGCCAATATGGTCAAGCTGTTTCCTGGGTTTGAATCCATAGGCCAGTTGAAAGAAATGCATCTCCCTGGTACCGCATATGAGCCCGCTCACCTCTTTGACATTGGCACTTTGGGTGTCTATTCCTTAGACGCAGGCAAGCCCCATGAGATTACGGCTAGTCACGCTGATGAAGAATTAGGACATGGCGAGGAGGCTGCTGTAGAGGAAGAGTCTCAAGGTGATGATCACGGCAGTTCAGATTTGTGTCATTACTGTGAGGTTGTACCATTCTTGCGAGGCTCAGCCACGGATCTAAATTTCCCATTCGCCTTAGCAATTATCGCTGTTGTGATGACCCAAGTATATGGTGTTTGGGCACAGGGTGGCGGCTATTTCTCGAAATTTGTACCGCTCAAGAAGCTTATCAGTGGAGGTCTTTTCGGCCTGATTGATTTCGCAGTTGGTTTTCTTGAGATCATTCTTGAATTTGCCAAGATCCTTTCGTTTGGCTTCCGGTTGTTTGGAAATATTTTCGCCGGTGCGCTGCTACTTTCGATTATTGGTGTGCTTGTGCCAGTGCTTTTACCACCTGGTTTGTATCTCTTTGAGATATTCTTTGGTGCAATTCAGGCCTATGTGTTCTTCTTGCTCGCGACTGTATTCATCAGCGGTGCACTGGAGAGCCATCACTAATTTGATATTGGATAATCATTGTTCTCCTAGAATTCTGTGGTAATGTCCCGATTTTGGGGGTGTGGGCGTGCGGAGCACGCCCACACCCCCAAAATCGAACCTCTTTCCTAGTGTTTTCTGGAGAGCCAGAACAAATATTATTTCGGAGGAACTAATGGAATACAATGAATTTTTCGTCAATGGTATGAGATTGTTAGGAGCTGGTATGGCAATGTTGGGCGCTATTGGTGCCGGTGTTGGCGTTGGTATCGCCGCTTCTGGTGGTGTGCAAGCCATGGGTCGTAATCCAGATGCTGCCCCAATCATCCAGACCAACATGATTTTGGGTATGGCTTTCGCTGAGGCGGTTGCAATTTATGCCCTCGCTGTGTCGCTAATCATCGTCTTCGCTGCATAATACAGGAGCGCTAAATGGATAAATTAGGTGTAAATCTAGGATTTCTCATATTCCAAATCCTGAACTTCGCCATCGTTGCTATCTTGTTATATGCTTGGGCTTATAAACCCATCGTCAAGATGCTCGAAGAGCGCAAGAACAAGATTGCTCAGGGTCACGAAGACGCCCGCGTTGCAGCCGAAGCTCGTGAGAATGCAGAAGCCGAAGCTAATAAGATACTGGCTGAAGCCCAGGCTGAAGCCAACAAGATTATACAAGATGCCACCTCACGTGCCGATAAAGTCGGCGGTGAGGTCAAAGCTGAAGCTGAAGCCGAAGTTGCGAAAATGCGAGATGAAGCAACGGCTGAGGCAGCCGTCGAGCGAGATCGCATGTTGGCCGATATGCGCGGTCAAATTGCTTCCCTGGCAATTGCCGCGGCTCAGAAATTGATCGGCGAATCGATAGACGAGAAACGCCAGCACGCTTTGATCAACGAGTTCTTCTCTGGCGTCAAAGATGGCAAAGTGACAGTCTTGGAAGGTGAAGGCCTTTCTGGAGCCTCGGCTGAAGTTACCAGTGCCGTCCCCCTTACTGATAAGGAACTAGATCAGATCAAGAAAGATGTTCTCGCTAAGGTCGGCGACCAGGCTACAGTTACCTTCCGTGTTGACCCTTCAATCCTCGGTGGTTTAGTACTGCGTATTGGCGACAAAGTTTTGGATAGTTCTGTCTCTGGTCAGCTTGAAGGCTTGCGTCAAAAATTAGGTTAGTTCAGTTTGCTGAAATCAGAAACCAGTCAGTAGTGATCAGTTGCCAGATTATTGGTAGCACACTGTTGATGAATAAATACTTCAATTGGTATGCAAAGAAGCTAAACTTCTCAAAGAAGTTTAGCTTCTCTTAATTTTGATGAACTATGTCTAGAAAACTGGCCGCTGTTCCTCTCTCTGCGTTGATCCAACATTTACCTGAAGGGTCAACCCATTTTGGGGAAGACGTGAATATTTCTGCCATTGTCCAGGACTCCCGTTTGGTGACGCCTGGCGCGCTTTTTGTCGCAGTGCCTGGATTGAATGTTGATGGACATCAATTTATCCCAGATGCTATTGAGAGGGGGGCGGTGGCCGTGGTTGGGACGAAAGATCTCCTAGAGACGGGTGTGCCTTATGTGCACGTGGATCACGCTCCCAAGGCGTTAGCGATGCTGTCCGCTGCATTTTATGATTTCCCAGCACGCAAGCTGACTGTTATTGGCGTCACCGGCACAGATGGCAAAACAACCACCTCGAATTATATTTTCCAAATCTTGAAAGCCGCCGGACTGAAAGTGGGTATGATCTCAACGGTCAATGCCGTGATAGGCGACCAAACCACTGATACCGGTTTTCATGTCACAACGCCAGAAGCGCCAGATGTGCAGCGCTATCTTGCCCAAATGGCCGATGCTGGAGTGACACATGTTGTTCTAGAAGCGACGTCTCATGGGTTAGCCCAAGATCGAGTGGCAGCGTGTGATTTTGATATCGGGGTAGTGACCAACATTACACATGAACATCTCGATTATCATGGTTCTTATCAGGCATATCAAGAAGCTAAAGGACGACTCTTCACTTATTTAGGAGTGGCCCACTCCAAACCTCATGGAAACATCCGCCTGGCTGTTTTGAATCATGATGATCAATCTTATGAGTATTTAGAGACCTTATCCCAAAATCCTATTCAACAAATTAGTTATGGACTAGGCCTAAAGGCAAAAATCCGCGCCGGAGGAATCACACACCTCAGAGGTGGATTGAAATTTAATATTGATGGCCCAAATTTTTCTTTTGATGTTAAGACGCGTTTGTTGGGAGGCTACAACGTATCCAATATACTTGCTGCAGTTGGAGCAACCGTGGTTGGTGTAGGAGTTGATCAAAATGCAGCCCGTGCGGGGATCGCTGCCTTGGAGGGTATACCCGGCCGAATGGAGCCCATCGATTTGGGGCAAAACTTTCTCGCTATCGTCGACTTTGCACACACACCCAATGCCTTGAAAAGGGCACTTGAAGCAGCTCGCCCCATGACAAAAGGAAAGGTAATAGCGGTATTTGGCTCCGCGGGGTTGCGTGATCGAGAGAAACGGCGCCTGATGGCGGAAGTATCCGGTGAGTTAGCGGATCTGACTGTACTCACCGCTGAGGACCCTCGCACCGAATCATTGGACGAAATACTCGCTGAGATGGCGGTTGGAGCAGAGTCTAAGGATGGTGTGGAAGGAGAAACCTTTTGGCGCGTGCCTGATCGTGGTGATGCAATCCGTCTCGCGCTCAGTATGGCTCAACCCGGAGATGTTGTCATGGCCTGTGGCAAAGGTCATGAACAATCGATGTGTTTTGGTGAAATCGAATACCCTTGGGATGATCGTTCAGCTATGAGAGCTGCGCTAAGTGAATACTTAGGAATGGAAGGGCCAGAAATGCCTGAACTTCCCACTTCCAAGTAGAACAGCCGTTTCAATTCATCCTTGACAGGCCATTGGCTATGCAATACGATACTTAAAATTCAGAGAACAAATTTAATCTCATTAGGAGCATAAAGATGAACTCTCAACGATACTTACGGATTGTAATTTTTGTTATAACTATGGCGTCGATTGTGCTTGCAGCCGCATTGCCGCAAGGAGCCGTCTTTGCACAAGAAGATGTTATTAGGCTAACTATCGAGAATGATAGCGATCGTGATATCTGGTTGAAATTGAACGGCGCTGCATATTATTATTTGCATGTCAGGGCAGGAGAGACGAAAGCTTACACCCCACTAAGAGGTGTTTATGATTACACCTATTATGCGTGTGGTACCTGGGTGAAAGGTGAAATGAATCTAAATACGCATAAAACATTTGAAGTTCCTGATTGTGGTTATCGATCCCATTTTGGTCAGAACAGACCAGACACATTTGATGGAGGCTTGATTTTGAACTTGGCCAATGTCACATTTGAAAATGAGACTGGCGCCTATATGACGATTATCCTTAATGGCCCCAGCGTTTTTGTGTTTACATTCCAACCTGGTGAAGACAAGGAATATACGATCCCGACCGGTTCATACAGTTATACTGTCTATGGATGCGGTGGAAATTTTAATGGCTCTGTATATGCACGCATGCATAAAGTTAAAGAGATAACCTGCCCCTAAGTGCGAACCACGTCAAATATATCAAAAGAAATGCAACTCCCCAGAGCATTAAGCCTGGGGAGTTTTTTATGCCAGATTTGCAAGAAATTGCCGAAATTATTATTCTCACTGGTGAATAAAGTCAATTGTATAGGGCGCTATTTCTGTAGTAAATCGCGTCGTCCCAATGATCACCAAGATAACTGACTTGCCCTCTTCAGGGATATCTAAGGGAATATCGGCAATATTGTTGACACCCATGGGGATATATTCGACGGTTGTAGAATCGCCTTCCACAGTGATCAGTGCCAGCCGGAAAGTCTGCGGTAAGACGTTTTTGATGCGCGCCCAACCATTTGATTCCCAGCCGCCTTCGTCCTCTTCGAAGTCAGTGAAATAACCAATCTCGGGAATTTCAATATCATCGACCAGCATACCGTCATGATGCAGAGCTAGATCAGTGATGTACTCGAAGCGGATTTGGACTTTGTTCCCTGCAAATTGGGAGATATCCACACTTTCTTGAACCCACGCCGAGCTACGCGTTTTTCCAGTATATGCCCAACCATAGTTGCTGCCATTAGGGTTGCTGTCTGTCATTAAAGGGGTTTCTAACTGTTCCCAATTCTCGCCATCGGCCGAAGCCACAAGGTAGATGTAATCGAAATCCTTTTCGATGTCATACCACGTCCAGAAGTTGAATGTCAGTGGTCCCTCAACTTCAGTAAAATCGAACTCCTGGGTCAGGGTAATGTCTGAAGAGTCACCCTTGTGAGACCAGAATGAATAGTCACCGGAGTAGGGGTCACCAGCGACTAGTTTGTTCTCTACTGCGCCATCGAACCTTAGGGTATATTGACCGGGGCAAAGCACACGGATATAGTCCACGCCATATTGATGGACATCATACTCCTGAGGGCCAACTTCGCAGTTGCGAATTAATTCAGTCTGCTTGGTTTGGAAGGATTCCTTGTAGGTGTAGTAGTCAAAACGACCATCGCCGACATTTTCATCGCGAATGAAGTTTGTTACTCCCCAGTCCAGTACTAAATCATCAGCGGTTAGCTGATCGCCCGTGAGAGGGTCTGTAGCATTCATTTCAGAGAGAACTGCATCTATGCTTGTAAGCCCATTTTCAGAATGGTCGGCTAAAGCCTGAGTAGCCTCTTTTCCAAGACGATCCAGGAAATATGCGAAGAATAGGAAAGAATTTCCGTAATGTTTGAAATTTTCATCCGAGTCACCAGTCCATGTATTCAATTGGGTGTCTGGGTCAGAGGCATATTGCTGTACAGTTCCGCCAATGGGAAAATTGTTGATCAATTGGGCGACTTCAGCAAAGCCCTCATTGACCCAAACATTCTCATTTCGATCGTGATACCAGTGGATCATGTGCTGAAACTCATGAGCCAGGGTGCTCCAAGTGAATTCGTCGGCCATTTCCACGTTGTCGATATTCAATACAAACATCTCGTGCCCGTTAGAGAAATCGTGGGCTAATGGATGCATTTCATCTGCTGAAGAGAAATATCCCGCAGTGTAGATGCCAACCCGCCGTGCGAAGATGATATAGATATGTTCGTCATTATCGATGCCCGGGGACCACTCGCTGCCAAAGAAGCGTCGGTTTACAGGATAAATCTTGTTCTCGAATTTATTGGCCAATATTTCAAGGTCAGCAGGCTCAAATTCGGCAGTGTCATCAACCCAAAAATAAGCGTGGTCGGTGACATAGTGCAGTGTAGCCTCGATTTGAACATGTTTATCTGTATAATCAGAGACCCAGAAAGTATCCTTCGTACCAACCTGCAGTGGTTCCTCAGGTGCTTCAATGGCAGGCAATTCTCCAAGCCCTTTCAGCCGTTGGGCCAACTCATTGGGATCATTAATTGGCACTTCAATGCTCGCTAGCTTGTCCCGAGTTTCCGTATCTACGAAGATCGGAGTGACAGTCGGTGATGGTTCCAACGTTGGCGTAGTAGTAGGAATATCAGTTGGAATATCTGTTGGTAGTGGAGTTTTTGTTGGTGCTGTTGTCGCTGAAGTTTTTGGAAAGGCAACTGGTGCCTCTTGGGATTGCGCACATGCAGCGAAAATCACCATACTAAACACGATAACCAATATTATTTTGTGAATTTTCATCTCTGCTCCTTTGGTTGGAAGATAGGCCATTTTACCTCAAACGAAAAATGCCAAGATAATTAATTCTTGGCATTTTTTGTCGGGATGGAGGGATTTGAACCCACGACCTCGCCGACCCGAACGGCGCGCGCTAGCCGGACTGCGCCACATCCCGAACTTGCTGCGTGATTATATCTTAGCCAATTTTCTTTGGCAAGGTGATCGAATGCGCGACGTTCGATGGTATAATTTTTTTCCAAAATTGGGTAGTTACAAAGCAATAGGAGCGAGAATGTCTGGTCATTCAAAATGGTCAACCATTAAACATAAAAAGGCTGCTACGGATGCCAAGCGCGGAAAAATATTCACCAGGTTGGCAAGGGAAATCGCTGTCGCTGCACGAAAAGGTGGTGGAGATCCTGAAATGAATACCGCCTTAGCTCTTGCAATCTCTCGTGCAAAAGCAGCGAATATGCCAAAAGATAATATCGATCGTGCAGTCAAAAAAGGCACAGGCGAAGATAAGAGCGGAGCCGCATATGATGAAGTGATGTATGAAGGCTATGGCCCAAATGGTGTGGCACTGATGATTGAGTGCGCAACGGACAATCGTCGACGCACTGTTGCCGATTTGCGGCACGTTCTGACTAGCGGCGGCGGCAGCCTGGGAGAGGGTGGTTCGGTTGCCTGGCAGTTTACCCAGTCAGCTTATTTCGTCTTGCCTGCAGAAGGCCTTGATGAAGAAAAAATCTTTGAGTTAGCTGTGATAGGTGGGGCCGATGACGTGGTTGAAGATGGCGGCATCATCGAGATCATTGGAGAGATCTCGTCATTCAAATCAATCCATGATCAATTAATCGGCGCCAGTCTCCAGACAAATGATGCTGGCCTGCGCATGATCCCTAATCAAGAGATGGATTTGGCCGTTGATGAAACTGTCAAAGTGATGAAAGTCATCGAACGCCTTGAAGATTTAGATGATGTTCAAAATGTATATTCGAATTTGAACATCACTGATGACGCCTTGGCGCAATTTGGGGAGTGATACTTCAATATGTTAGTCCTTGGGATTGATCCTGGAACAGCAATCACTGGCTATGGGTTGGTTCGCGAGGACGATGGGGGGAATCTCATGGCTGTGGAATTTGGGGTGATTCGGACTCCCTCGCGGGATTCTATGCCCCAGCGATTGCGCCAGATTTATACCCAACTTCAAGAGATAATTTCCCACCACCGTCCTGATTCAGGGGCAGTGGAGAAGTTGTTCTTTCAGAGTAATGTCAAAACGGCCATTAGTGTTGGTCAGTCTAGAGGGGTTTCATTGCTTGCCCTGGCAGAGGCTGATATCCCCATAGCAGAATATAACCCCATGGAAATCAAGCAAGCTGTCGTTGGCTATGGCAGCGCAGACAAGCAGCAGGTTCAGCATATGATTCGCGCCTTGCTAAACCTCGAAGATATCCCCAAACCTGATGATGCTGCCGATGCTTTAGCTGTTGCCATTTGTTATTTGCATAGCTATCGCATGCAAAATCTGGAATAGTGAGGTCACCTTATGGAACAATCACAACTTTTCTTACGGTTTGGTACGGCCATAGCGATTGGATTCATGATCGGGCTTCAACGTGAGTTTGCCAAACAAAAAAAGAAAAAGGAAATCGTCGCTGGCGAGCGTACTTTTGCATTACTTGGGCTTGCGGGGGCTTTGGCGGCTATGGCAGCGGACCACCTTGGATCAGCGCTGGCATTTTTCGGTGTTGTTCTAATGCTGGGCTTATTTACAACCGTGGCATATGCTATCGGTGCCTGGCGCGGTCATACTGGCTTAACCACCGAAGTTGCCATGTTGGTAGCTGTACTGATTGGGGCTTTGTGTTATTGGGGGTATCTGACACTCGCAGTCGCCCTTGGTATCGCTACTACGGCTTTGCTCTCTCTGAAATTCGAGACGGATAGGTTCGTGCGGGCCCTCACTAGGGATGATATCTTTGCAGCTTTACAATTCGCAGTGATCACGGCCATTGTGCTGCCCGTATTGCCTAATGAAAGTTTTCTGCCTCCACCATTTGATGTACTTAATCCATTCAAAATTTGGCTGATGGTGGTATTTATATCAGGGATTAGTTTCGTGGGGTATCTGGCAATCAAATTTGTTGGCACAGAACAAGGTATTGGTCTGACCGGATTTTTAGGCGGCATGGTTTCTTCTACTGCTGTTACACTCAGTTTCTCTGAGCGCAGTAATAAACAGCCAGAACTAGCCAAACCCTTTGCATTGGCGATCATGATCGCCTGGACTGTGATGTTTTCTCGCGTGCTGATAGAAGTTGGCGTATTGAATAAAACGCTATTGGGAGTGGTTTGGATTCCTCTGGTAGCAGCAGGCGGAGTGGGATTACTATACGGGGTATATCTTTTCTTTTCGCAGCGATCAGCCGAAAAAGGTGATGTTGAATTTTCTAACCCCTTCGATTTAGGATCGGCGATCAAATTTGGTTTGCTTTATGGTGTAGTGTTGTTAATTTCTCGCATTGCGCAGATGTATTTCGGAGATACAGGAATAATAATATCCAGTATTCTGTCTGGAATTGCCGATGTAGATGCAATTACCTTATCGATGGCTGAATTGAGCAATTCCGGAGGTCTCGATCTGAGTACTGCTGCACGCGCCATTGTTGTAGCGACTATGTCTAACACATTAGTGAAAGGCGGCATCGCTATTATGGGTGGTTCAAAGATCTTGCGGAAAGCATTGCTGCCAGGGATCATCCTCATTGTCATTGTAGGTATCGGACTTACTTTTCTTATCTAGAGGATCGGAGCAAATTGATGATAGCAAACCTAACCGGACGTGTAACGGATATAAGATCGGATCAGGTGATCATCGAAGTTGGTAGTGTAGGGCTATTTGTATTTGTGCCAGAACCTTTACGGCAAACCTTGCAGGCCGGGGAAACGACATCGTTGCATACTTATTTGGCAGTTCGCGAAGATTCCTTGACTTTATATGGTTTTGCATCAGCAGAGGAAAGAGAATACTTTATTTTGTTGATTGGGGTTAATGGTGTTGGCCCCCGTATTGGATTAGCAACCTTGTCTGCACTAAACCCTGGTGCAATCCGCCGGGCAGTTGTTTCGGAGCAACCTGAAATCTTAACCCGCGTTCCAGGGATTGGTAGTAAATCAGCCCAGAGGATTTTGTTGCATCTCCAAGGGAAGATAGAATCTTCCAACGAGCTGGAAGCCATCGCAGATTTTGCTGATGCAGATACCCAGGTTGTTGAAGCACTAGTTGCCTTGGGCTACAGCGTTGTAGAAGCCCAGGCCGCAGTGCAGAATATTCCCAAAGATGCCCCTGACGATGTCGAAGAACGCATTCGCCTGGCTCTGCAATATTTCGCATAAATCTAAAAATAGATTGGTATTTCTGAGAGCTCACACCGAAGGCGAGCGCGAAGAATAAATTATTGGAGGCGTATTTTGTCGGTAAAAGGAAAAATCACATTTATTGGCCCAGGGGTGATGGCTGAAGCCATGATAGCTGGAATCATCCGGCACGAAGTTGCCCTTCCAGAGCAGATCGTTGCATCGGGAACACGTCCAAACCACATGCGAGATTTAGAACAGCGCTATAGCATTGATGCAACCATTGAAAATATCGATGCAGTTAAGGATGCGGATGTCGTTGTGTTGTCTGTCAAACCTCAGCATTTGAAAACAATTCTCCCTGAACTATGTGGTCAGATCAAACCTTCTGCACTGGTGCTTTCTATCATCGCCGGAGCAACATTGGATAAAATATGCAGGCAGTTGGAGCATAGGAATGTCATTCGCTCCATGCCGAATACACCTGCCCAAATTGGCGAAGGCATTACTGTCTGGACGGCAGCTCCAAAAGTTTCCGAAGATCAAAAGGAAATTGCCCAAAAAATTCTCAGTGCATTAGGTGAAGAGATATACCTCGATGAGGAGTATTACCTAGATATGGCCACGGCACTTTCAGGAACGGGGCCAGCCTATGTCTTCCTGTTTATGGAAGCTATGGTCGATGCCGGTGTGCATTTGGGGTTTCCCCGTCGGATCGCTGAGAAGTTGGTTGCCAAAACCGTGCGGGGATCGGTTGATTACTATCAGCAAGATGAAAACCCTGTTCATTTGGCACGATTGCGCAACCAGGTGACATCACCAGGCGGTACTTCGGCAGCGGCTTTGTATTACCTGGAAAAAGCAGGTTTCCGAACTGCCATTTCGCGCGCCATTTGGGCAGCCTATGAACGCTCACAGGCATTGGGCAAAGGCTCGGACACACAAGCTCCAAACGACGCCTAAATTTGGTGTTCATGATCTGATTATTCACCCTGAAAAGTGATTAAATAACCGACGCTTATACATAATTCTTAGCTGCGCTTTCGATCAAAAACTAGACAATATGTGCTCTTTCAGGTATCATTTGGCAGCTTGTTTTCAGACCGAAAAAGAAACAAGTTGCTATTCTGTTTTTAAGGACCGTTCATGGACGCAACCATCAATTTGTTGAAGGAACTTACAGAAGCTCATGGCGTGCCCGGATATGAAGCCCCAGTCCGGGCCGTTTTACGGAAGCATCTTTCACCATTAGGGGAATTGACTCAAGACAAAACTGGAAATCTAATTTGTAAAAAGAGTGGCAGCGCTGAAAGTCCGCGGGTGATGCTGGCTGGGCACATGGACGAAATTGGTTTCATGGTTAAGCATATCACCAAGCGGGGTTTTCTCAAGTTCCTGCCACTGGGCGGCTGGTTCGATCAGATTTTGCTCGGCCAGCGAGTTGTGATCAAAACTCGTAAGGGCGATGTGATTGGTGTGATAGGTGCTAAGCCTCCACACATGCTTTCTCCTGAAGCACGTAATAAAGTTGTCAAGAAGAAAGACATGTATATCGATATTGGCGCAACCAGCAAAGATCAGGTTGAAAAAATTGGTGTCAGGGTTGGTGACCCCGTAGTCCCTCGCGCCGACTTTGTGACCTTAGCCGGTGGCGATACATTTATGTCGAAAGCTTTTGATGACCGCGTGGGAACAGCCTTGATTGTTTCAGCGTTGAAACAGCTTCAGGAACAGGATCACCCCAACACAATTGTTGGAGTTGCCACTGTTCAAGAAGAGATCGGCCTACGGGGTGCAAAAACCGGCGCCTGGTCCGCAGATCCTGATGTAGCAATTATTCTTGAGATCGATATCGCAGGGGATGTTCCAGGGATTGAACCCGAAGAATCATCAGTAAAATTGGGTGAAGGTCCCTCGGTGCTGATCTATGATGCGAGGATGATCCCCAACTTGAAGATGCGCGATTTTGTTATCGACACCGCCGAAGAGTTGGAAATTCCCATTCAATTATCCTATGTTGAGGGGGGTGCCACTGATGGTGGCATGATCCATATTCATAAGACGGGCGTACCCACCGTGGTGCTTTCGGTTGCTTCCCGTCATATTCACTCAGATAGTTCAATCATTCATCGCAGCGATTATGAACATGCTGTGGAATTATTGGTGGCCTTGCTCAAACGAATGGACGCGGCCACTGTGAACGAATTTACGCAATAAAAAATTTGCCCGGAGGTAAAATGTCTGATCTGATTAAAGAAATCACCACAGACCTTCAGCAACAAATTGAAAGTTTTCAGCCTGAATTAGAAATTCGTGATATTGGAACCGTATTGGAAGCTGGTGATGGTATCGCTCGCGCTACTGGCCTATCGGAGGTTCGCTCCCAAGAGTTGGTGCAGTTTGAAAATGGCGTGATGGGTATCGCTTTCAACTTGGAAAAGGACGCCGTAGGTATCATCATCATGGGTGAATATCAGGGCATCCGTGAAGGAATGACGGTTCGCTCCACTGGTCGTATTGCTTCAGTTCCCGTTGGAGATGGCCTGGTTGGACGTGTGGTCAACTCCCTTGGACAACCCATTGACGGGAAAGGCCCAATTAAATTTGATGGTTTTCGTCCTATTGAGCGCATTGCCCCAGGTGTGATTCAACGTCAGGATGTGGATACTCCTGTTCAAACAGGTATTAAGGCTATTGACTCAATGATTCCTATT
>JACKQG010004981.1_pt2 | contig 13282 bp, 13 predicted proteins | sample 8237621 | NCBI WGS metagenome assembly JACKQG01 (sample SAMN15677084, study PRJNA649215) | marine metagenome | biome: marine; feature: Black Sea; material: saline water; isolation source: suspended particulate matter (SPM) from the Black Sea western gyre | collected 2013-06-09/2013-06-10 | depth...
ACCCGATACAGATCAGTAATATCTCTCTTTGATTTTGAGGAAAATATCTTGTAGTCCGTGATCCCCATTTCTCCATCGAGACTGAATTTCCATGTAAATGGATACTCTGCTTTAATGACCGGTTTTTTTTCCAAAATGTATTCATAAACCCATGGATGAATGTGTATTTCCAGTTCGTCCTTTGTATGATATTTTGCTGCACGATCCATCCAGCGGAAAATATTATCGAGAATACTGATCCTTGCCAGCACTCTTCCCGCACCCAGACAGCTGGGGCAGAGCTCATAAAAGTTAGAAAGCAGGTTTGCCTTTTCTCGTTTCCTGGTCATTTCTACCATATTTAAAGGACTGGAGGAGAAAATTTTATTTGGACAGTAATCTTTACTCATCTCCTCGCGGAATGTTTGAAGCATTTTTAATCTGTTTCCAGGCTTGGACATGTCAATGAAATCAATAAATATCATACCGGTCAGATCCTGCAGACGGATTTGACGTGCGATCTCCTTTGCGGCATCGATATTGGTTGTTGTTACAGTGTGTTCAAGACTTTTATTGCCAACAAAACTTCCAGTATTTACATCTATTGAGACAAGTGCTTCGGTCTGCTGTATGACGATAAACCCACCACTGTCCATGTAGATACGGGAGCGGAATATTTTTGAGATCTCTTTTTCAATGCCATAAGCATCAAAGATGTTTGCATCTTCCCGATATAATCTAATTTTTTTAATGAAATCAGGCGCGATCGTTTTAAGTCGTTTGATAATTTTTGCCCGGACTTTTTTGGAATCAATAATTACCTTGTCGATATTCTTATGAATAAGATCCCGAATTATTGTTGTAGTAAGATCATTGTCATTATAAATACAAGTTGGGTTAAGTGAGTTCTTGTATTTTTCTTGAATTTCGATCCAGGTTTTCTTAAGATTTCTATATTCCTTTTTAAATTCCTGTTCGGTGTGAAATTCTGCAAAAGTCCTTATAATGAGTCCGACATTCTTCTCCTTTAAATTTGAAAAAATATGTTTTAGGCGACGTTTTTCTTTGCTTGACTCTATTTTTCTTGAGATGGCGATATAATTTTTATTAGGCATGTACACCATGAACCGTCCGGGTATAGATATTTCTCCGGTTAATCGTGCACCTTTCTTGGCAATGGGAGCTTTTTCAACCTCAACCATCACTTCCTGACCAGTTTCCAGGAGCGCACCCATCTTGTAAATATCGTTTTTGATCGCTTTGAGGTTAGAATCATCGATCTCTTCGAGGTCCATAAAATCAGGAACTGCATCTCGGAAATGCAGCAGTGCAGTGCGTTCCAGCCCGATGTCAATAAAGCTGGCGCCCATGCCTGGCACGTTATCTTTTACAACTCCCTTATAAATATTTCCAACAATTTCGTTCTGGTCTTCTCTGTGAATAAATAATTCGACAAGTTTGTTGTTCTCAAGAAGTGCCATCCGGTTCGCAAATGTGCTGATGTTGACCACTAATTCACTTTTCATGAATAAATCTCCCAAAAATAACTAAAATTTAAAAATTAATACAGTTCAATTCTTTCTATATAAAAGGTTCCAATTTGATCTTGTGAATAAAAGAAAGCCCTCTCAAGGAGTTCAAAAATGTTTAATCCTAATTTTTTAAAAATGCTTACTCCATTCGAAAACATCTTCACTTCCACAAAATACTCATTTAAAAATATTTCTCTATTCTTTCTTTCAGAATAAAATTTTACTTCCTGAAAATTATATATCTTTTGCCAATCAATAGATTTATCATTTGAAGTAATTCGTATATGCTCTCCTGTTAAGCGTATCTTATAGGAAGTTCCCATATACACAACTTCTTTGAGAAAGAAATCTTGTGGCAGATTTACGTCAAGTTTTTTTCTTATTTCCTTTTCATTCATGATTTCCAGAATTGAAAAAGTAAAAATTTCCCCTTTTCCTGCCATGCCAAGACTGAGAGGAGGACCGAAAGATATCTTCGGGTGGCGATTAAAACCCTCGGTGTGATATATTGGCAATGTACTCTTTCGAAGGATCGTGTAAATAAGTGCAGAAAGTTCTTTGTGAGAAATGAAACGCAACTTGTCGCCCTTCTCATAAATAACTTTATATACAAACCGGGAATCTTTATGTTGCACATTTAGCTGTGGCATGTCGGAGATAATATTTGAAATTGGCTCCTCTTTTGTGTAAATCGGCGACATATTTTCACAAATTCCACACTGTGAACATGCACCGTTTCTGCAATCTTCAGTTATTATCTGTTCCTTGGATTTATTATACTCTTTGATTAAGAAATCCTTCTTAATTCCACTATCAATATGATCCCATGGGAGGGCAGAATTGATTGGAATCTTTTTGTGATATTGATAAAGATCGATTCCTGTCTTTTCTGCGGCGCGTTCCCACAATGAGAAATCAAAGTGGGTGTTCCAACTGTCGAATTGGGCACCATTTTTATACGCTTCATAAATGAGTTTTCCAACTGTTCTATCACCTCGTGCAATGACCGCTTCGAGCTGTGACTGTTCTATCGTATGGTATTTAATAGTAATTTTTCTTTGTTTTGAAAAGTGATTCTTTATAAGTGAAATCTTAAAAAGGAATTCATCTTTCGAATTTTGCCTGCGCCACTGGAAAGGCGTGTGAGCTTTTGGCACAAAAGGAGCTATACTGACATTGATTTTTGCGATTTTTTTTGGACTTACTGCGTACATCTTCTCAATGAGTGTAATGATCCCTTCAATATCTTCTTCAGTTTCGCCGGGAAGACCCACTATAAAATACAGCTTGATCGAACGGATGCCAAGATTTAATGCATTCGTTACAGAAGTGAGAATGTCTTCCTCACTGATATTTTTATTGATCCTATCTCTAAGCTGTTGCGAGCCGGCTTCCGGAGCGAGTGTGATTGTTTTTCCAAGGATCTTTGCAAGCTTGGGCTGAAAGTTTTTTTCAAAAGTGTCGATTCGCAGAGAGGGTAATGAAATTGTAATATTCGACCGAGGAAGCGTTTGCATAAGCGAAGAGAGGAGAGGTTGTATAGACGAATAATCCGAAGTCGAGAGAGAATTCAAAGAGATCTCTTCCCAGCCATTCAGTGCAATATCGTGATAGATTTGCTTCTCTAATAGACTACTTTCTCGCTCACGTACTGGACGGTATATCATTCCTGCCTGGCAGAAGCGGCAACCCCTTGTACATCCTCGCATTATCTCGAATGCCGGTCTGCGGTGCACAATGTCAATAATGGGCATTAATTGGGGAGAATGCATTTTAGTCGGATCGTTAAAATCTTTAAAAAATCTTCGTTTAATCGTTGAAGGTACATTATCCTGTTTGGGTACAATATAAGTTCCGGAATTGTCGCTTATTTGTGAGTAAAATATCGGAACATAGATGCCCTGAATTTGCGAAAGCAGATGAAGTCTTTCCTCTCTTGTTTTAGATTTGTTATTTCTCAGAAGTTCTGCAATTTCAATTATAACATCCTCACCATCACCAATAACAAAGGCATCAATAAAGGGTGAAAGGGGTTCAGGATTGAATGCTCCGGGTCCGCCTGCAATGATGATTGGATCAGATTCAGCTCTTTCTGTAGAAAATAATGGGATCTGTGCAAGCTCGAGCATCAAAAGTATGTTTGTGCAGGATAGTTCATATTGTAGAGTGAAGCCAACAACATCGAATTCATTCAGAGGAATTTTATCTTCAACAGAAAAGAGTGGAATGGATTTTTCCCTCATCAATTTGATAAGGTCAACATCCGGCGTATAGACTCTGTCGGCGACAAGATGATCTTGAGAATTTATGATAGAATATAGGATCTTGAGTCCAAGATGAGACATTCCGACTTCATAAAGGTCGGGGAAGGCAAGGGCAATATTAAAATACTGTTCCGAAACCTGTTTCTTCTTTGTATTTAGCTCGTTGTTTGTATATCGCCCAGGTCTCGTAAGAAAGTATAGGTGTTTTTCAATATCAGCTGTACGCACATCATTCCTTAACTATGTGACTACTTGTTTTTCACATAACTGGGGAATACATGCCAGGATACATCTTTCCCTTTCAGGATATATTTTTTATAAAAATTTTCTTTTTTGTATGAATATATTTGAGTTTGCTTTTGTTCTAAATCACCGGAGCTGCTGAGTACATCTACGCCATTTTGTTCTGCCAGTACTGCTCCTTTGTCATCAAAAAGGTTACGATGCAACACTCCCTTTTTCTGAAGATTTAAGCCAATAACAAACAACACTGCAACGATTATCACAAGCGCTGTGATCTTAAAAAATACTTTTGGTATCAAAACTTTTTTCGCATTTTCTTTTTTTGTTGTGGCAAATCGAGTATTCTGTTTTCTCTCTTTCGGTGCATATTGCAACGTATAGAGAGTCATCGTCTTATTGATATTAGCTCCGATGAAACGAGCGTAGTTCAGAATGTGCATTCGAGCAAATCGGATATCGATTAGCTCATGAATGGAATCATTCTCGATTGCATCTAAAAATTGAATCTTGATCATGGTTTGGGTATGCACGTCATCCAGACTAATATTCTTAAATATCCTGTGTGCTTGCAGATATCCACCGAGAGATTCCTTTTTGGTGGCATCCGTATTATTTGAAAATTTAATTGCCATTAAAATCCTTTATTTCCAGATTAAAAACATCATAAATGAACCTGCCATATTGCAAGCGAGATCTTTGTAACTAAAATGTTGTTTCTTAACTTTATCGTCAAAAATTTCTTTCATTATTCCATAAAAACCTGTAAGACTAAATGCCCAAATCCTGCTGGTTCCACGTTCTATTCTCGCAGAATTTTTCAATGTTTCGTATTGCCAGCAATAGATAAAGGCAGAAGAAAGAAAATGGGAGTATGAATCATGAGCAAAAAGCGGCTCGTTGAAAAGCTTCAAAGGTTCGGCATCCAATTGGAAGGAATAAGAACATATTGCAGCAAGAACGAGCAAGATCATAATAAATTTCATACAAAACAATATAATTATTTGAAATTTTCTGTCAAAATTTCATTCTTTTTTATCCAGATCGGATTAGTAAAGCAGAAAGAATTTTTATCTGAAGTTACTTCGAGACGGAAATAATCCTGCCCTTTGTTATCAATTGAGATAGTTTTAGAAGATACAAAAACATCTTTGGGCTCATATTGAAGTTCTATATCTTCAGTTTGTTTGTCATAATAACCGGCAAAAAGAACTATTGAACTGATCATTCCAAATTCCCGGGATGAAACAACTTCGATATCACACTTATAAATATTTTTTTCTTCGATAGTCGATCCGATATCCTGCCCATTTAGTGTGAAAGAGCCAAATATTCCATCAGACAGTACAATACGGTTTTTGCGGAATTCTGCAAAGAAGTTATCGGGAGTCAACGGCTTGCTGTCGGTCTTTATGTAAGTTTTGCATTGCCCGAAGACCTGATCACGTGATGAGCTCAGTGATACAAAAGGAATATGTACTTCACGTTTACAATTGAAATATCCATGCGCATCATTTCCTGCAAGTGCGATGATCTTGTACCTTTTTAGCAGAAGCTCGATCCATTTCTTTTTTGCATGCGTAATATGCTTTTTCTCTTTTTTGTTAATTATTTGAAGATAGGTTATTGGGTTTTCTTTTACATCCTGCTCATGCCATGTTCCGCGATTAAGCAGAAGAGTATTTATAGGATTATTATTTTTCTCAAAAGTGTGAGCTCCAATTTTCAGGGCATTTTTATTTACAAGAGTGCATGCATCTCCAATTGAGTGTGTTGGCTTGTTCAGGAACCACTTTTCTGCGCTATCCCCATATCCCGGAATGAAGTTTTCATTATTGATGATCAAAAAGTGAACATTCTTTTCCTCTGCATTTCCGCAAGAAAGTTCTTCTCCATAAAATACGGGATATTTTTCTGTCTGCTGTAGTTGTGAAACCTCTTTTTTTAGTTTTTCCCATTTTGGAAAAGCCGGATCATTTTTTAGATAATTGCCTTCAGTATCATCGAGATCGTAGGAATGATCAGTAACAAAGAGCCAGTCGATGTTCATTCTTCGAGCCAGTTCGATCGCACCTTTGATGTCACCACCGAACTCAACTTGGTCATCTGTATAATAAGAGTGATAATGTGCTTCGCCGGCAAACCAGTTCTCTTTTTTGGGTAAAGGAGATGCACACAAGTAAGTAAATAATCTTGTATGAAGTCCGGGCAGGTTGTCATTCTGAAAAACATACTGCTTCTTTTTATTCGGCTTGTGTGCAGCAATGGAAATTTTGATCTCTACTTTCTGCTCATTTCCCAGAGAATCATTCTGAATAGTAAATATTTTTGATGCAAACTTCTTATCAAATAGTTTTTCGATCGGCACCTTCTCTTTATAGATGCATTTATTTTCTGCTAGAGAAATGATATGAATATCCAAAAAATCCAGTTTGATCTGATACTTATGCGCATCCTTCACAGTCAGCATAATTGGAATTGAGGATTCCCCGGAAACGTCTAAGCGATAGGGAACATCAGCAATGATCTCCGGGAGTCTGCGGAAATAAAGCGGATAAAGCAAACCCCAATGATAGTGGAGTTCCGGATAAAGAAGGATCGGCAGAAATTCAATCATACTAAAAATAAAAGAATTGCAGCTCTCGGGCACACAATTCTTTTATCGGAATAAATGTTCAAAAAGTTTAGGGCAACCAGCTCTTATCGATCACATCTTCGGTGCCTTCAACTGACCAATAATCTTTTTCGAAGTTATAAACGATCTTTGCGCCGGCTTTTCCGAATTTGGGTGTAGTGGTTGCAATGACTGTTGTGTCCGTCAGTGCAAACTCGAAATACTGTTTGTCTTCGAGCTCATCAGTGAGATTGAGCATGGTTATGTCAAATGCATAATAACCCTGGTCTTCATTAAAATCTTCGTTTGCTTGCAATATGATGTCAAAGGTCGGGAAAACCTCGAGATTCATTCGATCTTTATTACGTTTTTCTCCAATTGCAGGAAAAACAAGGATCACGATTATACCCACGATCAGTATAACCATCAAAACTTCTATCAATGTCGCCTTTTTTGCAGGATCTTGCTGTGCCATCGCACCTCCAATTTGGTATTCAAATTTGAAAATCAACTTTAGCTTGTCAAAATATTTATAATTTTCGATTTCAAGAGCATTATTCTTCTCTACAGTTTTCACAAATTAGTTGACACAAAATTACAGTTGGACGCATTCATATTTCATCTTAATATATAAAATATCAAATGAAACAAGAGAATATGAAAGCATTAATAATAATCCCCACGTACAATGAATCAGAGAATATTCCAAAACTTATTCCAAAAGTGCTTGGAGAAGATAAGCGGGTTGAAATTCTCGTCGTTGACGACAATTCTCCTGACGGCACCGCAGGACTCGTCAAAGATATAATGAAAACCAATCCGAAGGTGCACATTCTAGAACGCGCAGGCAAAATGGGACTCGGAAGTGCATACATCGCAGGATTCAAATATGCACTGAAAAATAACTATGATTATATTTTCGAGATGGATGCGGATTTCTCTCACGATCCTGATGATATTCCGAACCTCCTTGAAGCTATTAAAGAGAACGATCTGGTGATCGGCTCACGCTATATCAGCGGCGTGAATGTGATCAACTGGCCCTTCAGTCGTCTGCTCTTGAGTGTCGGAGCCTCAAAATATGTACGGATCATCACAAATATGCCGATCAAAGATCCGACAGGCGGATTCAAGTGTTTCAGAAGAGAAGTTCTCGAATCGCTCGATCTTGATAACATTCTTTCTGATGGGTATTCTTTTCAGATCGAAGTAAATTATAAAATATGGAAAAAAGGTCTCCGCATTAAAGAGATTCCCATAGTGTTTTACGAGCGTATTAATGGTACATCAAAGATGTCCAAAAAAATTGTGAGGGAGGCGATTGCCAGGGTATGGCAGTTGCGCTTTTTCCCTGATTACTGGGAAAGACGACGAAGGAAAAAGCAGTTAAAAAAATCATAGTTCATCGTTTTCGCAACAAGCTGTTATTATGAAATATAGACTAAAAGTTGCAATAAATTACCTTTTGATCCTCATCGGAGCAGCCCTGATGGGTTTGTCCATTGTGCTGTTCCTTTCTCCCAATAAGATTGCTGCAGGCGGCGTGAGTGGTCTTGCGGTGGTGATAAATCATCTTTTTAACATCCCTATCGGTGTGATAATGCTGGTCTTTAATATTCCACTTTTCCTGATAGGACTAAAGGTTCTCGGTAAACGATTCGGCATTCGTACGCTCTTCGGAATGATCGCTTTTTCATTATTTACGGATTTTTTCAATAATGTGCTCCATATGCCTGCTGTTACAGAAAATCCGCTTCTTGCCAGTTTGTATGGCGGACTGCTGCTTGGTATAGGACTTGGTATTGTGTTCAAAGCGAATGGCTCGACCGGCGGCTCAGATATTGTCGCTCAAATATTCAGCCAGAAACGGCTCATGACTGCCGGCAATACATTCATTTTGATAGATTTTCTGGTCATCAGCTTTGCGGGATTTTGTTTCAGGGGAGTCGAATATGCACTCTGGGGATTTATTGCATTGTATATTTCCAGCAAAGTTATAGATGTCATTATTGCCGGATTGGGATATGCAAAAGCCACATTAATTATTTCTGATAAATCAGAAGAGATAAAGGATCTTATATTTGAAAAAATGAACAGGGGAGTTACATTTCTGAAAGGTGAAGGCGCCTATTCCCGAAAAGGCAGAGATGTGATCCTGTGCATTGTATCGCGTAGGGAAGTATCAAAATTAAGCGAAATAGTGAAATCAACGGACCCAGATGCCTTTGTGATAGTTCAAGAAGTTCATCAGATCCTCGGTAAGGGCTTTAAACCTCGTGAAAATATTGTATAATTAAGGAGAAAAGAAATATCAACCACGAAATACGCGAAAAATACGAAAATAATAAAATGAATTTTTATAGAATAAAATTCGTAATTTGGATAAACCCTGTAGGATAATTATTTAACGAGGTAAATCCAGCATGACAGATATCCAACAGGGTAAACCGGAACCAAAATTGAATTCACCATCCGGATTCATTTCATTTCACTCTTCGCTACGCTACGCCCAGACAGGACTCCGAGACAAGCAGAGAATACAGAGAAAAATCGGAAATTATCTTAAAGCCCCTGGCTTAAAATTGAGATTAGCAGTAAATTTTCCTTCTTATCTCACAGTAAACATTGAAAGAATTGTATTATAAAAAAACGGAATTAACGAGATAATGTTTTGCGATATGTTTTTCTTAAATTCCATTTCGCGATTTTCGTGTTTTTCGTGGTTAAAAATATTTATATGTAGGAGATTTTATGGCAAAATTAGGTGTAAATATCGATCATATCGCAACAATACGGCAGGCGCGAAAAACCTTTGAACCGGACCCTGTGGAAGCTGCTTTTATCGCAGAAAAACACGGCGCCGACCAGATAACTATCCATCTGCGTGAAGACAGACGCCACATGCAGGACAGAGATCTGCGGATTCTCAGAGAAACAGTGCAAACAAAACTGAACCTTGAAATGGCACCCACCGAAGAGATGGTCGCGATTGCAAAAGCAGTGCATCCAGATACTGTTACACTGGTTCCTGAAAAGCGTGAAGAAGTCACAACCGAAGGTGGGCTGAATCTTGAATTGAAAGGTCTCGAGGAGAAAATTCAGGATCTCAAAAAAGCAGAAATATTCGTAAGTGTCTTTATCGATCCTGATAACGAAGTGGTGAAAATGGCTCATAAATTAGGCGCTGATGCAGTCGAACTCCATACCGGATATTTTGCAAATGCCAAAACTGAAGAGGATATAGATAAAGAAGTGGAACGCATAAAAGAAGCTGTACACGTTGGGAAAAAACTCGGACTTTATGTTGCAGCCGGGCACGGAATCACTTATTTTAACGCTCACTATCTCTCGAATATAAAGGATATTGAAGAATATAATATCGGGCATTCAATCATCTCCCGGGCGGTTTTCGTTGGGCTGGGAAGAGCAGTAAAAGAGATGAAGGCGCTCATTTCCTGAATGATATGTATGCCTATCTTGCGATAATTTCTTTTCTCTCATTTTTACTCATTCCGTTTTTCATTTTTAAATTAATAAAGAATACCTCAGAATGGAAACAGCGGTTGGGTTTTATACATTTTTCGAGTTCCGACAAAAAAAGGATTTGGTTCCATGCAGCTTCTGTGGGTGAGATCAATGGACTTACTCCTCTTATTGAGAAATTTATTGAAACAAACAAAGATAGTTTTTTCGTTGTTATTTCTACCATGACCACAACCGGTCATGAGAGAGCAAAGCAACTGGCTGCAAAGTATTCTGAAAATATACTCCCAATCCTGATTCCGCTGGATATACCTTTTGCAGTAAAAAATGCAATAAGAAAAATATCACCCGATGTTCTTGTTATTTCAGAGACTGAAATTTGGCCGGTTTTGATTCATTATGCTCACAAATATTCCACAAAAATTCTTATCATCAACGGCAGGATCTCCCATAAAACAGTGACAAGCTACAAAAGATTTTGGTTTATTTTTAAAAATACTCTGAAAAATATTGATGAATTCGGCGTTCAAACTGATGAAGATAAGCAAAGGTTTTCAGAGATCACTTCTCAACCTGTGGAAGTAACCGGCAACATTAAATTTGCCCTTCATCTGCCAGAGTATGATAGGAATACAATAAAAAAAGCGTGGTTTCTCACCTCACCTTTCATAGTAACTTTTGGCAGCTCTCGTCCGGGTGAAGAACTTCTTGTTGCAGAACTTTATAATTTTCTAAAAGAAAAGAATGTTGATTTTCAAATCATTCTTGCTCCAAGGCATCTGCAGCGACTTGATGAGATTGAAAAACTCCTCTCACAAAATAGAGTTGAGTTCCAAAAACTGTCTGAAGTAACTTCAAAAACACCTCTTCTTCTTGTTGACACAATGGGGGAGCTAACAAAGGCGTATGCTGTTTCTGATGTTGCCTTGGTCGGAGGAAGCTTTTATGATTTTGAAGGTCACAACCCGCTGGAACCTGCGTATTTTTCAAAGCCAATTATCATGGGTCCCTATTATTCGAGTTGTAAGGATTCTGTTGCAGCACTGAGTTCTGATGAAGCTATTCAAATAGTGGACAAGGAGCATTTGCAGGATGCAGTGTTTGAATTGTATAAAAATCCTAATAAGAGAGAACAAATGGGAATGCAAGCAAAGTCAGTCATGGAACAAAATAAGGATGCGCTCGAGAAAAACTTGCAAATGATCAAGCAATTTCTTTAATTAGTGAGCGAGGTGAACATGAAAGAAGCAATGTTTTATAAAAAACTAACTAACGGCTCGGTACAGTGCCAGCTCTGTCCGCAGATGTGCGAGATTGCGGAAGGGAAAAGGGGCATGTGTTTTGGTAGAAAGAATGAAAAGGGCATACTCTATGCAGAAAATTATGGAGAAACGATCTCTGTAGCAATTGATCCTATCGAGAAAAAGCCGCTTTATCATTTTTATCCGGGAAAGGAAATTCTCTCAATCGGACCAAACGGATGTAATCTCACATGCGATTTCTGCCAGAATTATACTATCTCCCAGCAGAAAGCTCCGACGAGTGCTCTAAATGTGGAAGACCTGATCGCTTTGTGCAGAAAATATAACTCAATCGGCGTTGCCTATACATATACGGAACCGCTTATTTGGTATGAATATATACTCGATACTGCAAAGATTTTACACTCTCATGATCTCAGAGTTGTGCTTGTTACAAACGGTTTTATTAATCCCGAACCATTGAAGCAATTACTTCCTTATGTCGATGCGATGAACGTGGACCTAAAAGCATTCAATAACGATTTTTACAAAACCTATTGTTCAGGACGATTGGAGCCGGTGAAAAATACCATCAAAATCGCTGCGAAACACACGCATGTAGAAGTCACAAATCTGCTCATCACAGATTTGAATGATTCAAGACAGGAAATTGAGGAGCTGGTAGCTTTTATAGCCGAGGTTGATAGAGAAATCCCCCTCCATTTTTCTCGATATTATCCTGTTTATAAAATGAATAAACCTCCCACAAAGCCGGCAACTCTGGAAATGGCTTATGAGATCGGAAAAAAGAAGCTTTCTTATGTATATGTCGGGAATATCAATTTGCTGAATACTCATGATACTCGCTGCCCGAATTGCAACGAACTGCTGATAAATCGTTCCGGATTTTACACCTCGATCAAGCACATTACCGAACATAATTCATGCGAAAAGTGCGGACAGAACATTTGTGGGGTTCATCTTTTTGAATAAACGAGAATTGCTTTCCCACCTCACAATTGCGGACGGAGTTCTTATTGGATTTGTAATTATCTCGATGATCATTTCGGCTGTATTTGTATATAAAACTCCTCAAAAAAATGCTTGTGCAATTATTGAATATAATGGTCGTTCTGAGCAAATATCATTACGAAAGGATCGAACATTTTCTTTGGAAAACGGTATGATGATCGAAGTAAAAGACGGCAAGATCAGGGTGAAAGGATCGGACTGCCATCAAAAAATATGCGTGAAGCACGGTTGGCTAAGGTATGCCAATGATGTGATCGTGTGCCTTCCGAACAAGACGATAATTTATCTACAAAAAGAATCCGATCTCGATTACATAACAAGATAATTTATGAAATCATCAACCGAAAAAACACTTATCCTCGCAACATATTCGATCATGGCAGTTCTGCTCTTCGTTGTAGAAAGCATTATTCCGAAACCTCTGCCTTTTATGCGAATAGGACTGGCGAACGTTTTCATCTTGCTTATTCTTGTGCAAATTGGTTTTTTCCCTGCGCTGGTTGTCACGCTGACAAAGGTTATCGTTGGTAATCTTTTTTCGGGACTGCTTTTTACTCCACTTGTGCTTTTTTCTCTGATAAGCAGTATAATATCTTTGCTTGTCATGTATGCTTTTTATAAGAGTAGGATTTCATTTAGTCTTATTGGAGTTAGCATTGCAGGAGCGATTTCACATCTGCTCACACAGCTTGTGCTTGGCTATTTTCTTTTTATTCATACTTCGAGGATTTTTGCTCTATTTCCGATCGTACTGCTTGTTGGATTGGTAAGCGGTTTGATAACTGGGATGTTAGTTATAATTCTGTATAAAAATATTCGGTTAAGTTTTGATTATTGAAAAGTATAATGATAAGGGTTATGAGTGAAAAATTATGAAATAATGGGATTGTTTGGGAT
>JACKQG010005873.1_pt1 | contig 13282 bp, 16 predicted proteins | sample 8237621 | NCBI WGS metagenome assembly JACKQG01 (sample SAMN15677084, study PRJNA649215) | marine metagenome | biome: marine; feature: Black Sea; material: saline water; isolation source: suspended particulate matter (SPM) from the Black Sea western gyre | collected 2013-06-09/2013-06-10 | depth...
TCGGGCTCACCGTGGAGCTGAGCCTGGAGTACACCCTCGTGGCCCTGGGGATCGTCGCCCTGATGCTCATCGTCCGTTACCTCGTGGCTTCGGGGGTGGGGAACATCCTCAGGTTCACGGTGGGGGAGATGGTGCTGAGCAGGGTGATCTTCCTCCAGGGGACCTCCGCCCTGGTCCTCAGCGAACTCCCGGGGCTCTTGGACCCGACGGGGCAGTTCCTGAACCTCGAGATCTACAAGAACTTCTGTTATCCCATCGTCTTTGTGACCATCATATTCGTCTCCGTGGTGGGGCCCACGCTGGCGAAGAGGCAGCTCAGGAGAATGTAGAGAACAGGGAGTAGAGGCTCAGGCACTCGCGATGTAGACATTCATCCTGTCCTCGTCGAGAACCGCTCTGTGCCCCGCCTCCCTGAGCACCTCAGCCGAGAGCCTCAGCCACCTGCCGTGGGATTCGGGATCGTCGTTATCGGGGTTGAACTTGGAGAGGTCCTCGTGGCCCTGAAGCCTCGCGGCCTGCATCAGGACGTTTCGGGTGGCCCAAGCGTCGAGGGCGCAGGGATCCGTGCCCGCCATGATGATGTTAAGCCTCGTGGCCTCGTTGTAGTTGCTCCGGGGCCCCTTCCCGGGGGTGGAGTTGACCCAGATCGCGTCGAGGACGTTGAGGTCGGGGGCCCGGGTCCCGGCGATCTCGGTCCCCATCCCCCCGGTCAGGACGCTCTTGTGGGCGCCCCTGCTCTGGAGCTTGTCGCTGACCACTCCCATGTAGTGCTTGACGCATCCCGTGACCCCGCAGATGAAGTGGGCCTTGAGCACCGGGACATTGATGAGCTTCAGCCTGTCGGAGTCGTAGGCCGAGGCTTCGGGGTCCCAGACCCCCTCCTTGAAGCTGACCCGTGTGCCGTGGGCCGTCTCGAACTTGGGGTATGAGACCCTGATCCCCGTGGCTGGGTCAGGGGCGTCCTCGATGATGTAACCGTCACCGTCATCCCCCTCGGAGTATTCTCCCACCTCGTTAGAGGTGATCTCGTCCCAGAGATACGTGGAGACTCTGTGTTCGAGGAAGGACTCAGCGACGACCCGGTTCGATTGGGCCCTGTCCTCGGCGTTGTTCATTTCGTAGTCGAGGCTTCCCCCGTGGCTCGTGGAGCCGTACTGGGCTTGGCCGTTGTCGGCGATGACCACCTCCCCGGTGAATCCGTCGGGATGGGACACGATGGCCTCCACGATGGCCTTGACGAGGTCCGTGTTGGTGCCCCCCCGCTCGTTCCACTGGGAGTTGACCTTCACGATGACGACGGAGTCGGATGGCACAAGCCCGTAAAACTCGACTCCCTTACTTCCCATGAGTTCAAGAAGCCTCTGGAAACCTCCGTCACGACCGTCCGTGTTCTTCACCACGAAGATATCGGATGCCTTATCGCCCGCAGCCTTCGCCTCGTTGAGCTCTAACTCCACTATTTTTCCCATGTTTCTTTCCCCGATTGCAGTGATATTTCTGATCACTCTTTCACCGCAGAAACTAATAATCCTTGACTCGGCGCTCAGAGGTAGGTGACGTAATAGAAGTAGATGAGGTAGAGCCCCACGGCGACGAGGACCACCCCACTGGCTCTGCGGAGCTTCTCCGTTGCCATGTTGATACGCTGGATCATGTAGTCCTTGGCTTGGGAGAGGAGGAGCGTGGTCACGATGAGGGGCGTCCCCATCCCCAGGGCGTAGGCGACGAAGCTGAGGACCCCCTGGGCGAGCCCCTTGGACATGGAGTAGAAGAGGACGCTGATGAAGATGGGGGCGGAGCAGCCCACCCCTGCGAGGCCGTAGACTACGCCATAGGTGTAGAGGCCCAGGAACCCCTGCCTCTTGGAGGGCCCGATGTTCAGGGAGATGAAGGGCATCTTGAGATCCAGGAGGTTCCCCAGCCCCATCGCGATGAGGATGACCCCGGCCGCGATGTCCAGCAGCGGAATGATCTGGGGCACGAGCTCCCCGAGGCTCGAGGCGAGCCCCCCTATCGCCGCGAAGACGGTGATGAGCCCCAGGGTGCAGGCGAGCCCCCCCGTGAGGGCCTTCACCACCCCGAACCTGGCCCCGAGGTAGTATGAGACGTACCCAGGGAGGAGGGCGTAGCTGCACGGGGAGAAGAGGGAGAAGACCCCGGCGGAGAAGGCGAACGCCAGCCCCGAGAGTTGGAGAGCCATCCTAGTCGTCTACTCGTTGACGAGGGATAATATTTCAGTCTTCAGCTTCAGCGCCGAGACGGGGCCCACGTGCCTGAACCTGATCTCGCCATCACGGTCGAGAATGACGTATGTGGGGATTTCAGAGACGCCGAACTGCTGGGTCACAGGGGGATCCGCGAGGTCCCTGGCGTGGATCCAGTTCGCATCGTATTCCTCCACCCAGTCCCAGAGGACGGGCACCGTGTCGAAATTCGGGTCCACGGATATTGAGATCAGGACGAACTGGTCCCTGATGTCCTTGTGGACGGATACGAGGTCCCGCATCGCGCCCCGGCAGGGGCCGCACCAGGTCGCCATGAAGTCGAGGACCACGACCTCCCCGCTGTAATCACTGAGGGTCACCGTGTTCCCGTCGATGTCGGGGATCGAGAAGTCCATCTTGATCCTCTGAATCTGTATCAGGTACCAGCCCCCGGCGATTATGGAGACCCCGACGACCGCGAAGATGATTAAGCTCAGGTTCTTGCTTTTCGAACCATCAACTGATGTCACGCGAAGCTTCCTCCCGGGCCCATATTTCCTCCACTCGGCCTCGAATAAAGATTGGTAATCGTTTCAGGACTTTTCTTAGACCCTAATGCATGGGGAACGGCATCAACAAACAAGTCTGCTGATGTCATCATGCTGCATTCGCTACTCTTCCCAAAGTTTATCCTTGATCTCGTCGAGCTCCCCGGCGGTGATCTCCCCTTGGGCGTATCGCTCCTCGGCGATTCTCAATGCCCTGCTGCGACCTCCTCCACCGTACAGGGGCATTCCGTAGAAGAGGAAATAGAGGCCTGCTGCGAGGGCGATCCAAAAGAGCCACATACCCCCGCCCATCCAGCCAAAGCCCATCATTTGGAAGCCCCTCCGACCCACGCTTCACTGATGAGGGGTTGCGCAGGCATGTGGGGTGAAGTCAAGGATGACGTGTCTTTCTTATTCATGATATCCTTCACCGTGTCTGCACGGAGACTAATAAATGTATTATCCTATGATATATCATGAAAATAAATTATTTTATATGCACCCTCATATTTCCACAGGATGATTAATGGGGCTGGAAGCAAGAACGTGCCAAAGAAGGGGGGGATGAACCCTAGTCATTCATCTCGCGTATATAGGACGCGGCACAGTGGGAGCAGCAGAAGACCTTCTCCTCCCCGTCGATGACCTCAGTGTGGCCGCCCTCGTAGATCTTGCAGCCGCAGTGGGCGCAGATGTCGAGGCTCGGTTCGATGGCCACCGAGACGAGGTGGGCGAAGCGCTGGAAGAGCTTGTTGCAGAGGGCGGTCCCCTCCTCTGTGAGGTAGTGGACCTTCCTCTCCTTCTCCCCTACCATCTCGGAGGTCTGGGTGGCGATGCCCTTCTCTTCGAGCTTCTGGAGGAAGGGATAGACGAGGCCGGGGCTGATCTTCTTCCCCACCCTGCTCTGGAATTTACGGAGGATGCCATAGCCATGGGCGGGGCCCTCGTAGAGGATGGTGAGGATGTAGAACCTCGAAAAGTCGGAGATGAGATCGTCGACGTCGAACTCTGCCATGGTTTGAAATATATCACGATCTGATATATTTATAGCTTCCCTAAAGGTCACCCCGGCCCTGACCCCCTTATTTAGCGGAGCAATAAGCGCTACTTGGACGGGTTAGCGATCTGTTCGAGGGGGAGCGGGTCGATCCGGAGCACTCCGTTGGCCCCGTTGATCTCCAACATGATCCCTTCGACCACGCTGATCCCCCGGAGCAACAGCTCCTCGACCAACTGCTCCAAGCGGGGAGGTCTGTCCAGAGGATGGAATGGATGGTAGTTAAATCCAGGCACTCGAACAGTAACATGAGAGAACCGGTCCCTTTTTTCATTCCAATGATGATTGAGACGGTTCTCCCCGATAAACCACGTAATCTTGTTAAAACACTCGACAATGACAGAACATCAAGGATAAACGTGAAAACGAATTAAAACCATTTAACCCATAATTATTGAAACGGCCTGCGCGCTTATCATTTAACCAGAAGCCAGCGACCAAAACGTCATCAATCAGTGGAGGATGAGATCGACTCCGGTAATTTTTTTATGGCAATTATCAACACGGGCGCGACCAGAGCGAAGATCAGAGCGTTGGATGCGGTGTGGATGATGGGCGGCCAAGGATAATACAGCGGCACGAATGTCAGCCATAGTGCCTGCCCTATGGTCGTCCAGCCAGGGTACGCTAAGGCGAACCCGACGCTCGACATGATGTCATACACGAATGTCAGCACCAGCCCCACTATCCCCAGGGTCAGGGTGAACCTGGACGTTCTCTCCGACTCGATCCTCTTCGAGAGAAAGGCTCCGGCGACGCCGAACATACCACCGAGGAGGGCCATCACGGCGAGGAGAATCGGGGAGGTGCTGAAGAGCCAGGCAGCCGGGTGAGCGAATGGGCTGGGTATCAGCATGTAGATCGTGAGCGCTATGACCCCCACGGCCCCACCCACTGTCGTCCCGAAACAGAATCCGGTGACGAAGATCAGGACCGTCATGAACTCGAAGACGCCCGGTAGCGATGAGAGGGCCAGTCCCTTGGAGTACGCGACCACTATGGAGACCGCGGACATGGCGGCGATGAGGGTGATCTGGCGTGTCGTGAGCCTGGACATGTTGGATGGGTAATCCAACCAAATATATAATGGTTTCTTAACTCTTAAGATTGATGCGCCCCAAGTAGGAATGAAACGAGTTGAGACCCATCGAAACCCTGAAGAACGCATCGGGAAAATCGAGCACGGGAGGGACGCCCTCCTTCACCCCGGCCCACGTCCTCATCGCATTGGAGCGCATAGGCTTAGGAAAAGGCATCGGGAGACAGCAGCTCTCTAGGCGACTCAGGCTTGGGGAAGGGATGATGCGGACCCTAGTCCGGAGATTAAAAACCCTAGACCTCATCGAGACATCGAGAGGAGGGATGAGACTGACTCCTGTCGGAGAATCCCTGCTGAACGAGTTAAATGGGGTAATCAAGGCAGCCGATTTTCCACCCACGCTGATCACGGTTGGCGTCGCCAACTTCGCAGTGCTCGTCATGGGAGCAGCATCGAAGGTGAAGCGGGGGATAGAAGAGAGGGACGCGGCGATCATGGTCGGCGCCCAGGGGGCGACTTCGCTCGTCATGCAGGATGGGCGGCTCAGGATGCCTGGGATGGATGAAACTTTCGATGCAGAGATCGAGAGAATCATTCACGAGAGAATGGAGCTTTTTGAGGGGGATGTCCTAATAATCGGCTCCTCGGATGACCCATTCTTAGCTGAGATAGGGGCGAAGTCTGCTGCGTTGATGCTGCTGGAGAGCTGACGCGCGCACTGGCCCGTTTAATAATTCGGTTAAATGTGGTTTTAATCCTTATTTTATGATTTGAGGACAAGAAACAGGCGTACAATGATCCTTGATCTCCTTGCAGAAACCATCCTTCTCACGCGTACAGATGCGACTCACCGCTTCGTCAAGGACCTGTTCGATTTTGACTGGGAGCGTCAACAAGGATGCCCGAGCACCTGCTGGATTCTCAGCCAGAGGAATGAATCACAGACCCTTGACCTGAGTGAGGGCTCTAGCAAACGGTTATTATTAAATAGGTAACACAGTGTCTACTCTTGATCTCTAAGAAGGCGAATATCAAGTGGGTAAAAATGCGAAGAAGGCTGTTTCTTTCATCAACTACGGCCTCATCGTGATGACGGTCACCCATGTCCTGACCCACGTCTTCGGCGGAGTTCACCCCGCGATCTTCTCGATACTGAGGGAGGAGTTCAGCCTCTCCCTCCAGCAGCTGGGTATAATCGCGGCTATACCCCCCCTGCTTCAGGCCATCGTATCAATTCCCACAGGGCTCCTCTCAGACAGGTTCGGTGCGAAGAGGATGGTTCTCGTGAGCCTCGTCGTGGCTCTCCTTGGCGCTTTGCTTGCCAGTCAGACCACGAATCCCCTGATGTTCATCGTGGCCATCAGCATCGTCTATCTAAACACCACCATCTACCACCCGGCCTCGTACAGTTACACCTCGAACCTCTTCGAGGGCAGGGATAGACCCAAAGCCCTGGGCCTCCACGGGGCCGGGGGGACACTGGGCCACGCTTTGGGCCCCCTCTCCGTGAGTATCCTCATCGGCCTCCTGGGTATGGAGTGGAGGCAGGTCTACCTCCTCTTGGGGGCGCCGCTACTCCTGGGCATAGTGATGCTACTCTTCCTCAAGGACGGTGGTGGGGCGAAAAGCGAGGAGGCTGAGCCGGAGACCGTGGCAATGGACGCGCCTTCAGTCAGGTCGATACTGACCCGGAGCATGGTGATGTTTCTCGCCTACTCGGCCATGAGGATGATGGGGAGCTCCATGATCTCCAACTTCATCGTCCTCTACCTCCAGGACGTGAGGCACCTAGGCCTCGCCCTGGCGAGCTTCATAGCGAGCGGAACCATGCTCTTCGGCTTCATCGCAGCCCCCATCGGGGGATTCATGGCGGCGAGGTTCGGGGAGAAGAGATGGATCTTGGGCACATTCTCCCTCAGCTGCATCCTCCTGGCGATCTCCATATTCGTCCCCAACGCCACGATGTTCGCAATCCTCTACATCGGGTACGGCTTCTGCAACACCCTGGGCATGGCGGGGCGATCCTCCATCATGGCCATTCTCTCCCCAAAAGGCCAGAGAGGGCTCGGATACGCCCTCTTCTTCCTCCCCGGGAGCATCATGGGGGCAATAGCCCCTATAATAGCGGGTTTCATCGCCCAGACCTACGGGTTCAACACGATATTCTACCTCTCCCTGGCTATATACGTCCTGGCCATCGGCGTACTGAGATTCCTGGTAAAAGTCGACTAGTCCAAGCCCAGGATAAAAGGAGGGAAACTATGATACACGTTCCCAGATCACGTGGGTGCTCAGCTGCATTCCCCCCAGGAGCATCAAGGGGGTGCTCAACGTCAGACGATCCCCTTCGAACTCGTAAAGCCTCTCCTGGGTCACACCGACCCAGTTGGGGAACAGGCTGACCTCGATGTGGTGGACGACCTTGTTTTCCCTGACTTCGAATCTGCCGCAGTATGAGACGTAGCCCTCGATGGCAGCAATCTTCTCCTTAACCGTGCCTCCACGGATATCCCCGAAAGCGAAGATTGGGCGGCCCTCCTTCATGAAGGCCACGGACACGTACCCTTCCTCGCTGTATAGGAGGTATCCTGTACGGCGGCCGCGTCGGAACAGATCTCCGTTTTCATCCCTCGTCTCCACGGAGATCAGTTTCCAGGTCCCGATGAACTTCTGCACGACATTGACTCCCATCCATATCGCCGGATAAACAGTGAAACTACCGAGGATAAGATTTGGGTGTAAAAAAAGGGTGAATTAGTCATGTGAAACCTGATATCGATGGATTTTAACTCGCCCCAAAAAAAAGGTAGGGGGGTATACGATTCATCTATGAACATCCCTCAAACACGAAAAGAAACGTGAAAAACCACCCAATGGGATCCGAAACTGAAAAAAACGGGCTTCTAAGCAACGATCTCAAGCGAGGAACGCTATTCCCAGACCCGGGTCAAAGAGGAGGTAATGGTGGGGCCGGAAGGCTACACATATTTAAGACGGCTAATTAGGCTGTTATGGGGATTTGTTTTATTTATCAGAAAACCCGTCTTTCATCCTATTTAATTTCTTTAACCTTTTTTATACGTTATTTTTTGTATTAAAGTCGTATTTTAGCTTTTAACCGCGCGCGGGGTCGTGGAGAAAAGGGAAAGCCACTATTACAGGCTAGTCGAGTAGTTACCAGTACTTCCAGAGAGTGGTCGTCCCGATTATCAGGGCTAATACCCCGACCATGTTCCTCATCATGTTGCCTTCAAGACGATGAATAACCCTAGCCGCGATGGGAGACGCGATAAAAACGCCCAGTGACATGACAACTACTGCGCTGTAGTTGATTGCCTCACGCATGAAAATGTATGTTAGGAATCCCACAAGGCTCACGGATGCCTCGCTGAGGGACTGAATGCTGACTGATTCCTTCTCGTCTATCCCAGCAAGCATTGCACCCGTGGTTATGACAGGGCCAAACCCGCTACCAGTTAAACCCTTATTGATGGACCCAATGAGGCTGATGATGCTCATCTTGAGCCATGAGAAATCAGAGATAAGGCCCCTGCTAGCAAGAACCAGCGCACCCGATGCGATGACAATAAGACCAATGTAAAGCCCAACTATCCTCTGGGGCAGGTTGAACGACATCTGAACCCCAACAATTGACCCTATTATCCCAAAAGCAGCTGTGAACAATGAGACCCTACTCGCTCTGGTGTTCCAGCTGAAATCAACGTTGTGCATTCTATGGTTGAAAAACGAGCTAGAGGCGCCCCCCACGAAGCTGCTGAACAGGACAGGTGGAACAGCCTCCATTGGAGTGAAACCGAGCAACAGCATCAATGGTGTCACGGTAAACCCGAACCCCATCCCGAGACTAAGGTCTATCATACCTGACCCAAAGGAGATTAGTAACAGCACCCCAAGTTGTATCATCTCCTCCATGTACTCACCCTAACTGAACCATCTGCCCATCACGTATGCTCCAGCAAACATCCCTGCAATGCCCACTAATACAGGTAGGTTACCGATACCAATGCTTGATATGGCGGACCCCGGGCACTGACCAGACAATCCCCACCCGATACCGAATATAATAGAGCCAATGAGAGTGTGCTTGCCGAACTTGCGTTCCCTTGGCTTCCACTCACCGCCAAGCAACGGCTTCTCCATGAATCTGGGTATTACATTGATAGCAAAGAAGTTCACACCCGTCGCCGAGAACATCAGGACAAGCAGCCCATAGTCCTCTAAAGAGAGGAAGCTTAACACCGTCTCCGGCTTACTCATTCCACCAAAGGCAAGACCGAACCCGAAGAGAATGCCCGCGATGAACAGGACGACGTTTTTCTGATTCATAGTCCCGCCGTCCTCACCACGATGACCGTTATTATCCCCATCCCAATGAATGTGATAACCGCGTAGAGGCTCGTAACCGAAAGAGATGCTAGTCCACTGATGCCGTGACCAGATGTGCAGCCTCTAGAGAGCCTCGTGCCGAAGCCAACGAGGAAGCCTCCTAAACCTAGCTTCCAAAGGGGTAGGCCTGTAACCCAGAACCCGTCAGGAGATATTGTCAACGTGTAGACCAAAGCCCCGAGGATAACACCTGATGCGAAGTAGAGCCTCCACACCCTTGAGTCCAAGTAGACCTGCCTCTGGAAGAAGGGGAGCTTGGTGAAGTAGCTTAAAGTTGTGGTGAATATGCTACTCTGAGTTGCATGAGTCCCCGTAAGAATATAAACGAAGGAGACAGCCACACCAATGACGACCCCCCCATTAAGGTAGGAGTTGATGCCGATAGGAAACATAGATTAAACTTAGAACCGGTATGTAAAAACCCTTAGTTAGCAGTTACAGTAAAATGTATCTTCGATCAGCTTTATGGTTTCTTCTATTGGGTGATACCCCACAATGGACTCAATATACTCTCCATTACAGTAGACAAAGGTGGTCGGGGTCTCATCCATACCTTTAGCCTCTGATAACCTAAGATTCTCGATGGTCTTCAACTGATTCATCCTTAGAAAAGTAACATTCTCCACGTGATCAGGGAGCTGGTTGAACACTAGCTTGAACTTGGTACAGGCACTACAGGATCTGATCCAGACAAGCACAACGACTCGATCGTTTCTTGACACAAAGTCCAGTAGATCATCGGCGTTGACATCGAGGATCTCACTCATAGATGAAAAATGGGAATGGTAGCCTAAAAGGCTAGGACTCGGTCATGTAACCAGCTACCTTCCAGCTTGTTATGCCCCCGAGGACGTTGTACACCATCGTGTAACCGTTTCTCAGCAGTATGCTGCACCCGAAACCAGACCTGGTACCAGACTTGCATATCACAGCTAGTTTCTTGTCCCTTGGAACCTTGTTAAGGTTACCTGGGAGGGTCCCTACGTACACGTTGGTGCTACCAGGCACGTGACCCGATCCGTATTCATCGACGCTCCTGACATCCAAAACGTGCCAGTCAGGGTCCTCGTACACCTCCCTGAGGTCAGGCGCCAGCATGAGCCCCATTTTATCCACTGGCTTGGAGGCGAGATACCACGAGACGATTGTACCCTTAAGGTAGCCGACGACATTGTCGTAACCAATACTCGCGAGACTGGTGATTATCCACTCAAGATTGTTCTGGTTGCCAAGCACAAGAATAATGGGTTTGTCAAATGGCAGAACCCATCCGGCGAATCCTAGACGCGCCTCCGCGATGCTGTAAGAGCCCTTGATATACCCAGCAGCGAACGCAGGTGGTGGACGGGTGTCAACTACAATCGCTCCCTGGTTCACCATCTCCTCGAACTGCATTGGAGTAAGTGCCTTGGGTAGACCACCGACGCCGTAGGGTGTTGCTCCTTCGAGGTTGTACTTCTCCATCATCCTAAAGTATGGGGCATACTCGTGGTGCTCCAAGGTTTTATAGCTGATGAACTCCTCCCTGCTCATAGCGAGCTGAGGGTTCATAAGGCGCTCAGCTCCTAAGGTACTAATCTCCCTGTTTGCTATTTTGGCGCCACAGACTGATCCACTGCCATGTGCTGGGCATATGATTACATGATCACCCAAGGACAGTAGCTTGTTATGGATGCTCTCGTATAGATTCGTAGCCCATTCACGTCTGGCATCGGTTCCCCCGAAGTCAGTTCTACCAGTATCGCCTATGAACAAGGTGTCACCTGTGCAGACGAGAACGGGTTTGTCACCAGTCAGAGTGTCAACCACGCTGAAGGACATGCATCCGGGCGTATGACCAGGTGTGTGAATAGCTGTAACTTCAAGGGAGCCTACCTTGAATTTTTTACCATCTATCAGCTTGTTGCCGTACTTGAAATCAGGCCAAGAACCATGGTATATCTCGGCTCCTGTCATGTCAGCAAGTTCACAACTTCCGATGATGTAGTCTTCGTTCCTGTGAGTCTCGAAGATGTATTTGATGTTGACCCCGTACTTCTTAGCGAGGCCTATGTAGGGCTGTACATCCCTCTGGGGGTCAACCACGAAAGCATCTGTCCCCGCTCCTATCAGGTAGGATAGATGGGAAACAACCTTTGACTTGAGTCTCTCGAAAATCATGGTAAATAGTTTCGAGTCATACTGTAAAAGCGCATCGAAACGCGCGCGCAAGATTTGATCATATAACTAGGCTTCAGCGTGTATGTCCTAAGTAACTAAAACAATAAAACTGCTACAAATTTCTAAATATAGTGGTGGGGCCGGAAGGATTTGAACCCTCGACATTTGGGTATCCCGCTCCAAAAACTCGTCATCCCCTCACGGGTCAGCATCCAACTATATGATTTCTGGAGCCCAACGTCATGCCAGGCTAGACCACGGCCCCTAGCCAAACACCGCTACGACCCACCAGATACATAAATATTACCACACCCGGAAACCCCCGCCCACCAGAACCCCTACACCCCTGGGACACAACACTTACCCCAGCCCCACCCCAAGACACCCCGGATGACCCTACTATTCAAGAAGACCATGCTCCCCAAGATCCACGACGGAACCAAGACCGCCACCCGCCGCCCCATCAGACCCATGGTCAAAGAGGGAGGCAAATACCGCCTCAAAACAGAGCTATTCAAAGCCCATCCCGACTCGATCCAGGTAGGCCGCCTCTACCCGCAATCCCTGGGCGAGATGACCCAAGCAGACGCTCAAATGGAAGGATACTCTACACTCCAGGAATTCCAGGAGGAGTGGGTCTCCCTCTTCAAAGCCTACGATCCCGAACAAACCGTCTGGGTCGTCGAATTCCGGTATCTGGGGCTCCTCCAGACCGTATAATTAAATCCAGTGAAGGCACCTGTGAAATCAGGTAGCATCCCATGGTCAACCCCAACATACTCTCCCAGAGATACGCCACCCGGGAGATGAACGCCATATTCTCCGAGGAGGGCAAAACAGGACACGAGAGAGACCTCTGGCTAGCAGTCCTAAAGGCCCAGAAAGAGCTGGGCCTCGAGATCCCTCAGGAGGCCATCGAGGCCTACGAGGAGGCGAAGACCGAGATAGACCTAGAACTCATCAAAGAGATCGAGATGAGAACCAAGCACGACGTCAAGGCCAAGATCGAGGCCTACAACCTCGCCTCTGGGGGCCACGAGTACCTCCACATAGGGATGACGAGCCGGGACCTCACCGACAACGTGGAGCAGCTCCAGATCAGGAAGGCGGGACGCCTCATCCTCGGAAAGTACGTCTCAGTCCTCCGACACCTCCTGGACAAGGCCGACGAGTACAGGCACATCGAGATGGCCGCCCGCACCCACCACCAGGCCGCCCAGCCCACCCTCCTGGGGCGACGGTTCGCCATGTGGGCCGAGGAGCTCCACACCCACCTCGCCGACTACGAGGAATACCTGGACTCCTACCCCCTCAGGGGCATCAAAGGCGCCGTGGGCACCCAGTTCGACATGGCCAACCTCCTGGGCTCCCCAGAGAAAGCCAACCTCCTCGAGAAGAAGGTGGCCCAATCCCTGGGATTCACGGAGACCCTGGACGCCCCCGGCCAGGTCTACCCCAGGAGCCTCGACTACAAGCTCGCATCCCACCTCGCAGCCCTCGCCTCCGCATGCGAGAGCTTCGCCAAGACCATCCGCCTCATGGCGGGATACGAACTCGTCACCGAAGGATTCAAGGAGGGCCAGGTGGGGAGCAGCGTCATGCCCCACAAGATGAACACCAGGAGCACGGAGAGGGTCTGCGCATTCTCCTACCTCCTCAAAATGTACTCCGACGGAGCCTCCCGCATCGCGGGAGACCAGTGGGAGGAGGGAGACGTCTCATGCTCCGCCCTCCGCAGGGTCATCATACCAGACGCATACTACGCCAGCGACGGGCTCGTCGAGACCACCCTCACGGTCCTCAACCAGATGGGGGCATACCCCGCCGTCATAGAGAAGGAGCTCGACAGATACCTCCCATTCCTCGC
>JACKQG010005874.1_pt1 | contig 13278 bp, 8 predicted proteins | sample 8237621 | NCBI WGS metagenome assembly JACKQG01 (sample SAMN15677084, study PRJNA649215) | marine metagenome | biome: marine; feature: Black Sea; material: saline water; isolation source: suspended particulate matter (SPM) from the Black Sea western gyre | collected 2013-06-09/2013-06-10 | depth...
TGCCATCGAGCAGTTGCACGATGCGCCGTGTGTGCGCCGCAATGTCGGCGTCGTGGGTCACAAAGACCACGGTGATGCCCATCTCACGATTCAATCGCTGAAAGATGGCCACAATCTCGGCCCCGGAACGGGAGTCCAGGTTGCCTGTCGGCTCGTCGGCCAGGATGATGGCCGGCTGCGTCGCCAGCGCGCGGGCGATGGCCACTCTCTGCTGCTCGCCGCCGGAAAGCTCATTGGGGCGGTGGTGAATCCGGTCTCCTAAGCCCACCATTTCCAGCGACTCTGTGGCCCGCTGCCGGCGTTCCCGCCCGCTGATGCCCCGGTAGATCAGCGGCAGCTCGACGTTCTGGAGCGCCGTCGTCCGGGGCAGCAAGTTGAAGGTCTGGAACACAAACCCGATTTTGCGATTGCGGATCTCGGCCAGGGCGTTGTCGTTCAGCGCCTTCACGTCCACACCGCCCAGGTAATACTCTCCCGAAGTCGGCTGGTCCAGACAGCCCAGCACGTTCATCATGGTGGACTTGCCGGAACCGGACGGTCCCATGATAGAAAGCGACTCGCCTTCGTCCACCTGCAAGGAGACCCCGCGCAGAGCATGGACTTCTATATCACTGCCCATGCGATAAATCTTTGTGATGTCGCGTATCTCGATCAGTGACCTATCAGACATTGTTCATTACTCCTACCCGATCATCAGAAGATCAGCCTAATCAGAAAGGCCAGCAGAAAGATGGCTAGCACACCCAACAGCGGGTAGAGCAGACAGCCCATCCCCCGCAAGCCACAGCCAAATGGTCTCCAGAGCCTTCTTGGACGCCACAGCCTGGGGCGGAAGAAGGGTCGCCTATGGGGTCTGAATCTGCGTCCTCTCATCAACATTCACCTCCCATCATGTCCGAGAGACATCCAGCTATTCCTATTCCTACGCAACCCTATTATAGCACACTTTCGTAAAGATTCAATAAAGAAGTTATGAAGTCTCGGTAAAGATCGAGGCCAAACGGAGTTTGGCACGCAAATGGAAAAGGGGAGCAAGGCTGATACCTCGCTCCCCTCGCTGGTCGCCCCTCCGCTATAACAGTAGCCCGCTCCTCAGAGCTCATGTCCGTCACGCCGGGCACGCCAGACCTCCCACCACCGCTACAGTCAGATCACTCCGCCGCCCGCTGGGTCAACAGTTCGACCAGTGGCTCCAGCAGGAGGGTGAACTGTTGCCCGCCGGCGCCGGCCGGGCCGGCGCCGGCCCGGCCGCCACTGGCCTCGGCGGTGGCGCGCATAGCTTCAATTTCCTCTTGGCTCAAACCAGCGCTCCCCGATCCAAGACCGCCCTTCCCACCGCCTTGGCCGCCGCCCGGGAGCTGCGCTCCAGGCAAGTACTCTTGGCTATCACCTTCGGCTTGCCGTGTGGCCCGCTCTTCAGATGATGCGCCCAGGCTCAACCCCTGGTCCTGTGCCCAGGCCCTTAAGTCGTCCTGGCTGAGCTGCAGAGTGGCGATGGCTGCCAACTGCTCCGGCATCATCTTTCCCTCGATCTGTGCCAGGACGGCGTTGGTCTCCGCCTCACCCTGCAGCGTTCCCCCCTGGATAGCCTGCCAGAGCGGCAGCAAAGCCGTCGCCTGCTCCAATGTGATGGCGTTCTCTGTCTCCTCCAGGCGCATCGTGCCCATCGCCAGTTGGCCGCTCACGTCCAGAGCATTGGGATAAGAAGTATCCAGAACCGCACTGCTTTGAGTTTCGCCCTCTCCTGTGTCCACCGGGGCTGGCGTGGCTTGCTCTCCCCCACACCCGGCCAATGCCGTGGCGATGAGTACTGCAATCAGTGTTATGTGCCAAATCCTCATTAAGTTTTCCTCCTGTTGAATACCCAATATCTAATATCGAATATCGGGTATTGGGTATTGGGTATTGTTTATTCCCGCCTCAACGCCTCAATGGGATCCAACTGCGCTGCCTTGGTAGCCGGATAGTAGCCGAAAAAGATACCCACCGCCGCCGAGGCCACAAAGGCCAGCGGGATGGAGGCTGGCACCAGCTCGGTGCGCATCGTCCCCAGGGCGTCAAAGAGATAGGAGCCGCCCACGCCGGTGAAGACGCCGATCAGTCCACCCGCTAGGCTGAGGGCAATCGCCTCCAGCAGAAACTGGAGCTGCACGTCGCGAGGGCGGGCGCCCAACGCCTGCCGCAGGCCGATCTCCCGCGTCCGCTCGGTGACGCTGACCAGCATGATATTCATGATGCCGATGCCGCCCACCACCAGCGAGATCCCCGCCACCCATGCCAGCAGATTGCGAAAGGCCTCGGTCGCGGACGTCTGGGCCTCAATGATGGTGTTCTGAGTCATCAGCATAAAGTCGGGCACCATCGGGTCCACATCGTGCCGCTCGATCAGCAGATCCGTGACCTGGACGATGACGCTGTCCATCATCTCCTGGCTTTCGGCCGAGACGTAGATGACCCGTACGCTGTCGCCGCCTAACTTGCTACTGGTGGAGAACTTTTGGAACACGACGGTGATGGGGATATACGCCTTCCCATCAAAGTCCGTGTTGCCCACCATCCCCTTTTCTTCCATCACACCGATGACGGTAAAGTTGGTCGAACCGATTTTGATTTGCTGGCCAAGGGGGCTCGCCTCGCCAAAGAGATCCTGGGCGATACCGTACCCCAACACAGCCACCTTGCTTTCGCGGTCGTTCTCTTCGTCGGCGAAGAAGCTACCTACCTCTACTGCGTATTCGCGCACGGTGGGAAAGTCGGGGGTCACACCCATGATGGAGATACCCTCCAGCGTGACCCCGGTGCTGGATGCTTTCACGTCCTGGGTGGCGCTTTGCTCCGCCGAGACCCCGTTGATGCCGCTGACGTTTGCGGCGATGGCTTCCACGTCCTCGTAGACCAAAGTTGCGCCACCGCCCCCCCGGCCAAAGCTGCCTGGGAGGCGCGCCTGCATGACCATGATCAGGTTGGCTCCCAGGGCGTTGATCTGGTCGGCGATCTCCGCCTCGGCCCCCGCGCTGACGGCCAGCATCACGATGACAGCGGCCACGCCGATGATGACGCCCAGCGTCGTCAGAAAAGAACGTGCCTTGTTGAGGGTCAGGCCTTCCCAGGCCACTTTGAAAGTTCGTCGTAGATTCATGGCGACCTCATTTCGTGGATTCCAGTTAGTGCGTGACTCGTGATTCGTGATTCGTAGATTCGTGATTCGGAGGCCGAATTCCGAGTTTCCGAGTCTCCGGATCCCGAATTTCCGAATCTACGGATTCTCTCTTAGCCCCAAGTTTGCCCCGCCTCTTACCATTGAGCTTGTCGGACACAATCTTCCCGTCACGGAGGTAGATGACCCGATCGGCGTGTTCGGCCAGGTCGGGCTCGTGGGTCACCATGACGATGGTCGCTCCCTGGTCGTGTAATTGATGCAGAATATCCAACAAACCCACCTCGACGGGGCGCAGTTCCATCTCCCCATCGGGTTGCACGACAAAGACGGCATACTGGTCTGGCGCGATTTCCCGCAGCGCCTGGATCGGCACGAGCAGCGCGCCTTTGGCTTCCCCGGCGACGATCTCGATCTCGGCGTTCATACCGGAGAGAAGGTTCATGGGATGCGCTGTGAGGTCCACGCTGGCCCAGGTCTGGACGGCCCACGTATTGTCCACCTTCACCAGCGCCGGGTCCACGTGCAAAATCTCTCCGTGGAAGGTGTAATCGGGCAGGGCCTCAAAGACGATATTCACCGCGTTGCCCGGCGCGACGCTCATCAGGTCCGTCTCCTCCACCCAGAAGAGCACTTGCGGCGTCTCCAGGTCAGCCAGAGTGATGATGGCCCCGGTGCCCACGATCTCCCCTGCCTGCGCGTTGACGGCGACCACCGTGCCGTCTACCAGCGCGATCAGGGTTGTTTGCTCCAGCTTTCGCTGCGCGGCTTCCAGGTTGAGCTGGGCCTGAACCAACGAGAGTTCGGCCTGCGTGGCGTCCCTATTGTCGAGGGCCAGTTGGTCTGCTTCCAGGTTGAGTTTGGCTTGCTCCAGGGCGAGTTCGGCCTGCGTGGTGTCCCTATTTTCGAGGGCCAGCTGGTCTGCTTCCAGGTTGAGCTGGGCCTGGGCCAGCGCCAGTTCCGCCTGCTGCACCTGGATGCGGGCTGCCCCGATGTCGCTTTCGCTGGGGCCGGTCTGGGCCTGTTCCAGGTTCACCTGCGCGCTGACCACTTTGCTCCAGGCGTTCTGCAAGCCAGTGTCATCAATGCCAGCGACCGCCAGATTGTAGGCCGCTTGAGCGACTTCCAGATCGAGCTGCTCTTTTTCCAGGTTGCGCTTAGTGGACTCCCGTTCGCTCTCCAACTTGGGACTGTGTTTACTGTCATTGAGTTCCCAGTCCCGGTCCGGATTCCAGGCCGTGTCGTAGGCAACCTGGGCGTACTCGAGTTGGTTCGTGGCCTGCTCCAGGTTGACGCGGGCCGAGGTGAGCTGGTCGTCTGTGCACTCGGCACTAGCGGCTATTCTGTTATAGTCGGCCTGAGCAGCAGCTAGATTGACCTGCGCCAGCTCGACGGCGTTTTCGTCCGGCGCCCACTCTAGCAGCTCGTCTAGCTTGAGCTGTGCCGACGCCAGGCTGGCCTCGGCCTGGGCCACCTGGATCTCGGCCAGGGCCACGGCGTGTTCGGTTGTCGTAGTGTCCTGTTTTTCAGCCAGAGTTGCTTCCGCCTGGGTCACCTGGATTTCAGAAAGAGCCACGGCGTGTTCGGTTGCCGTGGTGTCCTGTTTTTCAGCCAGGGTTGCTTCCGCCTGAGCCACCTGCAGTTCAGCGTCGGCCACCGCTTTGCGGGCGTCAATGTCATCCACTCGGGCCAGCACGCCACCGGTCTGCACCTGATCGCCCACCTCTACCAGCATCTCAACCAGAACGCCGCCGCTGGTGCGGAAGCCCAGGTCCACCTCGGCGGCCGGGATCAGCGTGCCAGCGCCACTGGCAGTGATGACCAGGTCTCCCCGGCGCACCTGAGCTGTCTGGATCGTCTCTGCTGGAGGGGACGCCTGGGCCGGGAGATACTGGTCATAGTAGTACCAGCCGCCGCCGGCGACAGTCAGAACCACGACCATTGCAAAGATAGAGAGAAATCGTCTGTTACCCAAAAAAGACCTCATCGTTCACCTCCTCGTCCCCACGTCTGGGGGCATAGTTATTTTTACTCTAGTCTATTATACCAGACTGTCGTAAAGATTTGATGAAGAAGTGATGAAACTCTGGTAAAGAAGGCACTTCGTTTAGCGATAGAGGGATTGTATCCTCAGCCACCGTTCTCACCTGGCTCCCCCCACGTCTTGAGCGGGGCCGATGATCACCTGGGTCAGGATTAGGTGATCCTCCCCGTTCGCCGTGCTCAAACGCTGGTCGGTCCAAAGGTTGTACATCCCAACCTCAAGAGTGCCCCTGCTTGGCTTGCAGTCGGGGGAGAGGCTCAGGTAGTGCACATCTCGCACGACTTGCCCCGGTTGCCACCTGCTGGTCAGCTTGAAAATTGCTGGCTGCCATATCTCGGTGAGCCTGAAACCATTGCCGGGAAGCCCATCGTGTTGGCCGACGATGCGACCCTCATCGTCCAGCAGGTGGGTGAAGACTGTGTAATCCGTATCCATCTCAGCCACGCTCTGCCAGTACAGGCTCAGGCGGATTGTTTGGCCAGGGCTGACTTGGAGGGGAAGGGATTGGGATATGTATTCGCCCCGTTCATCTTGTGCCGCGATGTCGAAACCCAGCAAAGCGATCCCCTGGCCTAGTTCGGCTTCCAGCAGGTGCTTGATACGGGGACCATCAGATTGCTGAAAGAGGAAATAACCATCGGCCTCGGCCAAGATGCTGTAATTCGGATTAGCCAGCAGCTTTTGGAGCTCCATTTCGTATGGATCGGGGGTCAGGGGATAATAACGGCTCCGCGTATCCAGGGCGACGTATTGGGCCTCGTCCATCCTGTGTGGGTACAGGTATATCTCCTCTCGATGCGAGAGGTGGGGCACGAGGGCATCCTGGGCCGAGACGGATGCGCCGGGGGGCACGCGCGTCAGGATGTCTTCACCCCAGCGCGCGTGCTCAGTGACGATGAACCTATCCGGCTGAAATCCACGCGCTAACGGGGCGGGGCTATATAACCAATAGCCGATGGCGCTCATCGCCAGAAGATAGAGTATCGCCCATTGCCGCTTTCGACCTTTGAAGCGCCCCAGCCCTATCGCTGCGGCGAAGAAAAGGATCGGCAGCAATGAGGCCGGGTACCAACTTTGCAGCCTGTACATCGAAGGGTCATTGCTGGCCAACATGTAGCCAAAGGATGGAAAGCCCAGCGCGAATATCGTCGGGGCCAAGAATACCAGGAACCCCATGGGCAATAACAGCCGGACCACCGCCTCGAGTCTGGTCATCGTTACAATATTGCCAATCCAAATCAAGGGGCTGCGGCTCAAGGTTTTCAAAACCTCGCCGATGTTCCCGCCCAGGTAAGAATAATAACGAAGTTGGGGATAAACTCCCCTCCCGAAGTGAGGGACCACCACGAAGGGCACAATGATCGCCCAAAGCAGCCCCAGGATCAACAGACCCCCGCCCAGTTTCACCTCTCTGTTTTTCAACAGCAGGTAGGCGCCAAAAGCCATCACTAAGAGGGCCATGTCCTCTTTGCACAGCAACGCTGGCAATAGTCCCGCCAGGATCCACCGTCTCTGGCCTTTGATCAGCCCGTAAAGGGCCAGAGAGATGAAAGGCACGGCAAGGGTTATCCTGCGAAACTCGCTCACATTGACTTCGTGGAGAGCGGGGTTCAAACAATAGGCAGCTAACACCAAGGGGGCCAGGGTTGGATTCCTCTCCCGCATTAGTTGGAATAGAGGCAGACCTGCAAGAGCCAGGGCAATAGTTTGAATCACGAACAGGAGCCGAATATCGGGCCAGATGAGGTACAGGGGTGAGATAAGGCCCATCAGGGGGGAGAAATGGAAGCCTAAGGTGTTGGGTGGTTTGAGGGTGTTGACGAAGAATCTGCCGTGGGCCGTGTTCCAAATGGCCTGGTCGAATTGCCCCAGGTCCAGTGCACGGGTGTGAAAAGCCCTGTGTTGTTGGATCGAGAGCCAGGAGAATACCAGAACATAGAGCGCAAGCAGGAGATAGCCGCTGATCTCGGTCCATTTCAATGATCTGCTCTTCTGCATGGTCACTTCAACTTCCCAGCAAATAAATCACTCCACCCACCAAGCTGACCGCCAGCCTCACACCCCGTGACAGCAGCGCCAGCGCCAGTGCCTGCGGGGCAGCGATCCCCGCCAAACCGAAGAAGAAGACGTAGGCCCCCTCCTGGATGCCGATGGCGTTCAGCGAGAGCGGCAGCGAGGTCACCACAGCGATGAGGGAGATGGCCATCATCAGCCAGATGAAGGAGATGGGCATGTGCAAGGCCAACGATTGCACGTACAGACTGAACACGTTCCCGAACCGAAAGAGTAACGAGAAGGCCAGTACCACCAACAATACGCGTCCGTGGCCACGAAAAGCGTAAATCGAATCGTATAGCTTGCCCAGCTTGCCGATCAGGGCAATAAACACCCTCCCCAAGCCCCCCCTATCTGGAGGGGTCAGGCGATCAGCCAAAAAGCGCACTCGCCGCAGGCTGAACAGCAACAGCATCCCCAGGGCGAAGGCGGCGAATGCCCCCAGCACGAGGAAGCCGATCCCCCCAGCCGACGCCAGTCGCCAGTTGCTCAGCACCGCCACCACTCCCATCAGCAGCACGGCAAACAGTCCGCATAGCCGCTCTACCAGCACGGAAGAGACGGCGTCCGCCCCCTGGCCGGTGAGTTGGCCCATGCGCAACATGCGCATGCTGTCGCCGCCCACGTTGCTGGGCAGGAAATTGTTGAAGAAGCTGCCCACCAGGTAAATGGAAAAGAGACGAAGGAAAGGCTCCCGCGTCCCCTGAGTAACTAGCAGCGCCCGCCAGCGCAAGACTCGCGGCAACACGTTGAGCAGTTCGATGAGCAGCGCCGCCCCAACGTAGCCCACGCTGGCCTGGCTCAGGATGCGTGTCAATTCCTGCCAGTCCACCCGCCAGAGCAGAAAGGCCAGTAACCCCAGTCCGAAAAAAAGCCGCAACCAGCCCTTCGACAACCCTTCGATGAAGCTCAGGGCAAGGCTCAGGACGCCGCGCCAGAGCCTGCGCCAGGTTGAGGCCAATGTCCCCTCCCCTCTATCCCCCCCGCCTGCGGGCACCTCCCCTCTGTCCCCCCCGCCTGCGGGGGGGATGAAAGGGGGGGTGTTAACTTGCATCCTCTCTGTCAACTCTGCCCCCTCAGTCAAGGTAGCCCAGGCTGCGCAGGCGGGCCTCGATCTCCGCCCGTTCCTCCGGCAGCAATTCGTGCTCCGGACGACGATGCGCCGTCGGCTCCCCCGCCTCGGCCTCTGCCTGCTGCAAAGGGGTAGCGCGGACGAAGGCCGGCTCGAACATCTCCGTCAGCACACGGCCATCCATATCGTCGGGCACAGGCAGCCCCATGCGGTAGAGAATCGTCGGGGCCAGATCAATGATTCGCGCGCCGTCCAGCTTTATCCTCTGTCGCACCGCCGGCCCGCTGGCCAGCAAGATGCCGTGCAGCCGGTGACAGCCAGAATCCCCCCGCACCTGTGCGGTCACGAGTTGTGTGTTGCTGGCGAACAGCGGGAAGGCAATGTAGCGAAAACCGTCCATGACCGGCAACAAATCGGCCCCTCGCTCGGCGTATGGCCCCTCGTACACCTGCTCCTTAAAGATGATCTCATCCACCAGCGGACGGTCAGATTGCGGATGCTTGATCTCTCGCAGCGCGTCAGCCACCCGCTGGCGCACCGTTTCGTACTCCTCGGGTGGCACGCAACCGTATGGCTCGCGGCCGCGCAGGTTGATGAAGACCTGGCCCACGTGTCCCATGGCGTAAGCCTGCGTGCGCGACCAGTCCACGGCGGAAAAGGAAAGGAAGCGTCCCACGATGGCATTGCGTGCTCGCTTGCTGACCCTGGCCACCACATCCTGCAGGCCCAGCTTCACCAGCAGAGCGTAGGCCGCGCTGGGCGTGATGCCGTGGCGGAAGAGCGCGTAGCGCAGGCGGGTCGCCACGTCCCGCTTCAGGTGCAGAAACCCCCGTTGCAACAAGAAGTTGTTGAGATTCACCGTGCCATGCAGCGGCCCGAAGCCGTGATCCGACATCACCAGCAGCACATCATCTGGTCCGGTCTGCCCCCACAGCCGGGCCAGGATGGCATCTGCCTTCTGATAGAGCGACAGCAGCGAATCGCCGTAGCGCTGCGCTGCCTGCGGGTCATAGCGAGGATGGGTGGGGTCAACGAACTTCCAGATGGCGTGCTGGGCGAGATCGAGGGCCACCAAGTGCACCATCAAGAAGTCCCACTCGTAGTCCTGCATCAGGCGCAGTGCATAGCTGGCCCTCTGTTCCATCAGGGCCAGCAGGTCGGCGACGAAGGCTTCCTCATGGCCCTCGGTGTACTGCACGTCGGGGCTGATGCGATAGGGGCCTAACTCGTCCTCGTAACGCCTCAGTAAACCGGGAGGATAGGCGATCTCCGCGTGCCTGGGAGACAGGATACCTGAGATCATGAAGCCGTTAACGGGGTGGGGTGGATAGGTCACGGGGACGGCAATCACCCCCACCCGTCGCCCCGCCTCCGACAGCAGTTGCCACAGGGTCTTGGTGGCAATGTGGGAAGCGTTCACCATGTCGAAACCGCCGGGGCGGCTACGGATGAAGTCGAACACGCCATGCTTGCCTGGGTTCATGCCCGTCATGAACGAAGGCCAGGCGGGGGAGGTGACCGGCGGCAGGGTGGACATGAGTTCACCGTGAGCCCCCTCCTGCATCAGGCGAGCCAGAGCAGGCAGGTGGCCCGCGGCCGCCCAGGGGCGAATCAAATCAAAGGTGGCACCGTCGAGGCCAACGACGAATACTCTCATAGAACGGCACACTTTCCATAGATACTTGGTAACCATTCACCTTGATCCGTCGGAGTTGTACTCCGACGGCACATTTCGTGGTTTGCAAGCACACACCCCCAAGGGATAGGGCCTGGAGTGCAACTCCAGGCCATCAGGTGAATAGTTACCGGCCCTGCACCTGAATGGGCGACAGGAGCAGGCGGTCAGCTATAGCCTGGCCTTCCTGAAAGATCGGCAGCCGCTGCATGGTGGCCGGCGAGTAGAACCCCAACTCTACCTGATACTCCCCTGCCGGTGCAGTCGGCTCGACCGACAGGGTGTGCCACTGGATGAACACGTCGCCCGGCTCCCAGCTCGCCGGCGAAATGCTCAGACCATCGTAGGCACCCATGACAGTGCTATGGGCATCCAACAGGTGGACGAAGATAGCCAATGGAGGCTCCGTGAGCTCCAGAACCTGCCAATAGGTGAGCAGTTCGATGGTGCCCGGCTTTGCCGGTACGTACTCGTAGCCCAGTAAGACCACCTGGTGGTTGAAGTTGACCGGTGGGGCAAGGGGATGACGCCATTCCTGAGGGTCTCCGGGCACGAACTCGACGGCCGGGCTCCAATAGACCGCGGAGCTCTGCTGCACGGACGCCAGCTTCTCGGCCAGCGCATCGCGGCTCGCCAGCCGATAGACAGCGTAAGACCTGTCCTCGGCAACGTGCAACAGCTCGCTGTCCTGTTGAAACCGCTGCTGGAGCGTGGACGAGAAGGGAAAGGCATCGGGGACGACGTAGCTTACCTCCTGCCCTTCGGACGGCAGGAGAAAGCCGGTGCGATGGTCAAACCTTATGAGCCGTATTGCTTCCCTCTCCACTGTGAGCGCCCGCGCCTCGGCGTCCAATTCGTCCAGACTCACGTCGGACAGGCAGACCACCGACCCGGTGGCTCCCGCTTCCTCGCCGCCCACCTCGTAGATGAAAATCGAGTACCCGATCTTGGCCAGCGGCTGCCGTTCCCTGAACCAGGCGAAGAGGTCGTGGTCAGAGAAGTAAACGCCTTGCAGGTTGGTCGCGCTGATGGCGTACACTCCCGGCGCGGGCCGAAGAGGATTGAAAGTCACCCCTGTGACCTGCCCCGGATAGTAGACATAGCTGGGCAACAGACGGTGAGGGATGTCGTAGCCGTAAGCGTCCGGATAGGTGCTCCCGAACCAGCTCAGATACACTTCCTCGATGCCCGCTCGCTCCATGTACCTCTCTAACCCCTTCAGGTCTTGGCCCCAGTCCAGATTGGAATCCACCAGATAGTGCCAGCCGTTATCGGGCCCACCGACGAGCTCGTTGAAGTAGGCCAGGTAGTCCGGATAAATGCGCACGCTACCGACCAGGTACCAGACCGCGAGTAGCAGACAGGCTGCCGCGCCTGGCAGATGGCGGGGCTCAATCCGTAGGCTCTCACCCCATGCTTGGCTGCGCGCGACTCCGCTGGCGAAGACGAAGAGAAATGGCAGCAGGGGCAGGATGTGACGATAGCCAATGTTCAGGGATTTGCTGCTGAGACTGATGGCCAGGTAGATCAAGACAGGCAGCAACAATGGATAGGCCGACCGCCAGGCCCGCTGTTTCACCATCCAGCCCACTGAAAGGCACAGCAGGATCAGCGTTGGCAGAGGGGTCTTGATGGCAAAAGCGACGGGGAAGAAGTCCCATCGTGCCGTGGTGAAGTAGTCGCCGTGTAAGAAAGCCAGGTGGCCCCTGTCTAAGTGACGGAAAACCCCCTGCAAGCCTCTGATATAGGTGGGGATCGGCACCGGAATCCCTCCTTCCGTCAGTGGCCCTACCTCGAAGCCATACACGGCCCAGACTACCAGGCCCGCCAGTGCAAACATGAGGCCCACAGCGACCGCCAGATTCCACGTGCGCTGCACGATGGTGGTATCTTCTCTCGCCTCACCCTGCCTACTGATCAAGATGTGCGCCAACCCGATCAGGGGCAGGATAGGCATCAGAACCAAGGCCGAGTATTTGGATACCAGCGCCAACCCCAGCGTGAAACCGGCTACTGCCAGCCGTGGCCAGGTAGGATGGTTTAGCCAGCGCCAGAAACAATAGACGGCCATGAACAGGAAACAGGTCACACCCAGGTCGGTGGTCGTCAAGCGGGCGTGGGCCAGGATATTGGGATCGAAAACGTAGAGACCCAGGGCCAGGAGACCTACCAGCGGCCCGTGGAGTTCCCTGGCCCACGCGAAGACGAAGCAGCCTAGCAGGATGGCCAGCAGAATGATGGGTAGACGAGCCACCAGGACAATCTGATCGGCGTTGTGGTTGGCGTGCCAGAGAAACTGGGTAGCGAAGGTAATGGTGTGGGCGCGCTCCCAGGCAGGGCTGTCGGTAGGCAGTTTGAGGTCGGGCAAGAGCAACAGCGGCGCTGCGCTCAGAGAGTTGACCAGAGGCGGATGGGGCAGATTCAGGCGCAGGTCGCCGGTGCGCAGGTAAGCGTATCCCCGCGCGATGTGGTTTTGCTCGTCCATGACCGGAGACTTCAGACGCGCGCTGGATACCATCAGGGCGAACATCAGCCCCAGCAGTCCTACCGCGATGAAGTTGACTAGCTTGCTTCGATTCATCTGTTCCAGTTGCACCCCACTAGACCTAGCAGAGCCAGCAACCCCAAGATAAAACCCTGAAAGACGTAAAACGTGTCATTGACCTCTCTTCAAATGAGACGAGGGGAGCAAGACGACACCTAGCTCCCCCCACTGATCGCTCCCTGGCTCCTACTCTCCTGCCGGCCGGTCCGCTAGCGTGACCTGAATACGCTGCTGGCGGCCGCTGCGCAGCACGGTCAATGTCACCCTCTGCCCCACCGACCTGCCGGTCAGGTAGACGATGAGGTCATCCATATCCTGCACCGACACGCCGTCTATGGCCACGATGATGTCGCCGCCGGTGGTCAGGAGCGCACTCTCGAACCTTACCTGACGGTTACCACCTTGTAGCCCGGCCTTGGCCGCCGGCCCACCCTGGACCACCGTCTGCACCAGCACCCCTTGCTCCACCGGCAAGCCCGACTCCTCGGCGAGGAGAGAGGTGATGCTCAGTCCTTGGATGCCCAGCCACGGATCGGCGTAGCGCCCGGTAGCGATGAGGGACGGTATCACTCGCTCGACGGTGTTCCCCGGCACGGCAAAGCCCACGCCGGCGTTGCTGCCACTGTTGGAGAAGATCAGAGTCGTCACGCCGATGACTCGACCGTGGGAATCCAACAGCGGGCCGCCAGAGTTGCCGGGATTGATGGCCGCGTCGGTCTGAATGAGCTGC
>JACKQG010005875.1_pt1 | contig 13277 bp, 10 predicted proteins | sample 8237621 | NCBI WGS metagenome assembly JACKQG01 (sample SAMN15677084, study PRJNA649215) | marine metagenome | biome: marine; feature: Black Sea; material: saline water; isolation source: suspended particulate matter (SPM) from the Black Sea western gyre | collected 2013-06-09/2013-06-10 | depth...
ATTAATGAAATTGCGAGAGTAGCTCAGTTGGTAGAGCGTCAGCCTTCCAAGCTGAGGGTCGCCGGTTCGAGCCCGGTCTCTCGCTCAACTTTACTAGCCGATGTAGCTCAGGGGTAGAGCGTTTCCTTGGTAAGGAAGAGGTCATGGGTTCAATTCCCATCATTGGCTCTAAAAAGAAAAAAGTAGTAGTATAAAAAAGTAGGATTTATAACTAAATTATTAATAACTAAATTTAACAAAATGGCAAAAGAAAATTTTAATCGTACCAAGCCACACTTGAACATTGGTACTATTGGTCATGTCGATCATGGGAAAACAACTTTAACAGCTGCAATTACAAAGGTATTAGCTGAGATAAATGGTACAGAAGTTCGTGATTTCGATACGATTGATAATGCGCCAGAGGAAAAAGAAAGAGGAATTACTATTAACACATCTCATGTTGAGTATGAAACGGAAAATAGACACTACGCTCACGTAGATTGTCCAGGTCACGCGGATTACGTAAAAAACATGGTAACTGGAGCTGCACAGATGGATGGTGCAATTTTAGTTTGTGCTGCAACTGATGGTCCTATGCCTCAAACAAGAGAGCATATCCTTTTAGCAAGACAAGTTGGAGTGCCTTCATTGGTTGTATTTATGAATAAAGTAGATATGGTTGATGATGAGGAATTATTAGAATTAGTTGATATGGAGATTAGAGAATTGTTATCATTTTATGATTATGATGGTGATAATACTCCTGTAATTGCTGGATCTGCTTTAGGTGGATTGAATGGTGATGCAGAGTGGACTCCAAAAATTGTAGAATTAATGGCGGCTGTTGATTCTTGGATTCCTGAGCCAGTAAGAGAAAATGAGAAGCCTTTCTTGATGCCAATTGAGGATGTGTTTACTATTACAGGTAGGGGTACTGTAGCTACTGGTAGAATTGAAACTGGTGTTGCAAATACTGGAGATAGTGTTGATATTATCGGTATGGGAGCTGAAAAATTATCTTCTACTGTTACTGGAGTTGAGATGTTTAGAAAAATATTAGATAGAGGTGAGGCTGGTGATAATGTTGGTATCTTATTAAGAGGTATTGAAAAATCAGATATTCAAAGAGGAATGGTAATTTGTAAGCCAGGATCTGTTAAACCACATCAAAAATTTGAAGCTGAGGTTTATATTTTGAAAAAAGAAGAAGGAGGTAGACATACTCCTTTCCATAATAAATATCGTCCACAGTTCTATATCAGAACAACTGATGTAACTGGTGAGATTTTCTTACCTACTGGAACTGAGATGGTAATGCCTGGTGATAATTTAACAATTACTGTAGATTTAATTGCTGGTGTTGCTATGAGTATAGGATTAAGGTTCGCAATCCGTGAGGGTGGTAGAACTGTTGGGGCTGGACAAATTACTAAATTACTTTAGTAGTTAACTCATAAAGTTTTACAGTTAAAGGAAGATTGTTTTTCAGTCTTCCTTTACTGTGTAAACGGGTGTAGCTCAATTGGTAGAGTAGTAGTCTCCAAAACTATTGGCTGGGAGTTCGAGTCTCTCCACCCGTGCGATAAAAGAATTAAGAAAATGGCAAATAAAGGAACATATATTAAGGAGTCGTATGACGAATTAATGAATAAAGTGAGTTGGCCAAGTTGGTCAGAGTTACAAAGTAGTTCAATTGTTGTTGCAATTGCAACAATAATAATTGCTTTGATTATTTATATAATGGATTCAGCATTTAGTAATTTGATGAAACTATTTTATGGTTTATTTTCATAATATTATAGCATGGAGGAAGAAGTCGTAAATATGAAATGGTACGTCCTTAGAGTGATGGGAGGTAAAGAGAATAAAACAGTAACTTTTATTGAGAAAGAAATTGATCGATTAGGACTGCAAGATTTTGTTGCACAAATACTTGTGCCTACAGAAAAGGTTTATCAAATTAAAAATGGAAAAAAGGTAAGTAAAGATAAAAACTTTTTCCCAGGATATGTTTTAGTTGAAGCTAATTTGGTTGGTGAAGTTCCTCACATTTTAAAGAATGTCACTAATGTTTTAGGTTTTTTGGGAGCTACTAAGGGAGGTGTACCTGTTCCAATGAGACAAAGTGAAATCAATAGAATATTAGGTAAGGTTGATGAAATGGCTCTTACTGATGAGAGTGTTAGTATTCCTTTTGTAGTTGGAGAAACTATTAAGGTTATTGATGGACCATTTAATAGTTTTAATGCTGAAATTGAAGGTATTGATGAACAAAAGAAGAAGTTAAAATTAATGGTAAAAATCTTTGGGAGAAAAACTCCTTTAGAATTAAATTTTATGCAAGTAGAAAAAATATAAACGAATGGCAAAACAAATTTCAGCACTTATTAAATTACAGATTAGAGGGGGAGCTGCAAATCCAGCACCACCAGTTGGTCCTGCATTGGGGGCAAAAGGGGTTAATATCATGGAATTCTGTAAGCAATTTAATGCAAGAACACAAGATAAGGCAGGGGGTATCGTTCCTGTTGTAATTACAGTATATGCAGATAAATCATTTGAATTTATCATTAAAACCGCTCCTGCTGCTGCACAAATTTTAGCTGCTGCTAAAAAGAAAAGTGGATCAGGCGAACCTAATAGAGTAAAGGTTGCCACAATTACTTGGGATCAAGTAAGAGTAATTGCAGAAGATAAAATGGCTGATTTAAATGCTTTTAAAGTAGAGTCGGCAATGAAGATGGTAGCTGGTACTGCAAGAAGTATGGGAGTAAATATTAAGGGAGCTTTTCCTTCATAAATATTAAATATAAAATAGTTTAACTAATGGGAACTAGTAAAAACAGAAAAAGTGCTTTGGAAAATGTTGATTTGAAAAAATCATACACTATTAATGAAGCATCAGCAATTATTAAAGATAATGCAAAATCTAAATTTGATGAGTCTGTAGAATTAGCGGTAAGATTAGGAGTTGATCCTAGACAAGCTAATCAAATGGTAAGAGGTGTTGCTTCTTTACCTCACGGTACAGGTAAAAAATTAAAAGTATTAGCTTTAGTTTCAGCTGATAAAGAAGCTGAGGCTAAAGAAGCTGGGGCTGATTATGTTGGTTTAGATGAGTATATTGAAAAAATTAAAGGTGGTTGGACAGATATTGATGTTATCGTTACAATGCCTTCAATTATGGGTAAAATTGGTGCTTTAGGTAGAGTGTTAGGACCAAGAGGTTTAATGCCTAATCCAAAGTCAGGAACTGTAACTATGGATGTTGGGAAAGCTGTTTCGGATGTGAAAAAAGGAAAGATAGATTTTAAGGTAGAAAAGAATGGTATAATTCACGCTTCTGTTGCTAAGGTTTCTTTTGATGCTCAAAAGATTGCTGAAAATGCAAACGAATTAATGCAGACAATCATTAAATTGAAACCTTCTGCTGCAAAAGGTATTTATGTGAAAAGTGTTTTCATGTCAAGTACTATGGGATTAGGTGTTGAAATTGATACTAACTCATTAGTTTAATAAATTTAGAAAAGCGTAAGATGAATAAATTAGAAAAAAATAAAATGATTGAGCTCCTTGACGGGATGCTTAATGAAAATAATAATTTTTATTTAGCAGATATCTCTGGCTTAACAGCTGAGGAGAGTAGCGCTTTAAGAAGATTATGTTTTAAAAGAAATGTTTCTTTACAAGTTGTAAAAAATACTCTTTTGAAAAAAGCTTTAGATAAGAATACTATTGACTTTAGTGAGTTGAATGATGTGTTAGTAGGTAACACATCTATCTTACAAGCTGAAACTGGTAATGAGCCTGCTAAGGTTATTCAAGAATTTAGAAAAAAGAATGCAAAACCAATTTTAAAAGCAGCTCATATTGAGGAGTCACTTTACATTGGTGATGAGAATTTAACAGCTCTTGCAGATCTTAAATCTAAGGATGAATTGATTGGTGATATCATCACCTTGTTACAGTCTCCAGCTAAGAATGTTATCTCTGCATTGCAGTCAGGCGGTAATAAACTTTCAGGAATTGTTAAGGCCTTAGAAGAAAAGGCTTCATAAAAAAGAAATGCTTCCAACATTTAAAATAATAAAAACAAATTAAAACAAATTAAAATGGCAGATTTAAAAAAATTCGCAGAAGAACTAGTTAACCTTTCAGTAAAAGATGTTAACGAATTAGCAACTATCCTTAAAGATGAGTATGGTATTGAGCCAGCAGCAGCAGTTGCAGTAGCAGGTCCAGCAGCAGCAGGTGGTGGCGGTGAAGCAGCAGAAGAACAAACTGAATTTGATGTTATCTTGAAAGAAGTAGGAGCTACAAAATTAAAAGTTGTTAAAACTGTAAAAGAATTAACAGGTTTAGGTTTGAAAGAAGCTAAAGATATTGTTGATAGTGCTCCAAAAGCAGTGAAAGAAGGAGTGTCTAAAGATGAAGCTGAAGGAATTCAGAAAGCATTAGAAGAAGCTGGAGCTGTAGTTGAGCTTAAGTAATTTCTTTAAACATTTAAATGGTTTAAATCTTATGGTAACATAAGGTTTAAACCCTTTCGTTTTTTTGTAGAACCCCCCTTTTTTAACTAAAACTCACCGTCTTGGCCAAACAAAATAACAACCAAAGAATAAATTTCGCATCCATCAAAAATACGGCTAATTTCCCGGATTTTTTAGATGTTCAGCTTAAAAGCTTTCAATCTTTTTTTCAAATAGGTACAACCTTAGATGAAAGAAGAAATGAAGGGCTTTACAAAGCTTTTGAAGAACTTTTCCCAATTACAGATTCAAGAAACAATTTCGTTCTTGAATTTATTGATTATACAATTGATCCTCCAAGATATTCTATTGAAGAATGTATAAATAGAGGCTTAACTTTTAAAGTCCCTTTAAAGGTTAAATTAAAATTGTATTGTACTGATCCAGATCATGAAGATTTTGAAACTATCGTTCAGGATGTTTATTTCGGAAATATTCCGTTTATGACTCCTAAAGGAAGTTTTGTAGTTAATGGAGCAGAAAGAATTATTGTTTCACAATTACATAGATCACCAGGTGTGTTTTTTGGACAAAGTTTTCATTCAAATGGAACAAAATTATACTCAGCAAGAGTAATTCCTTTTAAAGGTTCTTGGATTGAGTTTACTACAGACATAAACAATGTAATGTATGCTTACATTGATAGAAAGAAAAAATTACCAGTTACTACTTTATTAAGGGCTATAGGTTACGAAAGTGACAGAGATATTCTTGAAATTTTTAACCTTGCTGATGAAGTAAAGGTTTCTAAAAGTGGATTGAAAAGAGTTGTTGGAAGAAAATTAGCTGCCAGAGTATTAAAATCTTGGGTGGATGATTTTGTAGATGAAGATACTGGTGAATTAGTTCCAATTGAAAGAAATGAAGTTATTCTTGAGAGAGATACTATTATTGAAAAATCACATATTGATGAGATTGTAAATTCTGGTGTTGAAACTATTCTTTTGCATAAAAATGATGGAAGTACTTCAGATCATGCTTTAGTTTACAATACATTGCAAAAAGACCCTACTAATTCTGAGGTTGAAGCGGTTCGTCATATTTATAGACAATTAAGAAGTGCTGAAGCTCCTGATGATGAAACGGCAAGAGGAATTATTGATAAATTATTCTTCTCTGACCAAAGATATAGTTTAGGGCATGTTGGTAGATTTAGAATTAACAGAAGGTTAAAGCTAGATATTCCTGAAGATAAAATGGTATTAACTAATGAAGATATTGTATCTATCATTAGTAACCTTATTTCATTAGTTAACTCTAAAGTTGATGTGGATGATATTGATCACTTGAGTAACAGAAGAATTAGAACAGTAGGTGAACAACTTTCAAACCAATTTAATGTTGGGTTGAGTAGAATGGCACGAACTATTCGTGAGAGAATGAATGTAAGAGATAATGAGGTTTTTACACCTATTGATTTGATTAATGCTAAGACATTATCTGCAGTAATTAATTCATTCTTTGGAACTTCACAATTATCTCAATTTATGGATCAAACTAATCCATTAGCAGAGGTAACACATAAAAGAAGAATTTCGGCTCTTGGACCTGGAGGTTTAACAAGAGAAAGAGCAGGCTTTGAGGTTCGAGATGTTCATTATACTCATTACGGAAGACTTTGTCCTATTGAAACTCCTGAAGGACCAAATATTGGGCTTATTTCATCTTTAGCTGTTTTTGCTAAGATAAATTCTTTAGGATTTATTGAAACTCCTTATAGGGAAGTTAATGAAGGAAGGATTGATATTTCAAAAGCACCTGTATATAAAAGTGCTGAAGAAGAGGAAGAACAAATTATTGCACAAGCAAACGCTCCACTTAATGAGGATGGTACATTTAAAAACGATAGAATCCAATCAAGAAGAGAAGCAGATTATTTAATTGCTGAGCCGAATAATGTTACTTTGAAGGATGTTGCTCCTAATCAAATTGCATCTATTGCTGCATCTTTAATTCCTTTCTTGGAACATGATGATGCCAATAGAGCATTGATGGGATCGAATATGATGCGTCAGGCAGTTCCTTTATTAAGAACTGATGCACCTATTGTTGGTACAGGACTTGAGCCTCATGTAGCTCGTTATTCTCGTACAATGATTAATGCTGAAGGTGAAGGTAAAGTAACTTATGTTGATGCAAATAAAATTAAAGTAAAATACACTAAAACTGAGGAAGAAGAATTAGTAAGTTTTGATGAGAATGAAAAAACTTATAATTTAACTAAGTTCCAAAAAACAAATCAGAGAACATGTATTAATATTCAGCCAATTGTTAGGGTTGGTGACAGAGTAACTAAGGGTCAAGTATTGTGTGATGGTTATGCAACTGAAAACGGTGAATTAGCTATTGGTCGTAACTTAAAAGTTGCCTTCATGCCTTGGAAAGGTTATAACTTTGAGGATGCAATTATCTTGTCAGAAAGAGTAGTAAGAGAAGATTTATTTACTTCATTACATATTGCTGAACATGTAGTTAATGTTAGAGAAACAAAAAGGGGAGCAGAGGAGTTAACGGCTGATATTCCTAATATATCAGAAACTGCAACTAAGGATTTAGATGAATTTGGAATGGTAAGAATTGGAGCTCATGTTAAAACAGGTGACATTCTTATTGGTAAAATAACTCCTAAAGGAGAATCTGATCCAACGCCAGAAGAAAAATTATTAAGAGCTATCTTTGGTGAAAAAGCAGGAGATGTTAAAGATGCGTCATTAAAAACTAAACCTTCTAACCAAGGGGTAGTTATTGGTAAATCATTATTCTCTAAAACTGTAAAAGACAGAAGAGCTAAGTCGGCTGATAAAGAAGAGTTAGAGCGTTTAGATTCTGTTTTTGAAAAAGATTCTGATGCACTTAAAAATATTTTAGCAACTAAACTTTATCAAATTGTTGGTGGTAAGGCATCTAAAGGCATTAAGAATATTTTAGGAGAAGAAGTAATTCCTAAGAGTGAGAAGTTTACTAAGAAAATGTTATTAGGTATTGACTTTACATTAGTTGATCCTTACAAATGGACAGGTAGTCAGGAAAAAAATATTTTAGTAAATAGAACAATTCAGAATTATCTAAAAAAGTATAATGATGTCTATGGTGAGCATAGAAGAAAGCGTTTTGCTATTACTATTGGTGATGAATTGCCAAATGGAGTATTGCAACTTGCAAAAGTTCAGATTACTCAAAAAAGAAAAATTAAAGTTGGGGATAAATTAGCAGGTCGTCATGGTAATAAAGGTATTGTATCTCGTATTGTAAAAGATGAGGATATGCCTTTCTTAGAAGATGGAACACCTGTTGATATTATTTTGAATCCACTAGGAGTACCTTCAAGGATGAATCTTGGTCAGATATATGAAACTATCTTAGGTTGGGCAGGAGATGAATTAGGTAAAAAATACTTTACTCCTGTATTTGATGGAGCAAGTTTGGATCAAATTAATGCTGAAACTGATGAAGCCAAGTTACCAAGATTAGGTCAAACTTATCTTTATGATGGTGGTACTGGTGAACGTTTTGAACAAACGGCAACAGTAGGTATAATTTATATGCTTAAACTTGGTCATTTAATTGATGATAAAATGCATGCTCGTTCTATTGGACCATACTCATTAATTACTCAACAACCACTTGGAGGTAAGGCTCAGAATGGGGGGCAAAGACTTGGAGAGATGGAGGTTTGGGCTTTGGAGGGTTATGGTGCTGCCAATATCTTACAAGAGATGCTTACTTTAAAATCAGATGATGTAGTCGGTAGAGCGAAAGCATTTGAGGCCATAGTAAAAGGTCAAGAATTACCAATACCAGGAATTCCAGAATCGTTTAATGTATTATTACATGAATTGAATGGTTTAGGACTTAAAGTTTCACTTGAATAAAATACAAATGAGAAATACAAAAAATAACAAACAGGCTCAGGATATTAATTCGATAAAGATCTCTTTATCATCTCCTGAAGATATTTTAGACAAATCATCTGGTGAGGTTACAAAACCGGAAACGATTAACTATAGAACATATAAGCCAGAAAGTGGTGGATTATTTTGTGAAAGAGTTTTTGGTCCTACCAAAGATTTTGAATGCCATTGTGGTAAATATAAAAGAATTCGTTACAGAGGGATTGTATGTGATAGATGTGGGGTAGAAGTAACTGAAAAGAAAGTAAGAAGAGAGCGTATAGGACACATTAGTTTAGTTGTTCCTGTTGCTCATATCTGGTATTTTCGTACTTTACCTAACAAAATTGGATATTTGTTAGGATTACCATCTAAGCAATTAGACATGATTATTTACTATGAGCGTTTTGTAGTAATTAATGCTGGTGAAGGAACTATGAATTCTGAAGGTGAAGCTATACAATATTTAGATTTCCTTACTGAGGAAGAATACTTAGATATTTTAGATGCTCAACCATTAGAAAATCAGTATTTAAGTGATGAAGATCCTAAGAAATTTGTTGCAAAAATGGGTGCTGAGGCAATTCATAACTTATTAGCAAATTTAAATTTAGATGAGTTATCATATAAATTAAGAGATCAAGCTGCTAATGAAACTTCACAGCAAAGAAAAACTGAGGCATTAAAACGTTTGCAAATTGTTGAATCTATGCGTGAAGGACAATTGCATACTGAAAACAGACCTGAATGGATGACGATTAAAGTTATTCCAGTTATTCCACCAGAATTAAGACCATTAGTTCCTTTGGATGGAGGGCGTTTTGCTACTTCTGATTTAAATGATTTGTATAGAAGGGTAATTATTAGAAACAATAGATTAAAAAGATTAATGGAGATTAATGCTCCTGAGATTATATTAAGAAATGAAAAAAGAATGTTACAGGAATCTGTTGATGCTCTTTTTGATAATTCAAGAAAATCATCAGCTGTAAAAGCAGATGGTAAAAGACCTTTAAAGTCTCTATCTGATTCCTTAAAAGGAAAGCAAGGGAGATTTCGTCAGAACTTACTAGGTAAAAGGGTAGATTATTCTGCTCGTTCGGTTATTGTTGTAGGACCAGAGTTAAGTTTACACGAATGTGGAATACCTAAGGATATGGCTTCTGAACTTTACAAGCCGTTTATAATTAGAAAGCTAATTGAAAGAGGAATTGTAAAAACAGTTAAGTCTGCTAAAAAGATTATTGATAGTAAAGAACCTGTAGTTTGGGATATTTTGGAAAATGTAATGAAAGGTCATCCAGTTTTATTAAACAGGGCTCCTACACTACACAGACTGGGTATACAGGCTTTCCAACCTAAAATGATTGAAGGAAAAGCAATTCAATTACATCCATTAGCTTGTGCGGCCTTTAATGCCGATTTTGACGGGGATCAAATGGCAGTACATTTACCATTAGGTGCTGCTGCAATTTTGGAAGCGCAAGTTTTGATGCTTGCCTCACACAATATCTTGAATCCTGCAAATGGAGCTCCTATTACTGTTCCTTCACAGGATATGGTTCTTGGTTTGTACTATATGACTAAGGAGAAGTTCTCTAGTGATGAAGAAAAAGTGAAAGGTCAAGGAATGATTTTCTATTCTTTGGATGAGGTGAAGATAGCTTATAATGAAAAGCAAGCTGATTTGCACGCAATGATTAAAATCAGAATTACAGATACTAAAGGAAAAACTTCTTTAGTAGACACAACTGTTGGTAGAGTTTTATTTAACGAATTTGTACCTGAACAGGTTGAATATGTTAATCAGCTGTTAACTAAGAAAGCGTTAAGGAATATTATCGGTGATATATTAGAAACTTGTGGTGTAGCTGTTACTGTTCATTTCTTAGATGCAATTAAAACTATTGGTTTTGATATGGCATTTAGAGGTGGGTTATCGTTTAATCTTGGTGATGTACTTGTACCTAAAGAAAAAGAAGGATTAATTGCTGATGCTAACAAAAAAGTAGCTGAAATTAAGAATAACTATTCAATGGGTTTCATTACTAATAATGAAAGATATAATCAAGTAATTGATGTTTGGACAACTACTAATGCTCGATTGACTGATACAGTTATGAGAAATATTAGTTCGGACAAACAAGGATTTAACTCTGTATATATGATGCTTGATTCTGGTGCAAGGGGTTCAAAGGAACAAATTCGTCAGTTATCTGGTATGAGGGGCTTGATGGCTAAACCTAAAAAGTCTGGTGATCATGGAGAATCAATTATTGAGAATCCGATTACAACTAACTTTAGAGAGGGACTTTCAATTTTGGAATACTTTATTTCGACTCATGGGGCGAGAAAAGGACTTGCGGATACGGCACTTAAAACTGCAGATGCGGGTTACCTTACAAGAAGATTAGTTGATGTAGCTCAAGACGTTATTGTTACTGAACAAGATTGTGAAACACTAAGAGGCTTAGAAGCTTATGCTTTGAAAAATAATGATGTTATTATTGAATCATTAAGTGATAGAATTTCTGGAAGGGTAAGTTTACATGATGTATATCATCCAAAAACTGAAAAGCTAATGGTAGCTTCATCTGATATGATTACTGGTATTGTTGCTAGGGAAATTGAGGCTGCTGGAATTGAAATGGTTGAAGTTCGTTCAGCATTAACTTGTGCTACTCGTAGAGGTATTTGTGTTAACTGTTATGGTAAATCATTGTCAACTAATAGAATGGCGCAAGTAGGTGAGGCTGTTGGTGTTGTTGCTGCTCAATCAGTTGGAGAGCCAGGTACACAGCTTACACTTAGAACCTTCCATGTTGGGGGTACTGCATCTAGGTCAGAGGTTGATTCTTCTATCACTATTAAGAAAGATGGTAGATTAGAAATTGAGGATTTAAGAACAGTTAAGACGACTAATAAGGATGGTGATAAGATTGAAATCGTAATTAGTAGATCTGCTGAAACTAGAGTAATTGATGATAAGAATGGTGTAATCCTTTCTTCAACAATTGTCCCTTATGGTTCAACTATATTTATTAAAGAAGGAAATGTTAAAAAAGGAGATGTTGTTTTTGAGTGGGATCCCTATAATGCTGTAATTATTTCTGAAATTGCTGGTAAAGTAGAATTTGTTGATATTGAAGAAGGTGTTTCTTATCGTACTGAATCTGATGAGCAAACTGGTCATCAGGAAAAAGTAATTATCGATAGTAGAAATAGAAAAAATTCTCCAACTATTCAAATTGGTGATAAAAACTATAGTGTTCCTGTAGGCTCTCATTTAGCGGTTGATGATGGAAGTAATATTAAGGCGGGTGCTATTTTAGCTAAAATTCCAAGGTCGGCAGGTTCATCTGGTGATATTACAGGGGGTCTTCCAAGAGTAACAGAAATGTTTGAAGCAAGAAATCCTTCTAATCCTGCAGTAGTTTCTGAAATTGATGGTTCTGTAACTTTCGGAAAAATCAAAAGAGGAAACAGAGAGGTGATTATTACGTCTAAGAATGGAGAAACTAAGAAATACTTAATTCAATTGTCTAAGCATATTTTAGTACAAGAGAATGATTATGTAAAATCAGGTGTTCCACTTTGTGATGGTGTTATTACTCCGGCTGATATTTTAGCAATTAAAGGTATGGTTTCTGTACAGCAATATATTGTGAACGAAATTCAAGATGTATATCGTTTACAAGGAGTGAAGATTAACGATAAGCACTTTGAGGTATTGGTAAGACAAATGATGCGTAAAGTACAGATTGCTGATTCAGGGGATACTTATTTCTTAGAAAACTCATTGGTAGGAAAAGAAAGCTTTAATGAGCAAAATGATAAGATTTTTGGAATGAAGTTTGTAACTGATGCTGGTGATTCGGAAGAATTAAAAGCGGGTCAAATTATTTCACCAAGAAAGTTAAGAGAAGAAAACTCAAGGTTAAAGCGTAAGGACATGAAAGAAGTAGAGGCTAGAGATGCTGTTTCGGCAGTAGCAACACCAGTTCTTCAAGGAATTACAAGAGCTTCATTACAAGTTGATTCTTGGATTTCTGCTGCATCTTTTCAGCAAACTACTAAAGTACTTAATGAGGCTGCAATTAATGCTAAGCGTGATAACCTAATAGGATTGAAAGAGAACGTAATTATTGGTAAGAAAATACCAGCAGGTACAGGTCTAATTCAAGCTAGTAATACTATCATTGGTTCTCAAGCTGAGTACGATAAATTAACTAATTTAGTTGCTGAGGAAGTTGTTGCTACTGAAGAAGTAGTTGCTGAAACAGTAACTTCAATAGAAGAGTAAATAATAATAATTATGTCAGAGGAAAAGAAAAAGGACGGACTAAATATTGAGCTTACTGAAGAGGTAGCTGAAGGGACTTATAGTAATTTAGCTATTATCAATCATTCCCCATCAGAGTTTGTGGTTGATTTTATACAAATGATGCCAGGAATTCCTAAAGCAAAAGTAAAGTCGAGAGTTATTCTAACCCCTCAACATGCTAAAAGATTGATGAAGGCGCTTGCCGATAATGTAAGTAAATTTGAAAATCAGCATGGTGAGATTAAAGATATTGATCCTGCTGCAGGAATGCCAATAAATTTTGGAGGACCTATACCATTAGCATAATTATTACAATTATAAAACTAAAAAAGCCTGCAATTGCAGGCTTTTTTTATGTTCAATATTTTATATTTCTTATCCTAAGAAAGGGTATTTGTAATCTGTAGCAGGCACAAATGTTTCTTTAATTGTTCTTGGAGAAACCCATCTTAACAAATTTAAGATTGATCCTGCCTTATCATTTGTTCCTGAACCTCTAGCGCCACCAAAAGGCTGTTGACCAACAACAGCACCAGTTGGCTTGTCGTTAAT
>JACKQG010005876.1_pt1 | contig 13276 bp, 9 predicted proteins | sample 8237621 | NCBI WGS metagenome assembly JACKQG01 (sample SAMN15677084, study PRJNA649215) | marine metagenome | biome: marine; feature: Black Sea; material: saline water; isolation source: suspended particulate matter (SPM) from the Black Sea western gyre | collected 2013-06-09/2013-06-10 | depth...
ATACAACGAAAAGGCTGAGGCGAAGGCTAAGGCGGAGCAAGGTAGAAGATTAAAGGATTAAGAATTATTTTTTTCCTTCGCCTTTGCCTCAGCCTGCACTTTAGTGCGCTGGGGATTAAAATGTAAAATCCGATCAACTTAGTACCTAAAAAGTTCATTTCTTGTACAATGTGCAAAAATATTTCACGCAAAGCCGCAGAGACGCAAAGATTACGCAAAGAAAATCTAAAAAAAACTTTGCGATTTCCTGTACAGTTACCTTCTATAAAATTAAGGAAGTACAGACTGTGCTTTGCGGCTTCGCGACTTTGCGTGAGGTTTTTTTTACTCGGTTCTGGCTTGTCCAGGTTGGGTAAAACGTAAATGTACTTTTGTACCAGCCCCCGCCTTAATAACGAACAGCTTGTTTTCAAATTTTGCATAAGGCGTGTTTGTCCATTCCCAGACATTTCCAGCTATATCGCAAACACCATAGGGACTGTCTCCCTGGGGGCTAAAACTGCCCACAGAAGCGGCGGATTCCCGGTAGCCGTCGGTCTGCCAACTTTTTAATGGATACCCGGTTTTAGCAACTCTTCCATTAGTATCCGGATAACGATAAGCATAGTAACGTAAGCGCCAGTTGCACAGTTTATATTCCGGTGGCGCTTGCCCTTTGAAAAAATTATTGCCCCAGGGATATTTAAAACCCACACCGACTTCCTTCTTGTTTATGTAATAGTCCGTGTGATGTACAATTTCCGGGGGATAATTGCCGTAGCCTTCGGGGTAATTTCCCAAAACCACAAATCCTGCAGGGATCAGGACTTCTTCCTGGGCGGAAGAGTTATTTAAGCTTAACCAGGGTAACAGAAAAACAAGGATTCAACTGGTAATACTAAAGTTCTAAACGCATGTTTTGCTGCCATGCTCCCGCCATTGCGGGATCCTTGCGCAATGCATTTATGTTAACAGATAAAAAAGTTAAAAAAGATGTTTTAGTTGAGAGTTACATTTTAACTCTTAACGAGTATAGTAGCCCTTAATAAGCCATTGAAATTTCTTGTATATTCATCGCAAAGTGGTTTTAGGATTTCAACTTTAAATCTTCTCTTTTTAAGAGAGTACCTTCAGAGATAGTTCTAATAAGCAATAAATCCTAAAACCACTTTCACAAAGTAGCGCAATCTTCCTTTGTTTGTGCCATATGACACACCTTACTGAACTACACAATAGGTGGCATATGGCACAAACTTAGATCACGACATATGGCATAGTTTTTATTTTTTCTCATGCCATATGGCGTTATCTTCGGCAGATCTCATCAATAGGATCCGCCGAAGGCGTGATTCGCGGTTTTAAGAGTGCGCTCATTTATAGAGTTTGAAAATAATATCAGCCCTTCTTCTATTCTCTGCTTTTTCAATTTCAGGATCTATGCCATAGCCAACAAGAGAATATTTTAAATCAATATTTTCCTCATCCATATAATCTTTAATAAAGCTAAAAACGGAAAATGATCTTGCCTGGGAGAGCTGGAAATTATCCAAAATTTTGTTTCCGATTTTTTTCAGCTTGTCATTCCCATCAAGCAACACATTCTTTGCTCGGATTGTTTTATAATAAATTCTCCTATCCAAATAGTTGTTAAAATCTTTATTACTATAATAAAAAACAGGCAAATCAAATTCATTTGGAATGTTTTGAACTTCCCTCTCATCAGAAAATCCAGTTAACCGTAATTCATATTCGGATTCATTATTTAAAAAAGGCTCAACAACATAATTAATAAATGCACTAATAGCAACTACTGCTTCTTTCATGAATGGATAATCGTTAATATCATATTCTCCAACTACAAATTCTCCTTTCATTCGATATCCTTTAGCGCTATCTGGCAATTGTTTTTCCTTAAGCGAATCCGGGATAAACTGTACCAAGTTAGAAATTGAAAAGAAAAGCGAGTCCCCATCAGCCAATTGAGATAATGAAGATTTAATGTTTTCGTTCTCCCTCAAAGTATCGCAGATATGGATCACTTTTTGTATTTCTAACTTTGACCAACCCATATTAGTAAGTTGTTTTTTAATTTTTATATGAATCGAATCTGGTATTGGAGTTAGAGCTGAAAATTTGATCAATTTTGGCACCGTTGCAAAGTTAAATAGCGTATCTTGTTTTACATCCATATAAGACAAACTGATGTAAACCATTGCGTTTATGTCCCGATAAACATCAATCGTATCTGGATGCAAGACATATATTTCCTGGGGGATATATGCTGCCGTATCAGAATAAATGTTTTTTATATCTATAGTAGTATCAACAGCAAAAGAATCAACTTTTATCCAGTTATTTTTGATCTGATCAAATGTTTCAGAGATAATCGTGTTTTTCCTTTTTTGAAGCTGAAAGTATTTTATCTCTTGTCGAGCCAATTCAGTGCCATCAGGTTCTTTTACAACGATTTCTCCTTTCAATTTTCCTTCTCTTATGGCAGTGATGATCTTTAACTTACCTGCTTCGGAAAGATTCAACCACAAATCCAAATAGCGATCTTCAATAGGGTACTTAACCTTAACTGCAGCATTTGAATTAAGCTCTTGTTCTTCCGGAACAAACAGTCTTAATTTATCAAGATATAACCCCTTCGGTGGGATACACCCGTTAATGAGTGCAAAAAAAAGCACAAGAACAATAATAATTTTTAGCTTGCTAACCATTTTTCTTCCCTCCTTAATTAAATTTTGATTAATGAGTACAAAAGAAAGCAAAACACCATTAATGCTTTCTAATTTGGTATTCCTTTTTCCCTCCTTAATTAAGTTTTGATATTTTTAAATCGTGAATTTCATCTTGAGTTGTTTACGCGTATGTTTAGCTGGGTTGAAAGGCACAAAACAACTGGTTGTATTTATTCGGAGAAAAATCCTTACTGACTATCTTTAATTTTGAAAAATTTATTTTGCACTTTCCCGCATTATTTTTTCACTGCTTTGCCAGAAAACTTTATAATTTCACCGTCCCTTCTTTTTGCGACATAAAGGTTAGAATCTACACCGTATCCGTTGATTGCAATAGCATAAAAAGAACCCTCCGGAAAGTCTCCACCGGCACGTACTGGCGAATGCAAATAATGCCCCTGCGAATCAAATTTGTGGACACCATACCTGTCAGCGACTAAAATATGTTTTTCTTTGAAAACTTCAATTGGTATATTATCTACTGTTTCAGTTACTCCTATAACGTCCTCTTCCACTGTAATACGAGTGGGAAAAACAAACCTTGCTTTAACGCCTTTGTTTTGATTATTATTATCGTTTTTTCCAAATTTTCCGAATGAATATTTAAAACCGCCTGTATCATCAAAAACCACCACCCGGTGATTTCCCCAGTCAGCAATGTAAATATTGCCATCTGAATCAAGAGCAATTCCTTCTGGGCTATTCAGACCGTCTTTGAAGTTTAATTTGAACTTGCCCTTTTTAGCTCCGTTAACATTATATTTCCAAACTTGATTAGCCTCACTATCGACAACTAAAAATGTATCTTCGGCGAAAATGAAATCTCGCAATCTGATGTTAGATGAAAAATCTCTGCCAAGTTGCGTGTACTCACCTATTTGCTGCCCTGATCGATGGATGATGAGGTTACCGTCCAAGCTACTCCGGGAAAGCTGATAGAAATCCGTGCTTCCACGAGTTTTTCCTTTTGAATCATAATTTACCTTTTTGGATAATGAGATCGACATAACCTCCTCACCTGGTTTGGAGAAGCGATGGTTATTTAGAAATAAATAACAATTATCACTGATGATTTTAATTATGTCCTTTGAATTTAATTCTATGTTTTTTTTCCTGAAATACCCAACTGTATCTCTATATAATTCCCCACTCCCTATATAAACTCTATAACTTTTGACATTCTCAGGCAATAAAACGAGAAGTTTTAAACCGGAAAAAATTGTCCCCCTTCTTTCGTCTATCTTCGCTGTGAAATTGCTAAAGGATTGTTGGTATAGAAAATTTGAACTATTCAGCCTATTAATAGATGGATAGATCGTTTTTTTGGGCAAGCCATATTTTTGGAAGAATTCTAGGCTTTTCTTTAGCTTAATAAACAGCAGAAATTTAGGATCTGCCAGGCTTTCATAGCTGAGTGTCATACCACTGATCAAGTTATCAGGATAATGGACATTCTCTATGTGGACTCCTCTCAAAACATCGGCTTTACCTGCTGTAGTTGATAGAGCTAAACCAGCCTCGGCTTTTCTTAACCAGAATTCTGCTCCGGTAACACCGCTTGTTTTTGAGATAATAACTTTATAACATTTTTCCGCAGCCATACCGCTTTCATAATCTGGCTCACTTTGACGGAAAATTTCTCCCAAATAGAAGAGAGATCTGATACTGCCGTTCTGGTTAATGAGGTTGTTAAATAGCTCTCTCGAATCTGCATAGCTGTGAGCAAAGAAGAGGCACATTGCTCGAACATATTTTGCCTCAAGATCATAAGGTGGTTGTATATTGGTGAGGTTGTTAGCAGCGCTAATAAATGCATGGTTACGTTCAGCTGGAGAAACAATCTCCGCCCGTAGCGCAGAAGCGATCCCTTTATAGAAGCGAGTTTCATTACCTCGTTGGTGTCTCGTGATTTCAAACAACCTATCCAATTGATCAAGATAATGTTCCCTTCTTTCCCCAGTAACAGAAGCAGCCCTTGGCAGAATATCCTCTATTAATCGTAGCGCATTATTTAGCTTCTCAATATCTGCACCACGAAGAACACTTGCCCAGATGTCCTTTGTATCCTCTGCCAATATAATGCGAAGGAGAATACTAAGAAGATCTCTTTCTTCCTTGACTTCACTATTTTGGGGGATAAAGATGTCCAAATTCGTTTTCAATTGTTTTAGGTTTACAGTGTTTCCATCCGATGAATATCTCTCAAAATCGTATTTAAATATTTCCAACGTTGCGTTCTCAATAAGGGCTTGGGCCCTAAGGTCAACTAAACCTCCTGAATATGATTTGATAAAGCTGTTTAACTGATTCTGGGCAATAGCTTGCCCGCTAAAGGACTGGATAAAACCTAGCCAATAATGGGCTTCGTTTATTTCTTGAGAGGATTGAGAAAAGTAACGCTCAACTTTTGTGGATGCATCAGCAAATTCTTGGGGCTTTGGTACCAAAGCAATTAAGCTTTTATGTCCTTTAATGCCCGAACGAAAATTTATTTCGCTTTGGAATCCAGGTGTTGAAAGCCTGCCTAAATAATCGTCTACCCATTGAGCAATTGAATCAGATCCTGTTACCAAAAACATGGATAGATGACGCATTGCTTCTAAATAATTAATGACCGCACTGGCTGCTTGACTTAAATCGGTACTGATCCCTTTCAGAATACTGGAATAATTTGCCTGTTCGAGATACCATAAGGCTGTCTCGACAGGTGTATTCCTTTTATTTACATCTATCACAATGGAAAACACGTGGACAGGTAAAATTCCGAAGATTTTTCCTATTTCGTAATCGACATCATGAAGTATTATTTGGCTGCATAATCTGAGGGGCCATGCAGTAGTAACATTATTCACTTTACTGAATTGCTCTTTAGCAATTTGGAAGGCTTTCAACACATCATTAATATCAGAAAAATTGCTGTTGATGCAAACATACTTTTTCAACAAAGCTTCTCGTAATTTCGATTCGCCCGCCATATATGTTGCCATAATTTTCAGTGAATCAGGGGCACGAGTATCTAAATCAGTAAAACACGAGTAAGCAGAGCCCATCAAATCGGCAGAATTTTCGCCTAGCTCAGCCCGCCGGAAATAACACCACCCCTTCTTATATTGAGCTGAATAAAAATACTCAGGATGTCTTTGTCTAAAGCCAATGTCATTCAAGGCAGATTCGAAATTTGAGTATGCATTCCCGAAGTATCCACTTGCCACAGAAATATCCGCCTCCATCAAACCGAGATTGTAATAACTCTCAGCCAAGAAATAACGGGCAACTCCTTCTTCAGAGGGATAGGCTCTAATCCAATCAGGAAGGACGTCTCTGACGGAGTCATATTCGCCTTTATTAAACAGCCTCATCCCTTCGGATGCCATAAATTCCTGTCCCATCACTCTATGCAAACAGAAGAATATGGCTGAGAAGAATCCTATTATGAACATTACTTTCTTCATGGTAAATCCTCTCTTACTAAATAATAAGGCCAGACGGGTAGATTATAACTCGACTTTTCCATTCTTATTTATTTTTTGGAGTTCTAAACCCTCAATACAATAAAGTAATCCATTATATATTTTTTTACTCTTTGGAATATCAGGATTTCGCTTCAGACTCCTAATATCAACAGTAAACTTTTTACCCCGGGCCGCCACATGAAATAAAAAGCGAATGGGGCCGCTTTTATAGGAAGTATATTTCCATGTTCTAAGTACACTAGAAATTTCAATAGCAGCGTCTGGCTTTCCTTCAGCAAACACATCACTTTTTGTACGAAATTTTAGGTTTCCGTCGGTATCAACCATTGCCTGAATTCTCACATAAGCATTTTTGTCGATCTTAACCAGTCTCTTCCAGTCTAAACTTTTGATTATTGTTTTTGATGCGTCAATTTCAAAAACTAAAGAATCGATCTTCGGCCCCTCAATCACAATTCCCTCAATCCCTGGCCTGGGAGGGATAGTTAGAGTGTCAACTATTCCTGAAATTGGGATGTGAACATCTTCCTCAGGCAGTCTTGTTAGAATTATCCAGCGAACCAAGTACAAAATAATGCCAATAAAAATAACGGTGACAGCTACATACATTGCCGTTTTCCAATTCTTCTCATTTTCCATTAGAAATCAATCCAAAGATTCAAATGTCCACTTTCATTAACAGTAGTTATGTTCTGGCAGTTTCGGATCTGATTTATTGACCCACCTACACAGCCATATTTAATATTTTTATATTTCGCTTTTGCCAAAGCCGAGATAATCTTAACAGTTCGAGAATAGGGCTCTATATCCGGACAACGAATAAGAACAAAATACTGGTGATTGGGCTTAAGATTGGCATTGCTCACCAATTGGCTTAACTTCGCTTTTAATTCGTATTCAGCAATAACACATTGTTGTAATAAGGTATTTAGTATCTCTTGCCGTAGTTCATTAGGAAGTTTATAACTTTGTTCATGCATGACTTTTTCCACAATTGGGGTTGAATTCCTGTCAAGCCAAAGAATACTTTTGCCTTCAAGCAATTGTATTAATATCTGGGTTCTACCACGCTCATTGTTCTTTGGAGTTGGAATGTACAATTTCTGTTCAGCCTTCGACAGTTGAGCGACAACCATAGTCACCAAAAAGAACAGCAGCAGAATAAAAACCATGTCCATAAGTGAAATGAGCTGCATCTTTCGTTTTTCGTTTTTTAGCCTATTAAAAGCCAACTTGCTCCTCCTGTTCTTGAACTTTGGTTTCGTAAAGAGTTCTGAACACTAATCTGGGAATGGTGTCTCCATAGACACTACATAAATCCATAATGTAGTTCACGATTTTGAACTCAATATCCTGTTCTGCCCTTATTTCAATGCAATTAGAAAGACTAGGCTCACTGAAGTATTGGGTTTTGTACGAGTCGATATGTGCGGCAATTAGGCTGCAAGGCGGACAGCGTTGAAATTCTTCATCGCTCATCGTCAAGAAATCAGCAGGAAACTCTCGGAAGGTCGATGGGTCGTTTTTAGAAGTTTGGAGAGCCAGCCTAAGTGTGTGGGAACCTTTTTCCGAAGGCCATAGCACGTAAGCAATCTTTGGACTCGTTGCATCGTCTTTATTCCCGTGAGAAACCTGGATAAGCAAAGTTTCAAGAACTTCGTTCTGGCTGAAAATTTCGTTACCTTTAGCCTCGGGTAAATTAGGTATTTCCTGCGGCTTCTTATGATCAAGTTGCTGCCCAGGCGTGGAAACCGAAATGGTGGCAAGAAAAAATATCAGAAGCAAGAATACCACGTCAATCAAAGTTGGCAACTCAAAGTCTCGTCTCTCTTCAAATTTTTTAAAAGCCATTGCTTAGTCCTCATTTTTTTATAACTTTTCGGTAATGTGCACGTAAATCTGCTCCCACTTCGAGTAGATCCAACTTAATTTGTTTCTATAATAATAATACAACATGATCAAGATTATCCCGGCGATTAAACCAAGAATAGTAGTCCACAAAGCTGTAAAGATACCATCAGCCAACATATTGATGAGTTCTTGTTGGGGAGTATCTTCCTTGAGCTCTGACAATTTTTTGAAAGCTACTTGGATACCGGTGACAGTACCAAAGAGCCCAAGCAAAGGGGCTGTAGCTCCAAGGTTCCACAACCAGTCGAGCCATGATTTTCCTTTCAAGATTTCTATCTCCGATGCTGCCCGGTTTTCAATCGCCCTGTCAACCTCATCTGATGCTTCCAACCATCTGTAACCATTAGCTTTGTGGTTTGCCAAACCAGCAGAAAGGATCTTGACTGATGGGTGATATTCAAACCTGTCTGCATTCTTATCGTCGAACAGGAAATTTTCCACCTCTTTCCATTTTGTTTCTTGTTTGCCATACTCTGAGTTAGTAACAAGGTTCTTACCTTTAAGAATACTGAAAGCACTCTCTATTTCATTAGACAACTGTTTCTTTACTTCCCCATTGTCATCCTTTTCTGGTTTGTAACCAATAATGCTCTCAAGTGTTTCGATGGAACTAACCCCGTAACGTTTCCAATTTTCATAAGCCATCTTGGCTGCAGCCTCAAGATTATTAGTCGTTCTGGCGATATTCGTGTCCTTTTTCATTACCTGTTTCCACGCTTCTATGATAAATCTGTACTTAGGGGAAATACGTTTCTCCCACTGCCTATCGAAACCAAACTCTTTCAAAGAACTAATATTGAAGCTCATCAGAGGAAATACATTACCAAGCCGAATAAATTTGAGACAACGGTAGAAAGTTATGTAGATACCTAATATGAAAAACCACTTGATTAATTCAAAAGCAACTTTGCCAAAAAAGCTGGATTCGATGTACACCTCGCTATAAATCCCAAAAAGTTGATTAAACGGCCATGGAGGCTCTAAGGGTATTTCCAGATTCTTTCCATTTTCCACCTGCGTTTGCATGGTTGCCTGGCTTTGTCTGCCAGTCACAATCCAGGCCGTGTCGGATTGAACTATGTTTTCGTTCATAACCCCTTCGACTCTGAAATAATATTTCTCGCCAACGTCCATGTCTAAAAAAACCATAGAATTCTGACCTTTTATTGAATCAACCTTTGCCTCCCTGAATGTGCTGTCGGCTCGCGAGTAAAAAACTTGGTAAGTCGGAATCTTTGTGAAGCTCTCTCGGACAAATTCATCCTGTTCCAGCCTGAGAATCTCCCATCTCACAGTGTAATCAACTTTGTCGGGTATCCACATCCAGTTTTTATGTACTTTTTTTTCAATATCGCAGATGTGAATTTTGTACTGTGTCTGAGCCAATAAATTACCAGCAATAAGCAACAAAATCAATAAAGCACCGAAAACTGCTTTTTCAAAAAATCGGAAATAGGTATTCATTGTCGTATTTACCCTCCTCAATTATGATAATTTTTTGTCAATTCCTTCTTTGAAATGAGTCCATTTTTCAAAGTTATCATATATGCTTTAAATAGTTTTTCTATTATCTTGGTGTCCTTCCCGTTTGCAAAATCAATTAGCCTGTCAAATGCTTTACGTTCCACCAAGTCCGCTAAATCTGACCCGGGATAGAACCTTTCGATCTTGGCAAATTCTGCTAAAATTTCCATTCGGAGTTTTTTGTTTTTAGCTAAGGAACCATGGTTTTTATAATATTTGCAACAGGCTAAGAGAAATTGAGCATCGTCAATAAAATTTTGGTCCCGAAAAATTGGATATTTGTGAGAATCCTTTGGAAAAATAACAGATTTTTGATGATCATCTCCTTTAAGTAAAGAACCTAGTGAAAGTTCTGCGCTTGTCCATTGTTTTCGATTTAAGAGTATGATACTTTTATTAAATCTTGCCAGACTTCTTGGAATATCCTTTTTTATTATACTCTCATAAAGCGTATCAGCAGTTTTATAATCTTGCAGTTTTTGTGAACAGATAGCCAGTAAGAATGTTTTTTTTAGTTGTTCATTTTTATCCCAAGTCGGAGTAACTTCTACAATAATCCCACTTCTTGATTTTATCCTTCCGTTGAGTACATAAATAGCAGTTTGCCACTCATCTTGCTGACAGAATTGTGATTTTAACATATATAGTTTTGCTAAGTAAAATATAGATTTTTTATTTTTTGGATCTTTGAAGTTGTTGATCCTCTCAGAAGAGATGTACTCATTTATTACGTCGTCGAGTTCGGAACAATTATTTCTAAGTTCCCTTATTGACTTATCCTGTGCATTACCAGTTCCAAAAAACAACGCCAAAACAACTACAATCACTGTTTTATTAACAAATCGGATACAGGAATTCATAGATTTTTCTTTCCTTGACAATTATGATAAATACCAGTTAATTCATTATGTTAAATATATACGTTATCAAAAGTTTTTAAGTAGCACCTGCTAATTACTATTTATTATATTTTTGTCAGACCCGTTTAAAGAATTTTGTCTCCTTCCCACATAGAACTTAACAAACCTACGATAATTTATTTCTATAATTTGAGTATATATGCAATCTTTATTACAAAAGTGCGCTATTATCAAATAATCTCTTACCATCCTTTTAGTGCATTGCGACACGCCATAGAAATTTAATAATAAAATAATATTTGAGAACTAATAACTACTCAAAAGTACTATTTAACAGCTTGCTTCTTTTATATTCGCTATCAAAGCGATAACCACACTTACCGTTTCACTTCTTAATATAATCTTACATTATTTCGCCCAATTTACCAATAATTTTTTCATAATATCTTTTTATTCATCTATAATTTATTTAAATTTATCTATAATACCTTTCGCTTTACCGTTAATAATCGCAAATCCCTTGGTGAATTCATCGTATCGTACCATTAAAAAAGTATCTTCCTGCGCTTTGGCAATATCGAAGAGTTTAGTTGCTATTTTATTATAATTAGCATAACAACTACTATCAACTTTAACTCGATCATCAAATAGGGATTTTGATAAATAACGTAGTAACTCTGTTTCGTTTTTTTTCTTAATCTCTGCGGTGTCAATTTTGGTAACGTCATATTTGCCTTTGCCTAATTTAAAAGAAAAGCTGACAGTATGAACATAATCAAGCGCAGGATGTCTCATAAAAGTATAATCGATGTCTAATCCTTCTACAGTAATTTTTCTCAAATACTCATGGTCTGCTTTTAAGCCACACCCCCAGGTGAACCTGTTTTCTTCTCCTTTAATACCGCTGAAATCGTGTCCAAATCTGAATGAACCGACCATATCATTTTTACCGGATAAAAAGCAATACCGTATCTCTCCTCCCAAACGTTTTTCATTTCTAATCGGTCGTGAAAAGTTTTGATTGGAGTCATAAAATATTTTTCCGTAATCGTAAGTAATCAAAACCTTCATAGGTACCTTGGAAAGCGGCTTTCCCCGAATCCATTTATTCGGAATAATCAAATCTAGTAACGGATCAATTAGATTTTCAATACTGGAATTACTGATACCAAAACGCAGCGAGTTTGGATAGTCTTCATCTTCATCTTTCAGTTTGATCGATGAAAGAAAATGCATGTTAACGGCAAACCGCCATGCCATGAGGTGTTGCAATTGAAGAAATGGTATTTTGTTAAAAAAGGAAAATCTAAGTGGAGAAAGCGGCTGTACAATTAAACCGACATCTCCTCCCCACCCCCAATCATTGTAGTCTTGAAGGGAGTGATTAAAAGCGGTTAAATTAAATCCGAAATTGAAATTAAAACGGCTATTCGTCCAGTTAATTGCGCCAGGAATAAAAAAAGCTGATTGGCTATTGCTGAAAGTGCCTGTATGCTTGTTAAACTCGTCCCTGCCTATAAAACCATCTGTTTTAAGCCCCACATAACCAAACCCAAACGTAGTGTTTAAGGCGGGAGATGGGATTAAATCAATTGGCACGGCACCAGCGAAATAGTAATAATTAGTACCGTAGTAAAGGTTGGTAAACATCGTTGAGAAAGCAATCTGATCAAGCTGTCCCAAACCGGCTGGATTCCAATAAATGGCAGTTGGATCGTCTGCCACTGCTGTAAAGGCTCTACCCATTGCCAAACTTCGCGCGCCGGCTCCCCAGCGGAGAAATTCGCCTGCTTGCCCGGCATCTCCCTGACCAAAGGACGAATTAACAGACAATAGAATGAAAATAACAATAATTAATAATTTTAATGGTTTCATTTGTTGTTTTGATTAGTTAGTTAACAGTTTTGTAATTAGAAAAAGCGCTGCTTGTTTTAATTTTAACCTGGACAAGCCAGAATTCTTATAAACTATAAATGATAGGTTAATTAACAATAATTCGAAACACATTAATAGCAATTTTAGTAACAGTTCACCTGTATCTGAAATCAGCCGTTTGTTATCTAAATATTTGCTCTTGAATAACCTTATTTTTGCTTTTAAAACCTTAGTAACAAGCAAAATCTACAAACACCCTAACCTTATTACCTTATTTGACGAGTAATAAGGTTAAAATTTGTGGGTTATCATCATTCTACTAAGGTTAAAAAGACAAAAATAAGGTTTCAAAGATATTCAACTGCATAAATAATTTTGACATATTACACTGGTGAACGATTACCAATTTTATTTCAACAAAGCAATCTTACATTTCAGTTTTTTATCAACCACAACACAAATATATCCTCCACTAGCCACAAAACCATTCAGGTTATCATTCTGCCCGTACCATTCTACATCGAGGTCTCCTTCATTTTTGACAAGACTCCTTACCAGGTTGCCGAACAGATCATAGATCTTTATTTCCAATCTTTCGTTTTGATAATCTCTAATACGAATTGTAGCGATATCACCTTTTAACGGCTCAAACGGGTTGGGAAAAACCGAAATTTCATCATCGATGGGATCATAGACAAAGTTGATTGAGTCCGAATCCGAGTTTTCCGCACAATCGAATATTTTCACCACAAGCGCTATCGGTTCTTTAGCTGCAGACTTGATCTCATAAGGAATATCTTCATTTATCGGTTCTTGTGGTGGATCAATCTTTATGGTATCTTCAAGTCCGCCATTTTCCCAAATCACCACATAACATAATTTTCCCGGACTTTGGTCTGATGCCTCCAGG
>JACKQG010005877.1_pt1 | contig 13276 bp, 14 predicted proteins | sample 8237621 | NCBI WGS metagenome assembly JACKQG01 (sample SAMN15677084, study PRJNA649215) | marine metagenome | biome: marine; feature: Black Sea; material: saline water; isolation source: suspended particulate matter (SPM) from the Black Sea western gyre | collected 2013-06-09/2013-06-10 | depth...
GCAACGATATTAATCATGCCGGTCGAACCAATCCAGGAAATAAACAGATATCCCGCAGTCAACGTGCCAGCGATAGAACCGAGTGTTCCCAGCGCGTACATACGACCGATGACCGGACCGTGTCGGTCCGGGTCGGCGTCCACTGCAAGTTTGGTCAGGATCGGCGAGACGATGCCAACAAACAGGCTGGGTAACAGAAACAGGGCGGTGCTGAGCAGGACAATGGACGGGATCGGGCTTAATCCACTTGTCAGCAAATGGCTTGAGACAATTCGCAACAAGACCAGCGAGGCCAGTGATGAAATAGCGGCAAGGCCCAGCGCGATGGCAACCCGGCGGCCGCCTTTGACTGTGCCGATATGTGGTGCAGCCAGTAATCCGCCAATCCAGTGTCCGACCGATAAACCGGCCAGAACAACGGCGATGATTGCCGTCCATGTATAAAGCGACATGCCGACATAAGGGGCAATCAGGCGCCCGGCGACGATTTCTATAATCAGGCCGCAGGCCGAGGAGATAAAAAGAGCGATGCCATATGCTATTTGCCGGGCCATGAAAATCCTTTGATGACAGGTGTTTCAAATGTTCGTGAAGGGATCAATTTAAAGGCCGCAAAACTTACATGAAGCATAACTAATGTGTACAATAGCGGCAATTAATGTCTGACAGGAGTTCACCGATATGTATCGTGCCTTTATAGCTGGCCTTTTTGTTCTCTTTCTGGCCGCATGGCCCGTGGCTCAATCCGAAAGTTCCGAGCAGGCATTGTTGCCGATTCCCGAAACCGGGGAAAACGGATTGCATGTTCAATCATGGTTTCACGAAAGTTTTCTTGATTTGAGCGAAGATCTGGCCGAAGCCCAGGCGCAGGGAAAACGACTTGTCATTTTCTGGGAGCAGCGCGGCTGCCCTTATTGCAAGCGCACCCACGAGGTTAATCTGCGCATCCCGGCAATGGTCGATTACATCAAAAAGCATTTTGTCGTCCTGCAACTGAACCTGTGGGGTGACCGCGAGGTTACGGATTTCGATGGTGAAGTTCTTACGGAAAAAAATCTTGCCAATAAGTATGCGGTTCTGTTTACGCCGACCCTTCAGTTCTTCCCTGAAAATCTGGAAAAAGTAGGCGGTCGTCCTGGTGGTGAAGCCGAGGTCGTACGTATCCCGGGTTACTTCAAGCCGTTCCACTTTTTCTTCCTGTTCCACTACGCTTTTGAAAGTGGCTACGAAAAAGAGCCCAATTTCCAGCGTTGGCTGGGCGGCATCGGCGATGATCTGGACGAGAAGGGCATCAAGTACGATCTGTGGGCCGATGAACTGCCGAAGAATTTGCCGGAGAAATACCTTTAACCGACGTTGGAAAATGCCGGGAAGGTTTCAAGCAGCCATTGCGAGGCATCGGCCAACGAGCCTGTGAAGATAGCGACGCCGGTAATGACAAGCAGGATGCCGATGGTAATCTCAACCTTGTGCATGTGCTTGCGGAAACGCGCCATGAAACCCATGAACGGTTTAACCGCCAGGGCCGCTATCAGAAACGGAACGCCGATACCTGCGGCGTAGACTGATAGCAGTGACGTCCCGTAAAGGATCGAGTCACTACCTGCCGCGACCATCAGAATGGTCGCCAGGATCGGGCCGACACAGGGCGTCCAGCCGAAAGCAAAAGCAAGCCCAAGCACGTATGATCCAACAACGCCAGATGGTTTGTTTTCAAGATGAAAGCGTTTCTCGAAGTTGAGAAAGCCTATCCGGAAAAGCCCCATGTAGTGCAAGCCAAACAGGACGATAACAACACCCGCGATGTAGCTAAGGGTGTCGATATACTGGAAGATCACCCGGCTCAAAGCCGTCGCCGATGCGCCCATCAGGATGAAGATGGTGGCGAAGCCCGTGACGAAAAAGAAAGCCGAGACAAAAACTCTTTTTGAAACCTGCTTGTCGACACCGCCTTCGGCTGTCAGTTCATCAAGCGAGGCACCGCCCAGAAAGCACAGGTAGGCAGGGATAAGGGGCAGCACGCAGGGCGAGAAGAAGCTCAAAAGTCCAGCGCTCAAGGCACCCAGGTAAGAAATCTGAAAAGGATCCATGGCGGTAATGTGCCTTTAGACGTTTTGGTGATCAAATAACAAAATCGTATGATGGCGTTTTAAACGCCGCTGATTTTAATGGTCTTGTTTTCGGGCACGTTGACGGTTTTGCTTTTCCTCAAGTAATCCGACACAACATCATAAATGGCCGGTCCCTTGGTTTCCGGATTAACCGATGCCCAGCCGCCGACCACGTAGTTGCGGGCCGCGTCTATGGGTTCGCCGGTCTTAAGCAAAATCATGTTCGATATGCGCGAACCGATCGGCTTGCCCACGTCGATTGAATAGCCCATGCCGCCAACCCGAACCATATCGCCGCCTTGCTGGTAGTAAGGGTCCGGGTTGAACAGATTGTCTGCGACGTCTTCAAGGATGGTTTTTAAAAGTTCACCATTCATTTCGTTGCGGTAACAGGCAGGATACGTAATGGCTGTTTGGCTGAACAGGTCATCACCGGTGATGTCGGCGCCCGGTGGCAGCGAGCGGCCCCAGCGGAAGCCCGGTGACAAGGCGATTTCAGTGTCGCGTTCCTGGATAATCGCCTGACAAATCAGATCGTCGAAGGTGCCGTTGAAATTTCCCCGCCGGTACAACGTCCCCTCGGTCTTGGCGAGAACTTCATCCAGAACCTTGGTATGGGGGGCGCGAATTGATTTAACGACGGCGTCAATTTCCGGATCGGGGGTGATCGCGTCGGAAAAAATCGGTATCAGCTTGTAGCTGTAATTTTTGATTTTCTTATTCTGGACATCCAGGTCAAGGCGACCCAGGAATTTACCGTGAGAACCAGTCGCGATCAGCAGGGTGTCATTGACCTTAATGACACCGGGAATGGCGTCATGGGTATGGCCTGTCAGGATCACATCGATGCCTTCGACGCGGGAGGCCAGTTTGCGATCCACATCAAAGCCGTTATGGCTGGCCAGGACGACCAGATCGGCACCAGCGGCGCGGGCCGCCTCGACGTGGTCACGCACGATGTCTTCCTGAATACCAAAGGACCATTCGGGGATCATGTAACGGGGGTTGGCGATCGGGGTGTAGGGGAATGCCTGGCCGATCATGGCGATATTAACACCGCCGCGCTCGAAGAATTTTGTGCTCTCGAAAACCGGCTCATCAAACTCCGTATCGCGGACGTTGCCGGCCAGGAACGGGAAATTCAGTTTTTCAACCAGTTCCTGAACCCGCTCCGCCCCGTAGGTGAATTCCCAGTGGGCAGTCATGACATCGACACCCAGCGCATTCATCGCCTCGACCATGTCCTCGCCCCGGGTTTCAAGGGAGGTATAGGAGCCCTGCCAGGTGTCGCCTGTATCAACCAGGAGGGTGTTACCGGGTCGCTCAGCGCGGATCGCCTTGATCAGGGTCGCCATCTGGGCGAGGCCGCCGATGCGCCCGTATTGTTGGGCCAATGCAGAAAAGTCCTGGCTGGAAAAGGCATAGGCATCACGGGTGCCTGCAGTGATATCAAAACGTTTCAGGAAATCTTTTCCGGTCAGGTGCGGCGGCAGTCCATTGACCGCCCCAACCCCTAAGTTGACCGATGGTTCGCGGAAATAAAGCGGCACCAACTGGGCGTGAATATCGGTAAAATTAAGCAAGGTCACTTGCCCGATACTGTCGAATTTGAGCACTTCTTCCTGGCTGATCTTCTGGGCTGCCGCTGCGGCGGCAATGCCACCGGCGGGGCCAAACATGGCAGCGGTTGCGGCGGTGACCTGAAGAAAATCTCGGCGTGTCAGCATTGGCGTACGTTTCCGTCTAAATTGAAGTTAACAAATATAAGAAAAAATGGGCGGCACTAGGCTGATTAATAGCCCGATTGCCGCCCACTTGGATCGTCTCACAAGTAAGGGGTCTAGTTCCTCACTGCGGGCGTTTCGACAGCCACACCGTTGGCACGGTGGGTGAGGAAAAGCTCAAGGTTGGTGTATTCGTCAGAACCCTGTTTATAAGGAGTCGCACGAATGTTCGAGTTGCAGCCACGGAAACGGCGGTGCAACGATCCAATTTTCTGCCATTTCAGGCGGTAGGTCGGGAAGCCGTTTGGCAGACCGTTGGTTAGCACGTTGGCCCGGATTTTAACGCCCGGATAGTCCATGTGGCAATTTTTGCACGACATGTCCAAACCACCGCGACGCTGCATGTAGAAGGCTTTTCCAGCTTCATAAAACGGTGCTGCTTCGCCTTCGATGGAGACGTTCAGAGGCATACCCTTGGACTGGTTCTTGATGAACGAGGCCATGCCAAGCATTTCATCACCTTCCCATTTCCAGGCTTTTGCCTTCATCCGTTCGGTTCTCTCGTAGTTGATTTGATGCTGCAAGGTGCGCATTTTGCCATCTTCAGCACTGTACTTCGGATAAGAGGTCGAAATGCCCTTCATTGAAGATGCATCACCGTGGCAGGATTCGCAGGACTTTCCTGCTTCGCCGTCAACGGTTGACCACTGTTCTTCACCGATATCGACCCACACGAAGGCAGGGTTCGAGAAGTCGTCATCCTGCATTGCCTGGGTTTCAGGTATCGCATAGTCGTAGCCGGTTTTCATCGTCGGGGCAGGGGTGCAAGCCACCAAGATGGCTCCCAATCCTAACAGACCGGCGGCACTCGTGATGTATTTCGTATACTTCATGGTTTTACCTTTCCTGTCTGATCCCCGTTAGGAGACGGTGATATCACCTGATGCGGTAATTGTTTTGCCGCCGTCTTCGGTCCATTCAAAGTCGAATGTGCCGCTTTCGGTTGCCTTGGCGTAGAAGGCCAAATAGGGATTTGCAGCGACTGCGGGATGCAGCACGGCGCTCATCACTTCTTTGCCTTTGAAGGAACAAACAAACTTGTTGATAATCTTGCGCGGGATCAGTTTGCCGGTTTTTTTATCCTTGCGATTACCAGTTTCCATTTTGTGGGACATCAGGGTTTTAATCTGGATGATGTCACCGCTTTTGGCTTTCTTCGGGACTTTAACGCGTGGTTTGTTAGCCATTTTCTCTATTCTCCTGAAATCTTTCGATCAGCCGCCGCAGCCGCCAATGGTTACCTTGACCTGCTTGAGGCCGCTGTAAACGGAACCGTCGCTCATGATGGCAACAGCGCGTACGTTCTGGGTTTTGCCCAAACGCATACGAGTCGACACCTCGGCTTTACCCATTGCCGGGGACAGGTTGAACGAGACAACCTCCGGGTTGGGGTTGCCTTCAGCCACGACGTGTACCGATTTAACGTAGTCGCTGTCGGTCATCGGGCTGTCAATGGAGATGGTGATCGGAACGGTGCTGCCATTTTCGGCAATTTCGGGCAACTTGACAGTTACCTTGCCTTCCTTGGCTGCTGCGCCACCGGTCATTTCAGATAAATATTTAGTGGCTTCTTCTGGTGTTGCCTGGGCATTGCTTGAGCCAAGGCTGGTGCCGGCCAGGGCCAGCGCACCAAATCCGACACTTTTAAGCACTTCTCTGCGCCCAATTGCGACGGTATTAAAAGTATCCTTAGACATTTCTAATCCTTTTAAAAAAAACGGTAATTACTGGGAGTACTGGCCTTTTAGAGTCATCAGGTATGCGATGACATCTTCGATATCCTGTTCCCCTAAAATTGTTTTGCCATCAAATTTCTTAAGCACGTCATGGGTTCCTGGCTTAAGGAACGCTGGCATGATGGTGTCAGGATTCAGTACTTTTGGATCGACAAGACGCAATCTGAGTTCGGCTTCAGTAAAATGAGAACCGACATCGGAAATATCCGGACCAACTTCACCGTGGAACTGTTCCTCGGGGATCGGCATCACATGACAAGCCAGGCAGTTACCTTTCTTGCGATTGATAGCCAGTTTTTTGCCATTGGCAGCGTCACCGGGTTTGCCGGTCAACGAATCTGGAATTGTTCCATCGACGATCATATATTCAGCGGCATTGGCATTGGCAGCTAATGTGCCAAAAAGTGCAATGCCGACAAGTGTGCTTAGAATTGTGCGGTAAGTCATTGTCCCTCCCTAAGCGGTAACACGTTTGGTTCCAATGGAAACCTTGACGTGATCCAAAATCATCCGAGGCCTCAGCCATTGCATTTTTTTAGGACCGGATGGGTCATCTTGACCCGACTTGTTGTCGGGTTTCTTATATGATGTTTTGGTAATCTAAACGACAATTGCCGTAAGATGCAAGCCAAGAAAATACATAATTAATACAATAATGTGCTAAAATGCCGCAGAAAACAGGGATTCTCCTAAGTGTGGCATGGAAAACCCTAATATCCAGCCTGTAGGTTGCTGTTGGTTCCTATTGGCTCCCTGTCAAGGCTTTCAGGGCCCCACCCAGGCTACCTTCTTCCATATATTTCAATCCGATCAGGCCGCCGATTATGATTGATACCAAGGCGATAAGGGATCCCAGGGCAAGTGTTGACATGCCGGTAATGCCTTGGCCGACGGTGCAACCCAGGGCAAGAATACCGCCGATACCCATAATCGCGGCACCAAACAGGTGGCGTTTCATGTCATCTGTGTCGGTAAAGGCTTCGATGTGGAATGAATTGCTCATCATTGCCATCAAAAATGAACCGGTAATGACGCCACCGACTGTGGCGATGCCGAAATTGATGGTCGCCCCGGTAAAGGTCATCAGGTACTGAATACTTTCACCGGCTGGTGAGACGAAGGTAAACGAGAACAAGGGCAGTGGGTCAAAGTCATCAGCACCCATAACACCTGTAATCCACCATCCCAGCGGAATCATGGCTCCGACGACCAGGCCACCGATAATATTCAGGGGCTGGGTCCGGAAATTGGCATCCTTAAAGCAATAAACCAGCAAGGCGCCGGCAAAAAGTGCGGTAAAGCCCAGACGCAAATTTTCCGCTTCACCGCCAAAAGCCATAGCGGCAATATCGATCATGCCCTGTGAATTCAGCCCCATTTCTGAAAGGTCAATGTTGCTGTACCCTTCAAGTTCAATACGGGCGAGACCAACAAGACCGCGTAGCGTCATATAGCCGAAGATGCCCATGACGATAACAACGATGATGGATTTAAGATTGCCGCCACCAATTCGCACCAGGTTTTTGTTGGCGCAACCGCCAGCCATGGTCATTCCGAATCCGAACATCAGGCCGCCGATAATGGCGCCTAGCCAGCCAAGATTTGTGGTCTGGTAGATGCTTTCATATAAATCAACGATCCCCATAATGTGTAGGGTTTGTGAGCCAATAATGGCAACGGCCATGGCCAGCAACCAGGCCCGGAAACGGGAATAGTCTTCCATGAAGACAATGTCCGACAGCGCACCCATGGTGCAAAAATTGGTTTTATTGGCCGTTGCGCCAAAGACAATACCGGCAATAAACCCGGCAAAAGCAACAACAGTTGTGACCGGCATTTCTTCCATGGCTTCCCCCTTGCATCATGTATTCTCCAAGCCATTTGCCGTCGCCCGGTTGAGCTCCAAGGGCAATGGTTTGGTCGATGGGCAACTGAATATGCATCGTATATAATATAAAATTGATGTTTCGTATATTCGTTTTTTCTAAACTTGTAGGGTTGGAGTGCCTGGCATAGCTTTTATTGCCCGAAAACCCTACGATTTATAAGCTTTTCACAAGGAAGTGATCAGGGAAGTAAATTTTGTATTCAATATGTACTACCTTTTGGGTGGTGACGTGGTTATATTAGTTTATTCTAATTGCTTAACAGGACTCCGAAAAAAAGCCTTGGTTAAAGGTATACGGGGGGTCGCAGTATTTTTTCATGTTCGGGAGATTAATCAAATGAGTGCTGAGGGCGACAACGCAAAATCAATGTCAATCATCGTCACCAAGGGGACGCTGGATTGGGCCTATCCGCCGTTTATTCTGGCCACTACTGCTGCGGCAATGGATGTTAAAGTCACAATGTTCTTTACCTTTTACGGCTTGCAATTGCTGAAAAAAAATCTTGATCACCTGCAAATTTCTACACTTGGCAATCCGGCAATGGAAATGCCGATGATGGGCATGCACATGACCATGCCGAACATCATGTCGGCTATTCCCGGTGTTGATGCCATGTGCTCGACCATGATGAAGAACTTAATCAAAAAAAAGGGCGTCGCTTCCATTCCGGAACTCCGCGAAGCCGCCATCGAGTCGGATGTCGAGATGATCGGTTGCCAGATGACGCTGGACCTGTTTGAGCTGGATTCCAAGGATTTGATTGATAACATCACACTTGGTGGTGCGGCGACATACATGGAAAATGCGCTCAAGTCTGATATTAATCTCTACATCTGAACAAAGTTAGCCTCCGAACCTCAGGCAGGGTTCAGGGAAAGGGCAGCTATCAATGATGAGTGCAAGTTCTATTGACAAGACAGGCGAAGACCCTGATCAAAAGCCGTTGGATCGACTGTTCAGCCTGTGTAACGTTGAGCAGCATCAGGAATTTGAATCCGAACGTCGTTCCATGCGTCTTCATGGTCATTCGACAACAATTCGGCTTGAAAGGGCTTATTGGACGGTTTTAGGAATTCTCGCTGACGAGGAGGGCATAACTGTTGCTGCCCTGGTGACCCGTATTCACGATCACTGTCAGGTTGCCAATGACAAGAACCTTGCTTCTTGTCTGCGGGTGGTTTGTTTGAAATACATAAATATCTGTTCTTGATGAAACTCTAATATACGGGTACATTTTTACCCGAGTTAAACAGGAGATTACGAATGACAACGACACTCGATACCAAGGGCATGAACTGCCCATTGCCGATCCTCAAAGCAAAGAAAGCAATCAAAGGGCTTGATGATGGCGAGACCCTTCAGGTGCTTTCAACGGATCCCGGCTCGGTCAAGGATTTTGAAGCCTTTTGCCGCTCAACCGGCAACAGCCTGCTGGAAAGCAGTGAAGCAGATGGCGTATTCACTTACATGATTAAAAAAGGCGCATAACTTTCTGTTTTTGAAAGAAAAAATGTTTTTACTATGGGGCCGGCTTTTCACATGTGAAACCCGGCCCTAATTCGTTAGACTGGCCATGTTTGGCGTTATTGTGGGCAATCATATAAATGATTTTTTACGCTCTATTTCGATTTCGCAGTCGGGTTTTCGCGGTCATATTGATGTCACTGTGGATACTGTCTGTGAACAACGCGAAAGCGGCTGAACTGGTCATGTTCGAGAGTGAAGGCTGTGAATGGTGCGAAGCCTGGAACGAAGATATCGGTGTTGTCTATGACAAAACCAGTGAGGCTAAGATCGCTCCCTTGCGCCGGATCAATATCGATGATGACAGGCCTGTCGACTTGTCACATCTTGAGGGTTTGATGTATACACCGACCTTCGTTGTCATGAAGGATGGGCTTGAAGTTGGTCGCATCATTGGCTACCCAGGCGAAGATTTTTTCTGGCAACTGTTAAATGAAATAATCAAGAAAATTTAACCAAGTTTAAGAGGTAACGCCATGCGTATGTCCGGATTGACGGGGCTTGTTTTAACTTTTTTGACGGTTTTCCGTATTATTTCTCCGGTAGCGGCAGAGGAAAAGCTGCTTACCTATCAGGCTATGAACATGGAACTGGCCCTGAAAATTGCCCAGGAAACCATGCAGGCCTGCCAAAATGATGGATACCAGGTGAGTGTTGCGGTAGTTGATCGTTCCGGTGTCCTCCTGGTTCTCTTGCGCGACCAGTTGGCGGGAATATTGACCCCTGACATTCCCGTTCGCAAAGCCCGTACGGCCTTGAATTTTCATACCGATACCCTCAATCTTCGCGAACCGACTGAAGGCGGCGAGGAAGGTTCGGGCATCAGGCATGTTCCCGGTGCCTTGATGGTTGCTGGCGGGGTGCGGATCGAAGCGGCTGGAAGTGTTGTCGGCTCCATAGGTGTTTCGGGTGCTCCAGGCCCGAAAGCAGATGATGCTTGCGCTCGCACAGGTCTTGAAGCAAGCAGCGATATTCTCAATTTCTAGAAACTGCTTATCCCTCATGGGCGTATCCTGTCCATGAGTGACAGATTTCTATACATGCAACTGGGTTCCATGCTACTGAATCTATGGAATAAATATGCAAATGGGGATATGAAGGTCGATTAATGGCGGGGCGGACAAAAAAGACATCCGGTCAATCAGGAAACGATGACAAAATGACGAAATCGGCGAAATACGTCGATTCTGTTATTGAATCCGACAATACCTCGGCTTCCGAGAGTGCCAGTTTGTTTGTCGACCTTGTTGACAGTGCCAATGATATGATTTGCCTGTGTCGCCATGGGCGGATCGCCTATATCAATGCGGCCGGTTTGCACATGCTCCATCTTAAGTCGGCGAAACGTGCTGCTGGTCGCCAGTTTGCAGAGTTCCTGCATCCGGAATACCGTGAAATTGTTGCGGAATTGCTGGAAAACGGCATTACCGAAAATGACTCTCTGCCCCTTAAGCTGCAGCGTGGCAGGGCATCAGTTGTTGATGTGGAAATAACTTTTTCCCTGGTTGGAAAACCGCAATCAGGTTTGGTATCTGTTCAGGCACGCGACATCACCGATAAACTGCGGGTTGCCGAAACCGTTCTCAGAAGCGAGAACCGCTACCGCTCACTGGTTGAAAGCGCTCTCGATCTGATCTGTGTCTGTGAAAATGGTGAAATCACCTTCATCAATGCCGCCGGTGCAGAAATTTTACATGAAAAAGAGCCGGGAAAACTGATTGGTCGCAAGCTAAAAACCCTTTTACATCCCGATTATCATCCGATCCTGGATGATGGCTTACAGGGCTTCGCCGAAGAACTGGAAAACCTTTCGGGTACCGGTTCTTCAATGCCCCTGAAATTCGTGCGGGTTGATGGAAACATCATTGATGTTGATGTCGCGGTGATGGCGTTTGGCGCACCAGGCGAAGACGCCTATATGATCGAGGCGCGTGATATCACCCAGCGGTTGCGCTCCACCGAATCCCTGCGCGAACGTGAAAGCCGCCTCAATGGCATCCTTAACACGGTTGCCGACGCCATCATTACCATTGACGAGAAGGGCATTATCCAGTCATTCAATCCGGCGGCGGAAAATATTTTTGGATACAAGGCTTGGGAAATCATTGGTGAAAACGTCAAAATTCTGGTTCCCGAACCGCACCGCTCCAAACACGACAAGTACCTTGCTAATTACAAGAAGACCGGCAAGGGGAAGATCATAGGCGAGACCAATCGTGAAGAAAAGGGCCAGCGTAAGGATGGTTCGTTATTTCCCATGGAACTTTCAGTCACCGAGTTACGGCTGGGTCATCTGCGCATTTATACCGGAATCGTTAAGGACATCACGGTCCGTAAAAATGCCGAGGAAGATTTACGCATAGCCCATGATCAATTGGAAATAAGGGTTGAAGAACGGACAAGTGAATTAACAGAAGAAATTGGTGTACGCCGCAAGGCAGAAGAAAAATTACGTCTCGCAGCCGAGGTTATTGCCAATTTGACAGAGGCCGTTGTCATCGTTGACAAGCGTTTTCGGACCACCGCGATCAACCCTGCATTTTCCAGTATTACCGGGTATTATGAAGCCGACGTTCTGGGCAAGATACCGCCTTTCTATAAATCCCTGAGGAAAGACAAAGATCTTTTCGAGCGCATGTGGAAAGAAATCAACCACCATGGCCGTTGGGAAGGGGAGTATTGGCACAAGAAGAAAAACGGCGAGGAAATCGCTGTCAGGCTGTCGGTCTCTGTCATCACCGACGATGAGGGCAAGGATTTACAATTCGCCGCCGTGCTGACGGATATTACCAAGCGAAAACAGGATGAAGAGCGTATCTATTATCAGGCCAACTACGATGCCTTGACTGATCTTCCCAATCGGGCCCTGTTTCATGACCGTCTTAACCAGGGGCTGGCGACGATGTCCCGCCTCGAGCGTAAACTGGGGCTTCTGTTTATTGATTTGGATGGATTCAAACTTGTTAATGACACCCTGGGACATGACATTGGTGATTTGCTATTGCAGGAAACAGCCGTGCGCCTGAGCACATGTATCCGTTCAGGCGACACTGTGGCCCGATTGGGCGGTGACGAATTTACGGTTATTATGCCCAGTCTGCTTGATCCCAAGCACGCACCGTTGTTGGCCCAGCGCATTCTCGACACCCTCACCAAGCCGTACAATCTTAAAGGTCACGAGTCTTTCATTTCAGGCTCTATCGGCGTCACCATATTTCCCGACGATGCGCTCGAAGCCAATGAACTTATCAAAAATGCCGATTCAGCCATGTACCGGGCGAAGGAACAGGGCAAGGCCAATTTTCAGTTTTTTACCCCCGACATGAATGCAGATGTGAAAGAGCGCCTTGTCCTCAAGAACGGCCTGTCAAAGGCCCTTGAAAATGGTGAGTTCCAACTTCACTACCAGCCAAAACTGGATATTCAGACGAACACAATTACCGGTGTTGAGGCCCTGATGCGTTGGCAGAGCCCCGAGCAGGGGCTTATTTCGCCGGTTAAATTTATTCCTGTCCTGGAAGAAACCGGGATGGTTGTTGAAGTTGGAGAATGGGCCCTTTGGACAGCGTGCGAGCAACACAAGGCGTGGTTGGCCGTAGGGATGCCACCTATTCGTATTGCCGTTAATTTATCGGCCCGGCAACTGCGCGAGGTCTCTTTCGTGCCCATGATGGAACGGGTGTTAAAGGAAAGCGGTGTCAAACCTGAATGCCTGGAAATTGAAATCACCGAAAGCATGCTGATGACAGACTCAGCCAAGGCCATTGTTTCTCTGGGCGAGTTGCATGAAATGGGCCTGCATTTGGCTATGGATGATTTCGGAACTGGCTATTCTTCACTTAGTTACTTGAAGAAATTCCCTATCGACACCATCAAGATCGATCGATCCTTTGTTGCCGACATTGCGACCAATGAAGATGATGCGGAAATCATTAAAACAATCATCAGTATGGGGCGAACATTAAACCGAAGAGTCGTGGCCGAAGGGGTTGAGACATCCCGTCAGTTGTCCATGCTCAAAAAATATCAGTGCGATGAAATTCAAGGTTACTACTTCTGCAAGCCGCAAGCAGCTGAGATGTTGACGGAATTTCTGCTTGATCACTACGCAGAAAAGAGCTCTTAGTACACCAGCTCATCTTCTTCGGAGCCGCTGGAGATAACGATTTCACCGGCGTCAGCAAGGGCCTTGGCGCTTTGCACAACAACAGCCTGGGCTTCATCGACATCTT
>JACKQG010005878.1_pt1 | contig 13276 bp, 11 predicted proteins | sample 8237621 | NCBI WGS metagenome assembly JACKQG01 (sample SAMN15677084, study PRJNA649215) | marine metagenome | biome: marine; feature: Black Sea; material: saline water; isolation source: suspended particulate matter (SPM) from the Black Sea western gyre | collected 2013-06-09/2013-06-10 | depth...
TATCTTTATCCGGTAGGATTTTGTAAACATAATGCGTCAGAATGGTTGTAAATGGAAGGAAAACAAGTCCGACTGTAATATTGAAAATTGTATGAGCGTTAGCGATCTGCCGCGGAGTCTCCATTGCCAACTTTACCGCCCCGGTACCTTCCGCAACCGGAGACATCCAACGGACAATATCCGCCAGATATGGTATAAACCAGATGAAGACCAAAACACCTCCGATATTGAACAACACGTGTGCTATTGCCACTCGCTTAGCACCCCGGATAGTACCAATGCTTGCCAGACCTGCTGTAATACAGGTTCCGATATTTGCTCCAAAGATCAGTGGGATTCCTGCTTCCAAAGTAAGTAATCCCTGTTGTGCAAGAACGATGATAATCCCTGTAAAGGCACTGCTGCTCTGTATCAATGCAGTAAAACCTGCACCAATCAATAATCCAAAAAATGGATTTTCAAGACCTTTCATTAAATCAATAAAGGGTTGATAACTGCGTAATGGTTTCATGGAATCAGACATGAGCTTCATACCAAAAAAGAGGATGCCAAATCCTAAAATGGCTTCTCCAAAATACTTATAGGTTTCCTTTTTGGAAAACATGGTCATTATAAAACCGACGGTTATCATCGCCAGAGAATAATCCGTTAGTTTAAATGCTACTAACTGTGCCGTAATAGTTGTGCCGATATTTGCACCCATGATAACACCAAGCGCTTGAGCATAAGACATCAACTCTGCCTGGACAAAACTGACAAGCATAACCGTAGTTGCACTACTACTCTGGATGACCATAGTTACAAAAGCACCAACAGTAAGTGCGATAACTCTGTTTCTTGTTAAAGCTGCAAGAATATTCCTCATACGGTCACCAGCGGCTTTTTTCATACCGTCACTCATTTTTGCCATACCGTACAGGAAAAGTGACAATCCACCAAATAGCCCCATAAGCAGAAAGCCCCACTCGATAACCGAAGAATCCTTATCAGCTGCCTGGAGTAAAGATGGCCCCCACATCAAACAGAGAAGAAAAGTTAATTTCTTAAATCTACGGTTCATCTCACTTTACACCCCCAACTGTCTTGAGGATCGCCTTAGCGATGTTGCCTGTATACACATTTATCTGCTTGAGCAAATCCATCAATTCTACATGAATTTCGTGAGTCTCTTGAGACTCTTCTTTTTCTTCATACAATCTCTCCAAATGTCTCATACGGTACTGGGATTCCAACTCTTCATATTTCTCTTCTTTGACGAGCACTTTCTTCGCCTTGATGGGATCCAGCTCATCGAGGGCATTCGCTACCCGGCTGATCTGCTTACATACCTTCACGTGATAAGCTTCCAGTTCCTGTTGTCCTTCCTTAGAGAAATCCTGATTCAATGCACGTTTCTTAGCGATAAGCGGAATGAAGTTCTTCTGAACAATATCCGCAATACTCTCGATATCGTTGGCTACTGAAATGAGTCCATAAACCTCACTTGCCTGTCTGTCAGTTATCTCCTTCCGCCCGATTTTCACGAGATAATCCAACACCTTCTCATCCAGATAGTCAATCTTCTCTTCACGCATTTCGATTCCCTCAACGATGGAAAGCTGTGGATGGATTTCGTCTTGTCCTGATTCGTCAGATAGAAATGGGTGGATTATAGCATTCACCATTCGTCCCAGAATCTTGGTCATGCGGGAGACTTCAGACTTGGCCAGATCAATAGCTAGTGCAGGAGTGGAAAGACTACTCTCATCGAGATGCCACGTGGCAGGTTTAAGCCCTGCTTCCTCTTCCTTCTCGGGAAAGAACCTGTAGACAAGCTTAGCAAATAGAGCAGTAAACGGAAGAAAAACCAGAGCCATACTCACATTAAGAATAGTATGCGCATTGGCGATCTGTCTGGGCACATCAGCCCCCATGGAGACATTCTCTATAAAGCTGGCAAAGGTCGGTATCCAGAGAAAGAAGAGTGCAACACCCCCGATTTTGAAGAGTACATGGGCCAGAGCGACACGTTTGGCTTCCCGGGTAGTGCCGATGCTCGCCAGTCCGGCGGTGATACAGGTTCCGATATTGGCTCCGAAGATAAGCGGGATTCCGGCTTCCAGCGTCAAGAAGCCCTGCAGCGACAGTGTAATCACAATTCCTGTGAAGGCGCTGCTGCTCTGGATAAGAGCGGTGAACAGTGTCCCCACCAGCAGACCGAGCAGGGGATTCTCCATTCCCTTCAGGGCATCTTTTAATGGAGCATAATCGCGCAAATCAACCATGGCTGCGGACATCTGCTTCATGCCAAAGAAAAGAATGCCAAATCCGAGGATCGCCTCGCCTACATGCTTGTGGGATTCCTTGCGGGCAAACATGGTGATACCGAAGCCCACAGCGATCATCAGGATGGCGTAGTTCGTCAGCTTGAAAGCGATAAGCTGAGCGGTGATGGTCGTCCCAATGTCAGCCCCGAGAATCACGCCGAGAGTTTGAGTAAAACTCATCAATTCCGCCTGCACGAAGCTGACCAGCATAACCGTGGTTGCGCTACTGCTCTGAATGACCATGGTGACAAAAGCTCCCACAATCATCGCAATGACACGGTTGTTGGTCAGAGCAGACAAGATGCTCCGCATTTTGTCGCCGGCGGACTTCTTCATCCCTTCGCTCATTTTCTCCATTCCGTAAAGGAAGAGAGCCAGCCCGCCCAGGAGATTCATTATAACAAATCCCCAGTTAATGCCGGTGTTGCTACTTTCACCTGCTAGTGCGAGGGCAGGAGTGATTAAAATGACAGGAATAATGATGTTTCGAATCATATTGTTACGCCACACTTTCAGATGAAGCTCTCTTCTTACGTTCCTTTATTATAGGCCAAACAAGTGAAAATACGGCGAGAATTAGAAGTCCAAGACTGAGAGGGTTGGTGAAGAAGACAGACCATGTTCCTTCGGCGAGTAGTGCTTGTCGAAAATTGGTTTCAGCCATTTTACCGAGAATCATCGCTAGAACCATGGGAGCAGTGGGGAACCCGTTTCGACGCAAAATCCATCCCAATATTCCGAATCCGAGACAAACATACACGTCGAACATTGTATTTTTCACTGCATAACTTCCTACGAAGGCAATGGCGATAATTACGGGAAGTAAGATTGCTTTTGGTGCGGCGATAAGTTTTACCCAGATTTTAGTTCCCAAGTAACCGATTAAGAGCATAAAGCCAATTCCTATCGGGAGGGAAGCGAATAAGGCGTACACCAACTGTGCATTACGTGTAAATAATTCGGGGCCAGGAATAATATTATGAAGTGTAAGTGCGCCGATCATTACAGCTGTAGCAGCACTTCCGGGTATTCCGAGAGTCAGAAGCGGAATCAATGCTCCCCCCTCTGATGCTCCCGCTGCCGCAGAAGGAGCCGCAATTCCTTCCAACGAACCAGTCCCAAATTTATCTGGATCCTTACTGGATCGTTTTGCTTCGCCATACGCTACAAAAGCGGCAATAGTCGCACCTGCGCCGGGAACTGCTCCAACCAAAGCACCAATTGCACCGCCTTTGAAAACATTTTTTCTGATACTCCAAATTTCACTGAACTTCGGCAGATTGCTTGAAAAAGTTTTTACAGTTTTCTTTATTCCAGTATCTTTTTCGATATTAAGAAGAATTTCGCCAAGAGCAAAAAGACCAATAAGAGCAGGAATAAAAGAAAAACCGTCAAAAAGTTCAGTCTGACCAAATGTAAAACGAGGATGGGCGTTTATAATATCCAAACCCACCGTCATCAACAACAAACCGAGAGCTGTACTGAAAAATGCCTTTATTCTATTTTTAGACTCCATAGATGCCACAATAGTCAAACCGAAAATCGCCAGAGAGAAAAATGCAGGCGGACCGAATTTCAAAGCAACTTTCGAAATTGGGAAGGAGAAGAAAATCAAAATGAGTGAACCGGTAATACCGCCCATAACATTTGCTAACAAACTGGTACCGAGAGCACGTCCGGGTTTTCCTTGTTGGGTGAGTGCATATCCATCCATGGCAACGGCAACTGCCGCGGGAGTTCCTGGAGTATTGATGGCGATGGCAGTGATAGTTCCACCATAAGCGCAAGATGTGTATATTGATACAAGAAAAACAATGGCAATAAGCGGATCCATTCCAAATGTAAATGGTACCATGAGTGCTAAGCCGGTTGATGCAGAAAGGCCGGGCATGACACCAACAAAAATACCTATGGTGATCCCAATCATGATGACAGAACCGGGTTGCCACCATGGGATGGTCTCCGTGCCAAGTAGAGCAGAAAATCCTGAAAGAAGATTCGTCAATAATTCCATTAGAAAAACATCCCTGTAGGTAAAGGTACTTGTAAGATGAGATAAAATATTCCGTACAATAGCCCGATGACAATTGCAGTCGTGGCAAATACTGTTTTCATTTCTTTATGTTTTAAAATCAACATTCCGCCAACTAACATGATAGCAGTAGAAGGTAGAAATCCAAGAATTGAAATTATAAGAACGTAAATAGTAAGAAAGCTAATCAAAGTAAAAACCAATTTTACTTTTTCAAAATTCGAGTTTTTTCCTTCTGTTTTTGACGTCTGCTGAAAAACAACCATACCGGACATAATTAAAAGAATGGCAGCCCAAACTTGTGGGACAGTTGCTGCTCCCACCATTGTTCCGGTGCGTGGAGCAGGAAAATAAGTACTCATATATATAAATGTAATCGCTATGGCAAAACCAACGCCGGCAATAGGATAAACATTTGATTTTGACAGATGTTTTTGTTTCGTATAAAAGTGAAGTCCGCTAATAATAATGACCGTTATAATAATAAAAGTTAGGATAGACATGGGCGCTGATTTTGGTTTTGTTCCGACTGTAAAGCCGGATTTTAATAAATACGTCTTTGAGGATTCCGCATCGCGAAAAACCAGTTCTCTAAATTCATCACCGGAAATAAACACACTTTGAACACCCGTTGTTTGAATAAATTGTTTCCAGGCAGGGTCTTTGCTCACTTTTTGTAAAAGGTCTTTCAAATAGGCAATTACGTCGGGGTCTGTTCCCTTTTTTACTGCGAAACCACGCCACATAACATCCGTTGTTAAATCAATGCCAAATTCCTTAAATGTGGGTGCATCAGGAAATGTAGGATGCCGTTCTTCGCTAGCAATTGCAGCGATATACAAATTTTCTCTTCGACCAATAATATCCTCAGGATTCCCAACGTAAACGTGGTTATGTTTTCCCATAACAGATGCGATAGCCGGACCACCTCCGCCGTATGGTATCCATTTTGCAGTAATTCCAGCCTTATCCCAAATTTTAACTCCCATGAGATGATCCAAAGAACCACTCCCGGGTCCGCACCATTTTTGTTCATTCGGATTTGCCATAGCATGCGCCAAAATCTGATCCATTGTTTTGATATCTGAATGTTTATTGGTAATAATGGCTTCAGGGGAAATGGTCAAGCAAGCAAGATAATCGAAATCTTCCAGTCCAAAACCGATATCAGTTGTTTGAATTGGGGCAAGGTAAGCAGCCGGAAATGCTAGTAAAGAATAGCCATCTGCTTTTTCATTAAATACATTTGCCAATGCCAACAGGCCCGAACCACCCGGTTTATTCACAACCACAAATGATTGATCAGATTTTTGTCCTGCAATTTGAGCGAATTGACGTGCCATAAGATCTACAGCACCTCCCGGTTTTGTATGGACAATGATTTTTATAGGCTTACTCGGGTAGTCTGCTAATGCAAAACTGAAAATAATAAAACTGAAAACTAAAATTCGAAAAGCTAAAATTGGAAAAAACTGAAAGATAAAACCATACAATCTCTTTCTTCTTTCAGCTTTCTTGCTTTTAGTTTTATTTTTCAGTTTTACCAAGTTGTATATGGATTTTTCAGGAGCATCATATTGTAATACTTCACCTGACCTGTTACTTCCTCGCCGACAAAATCGGGCTTGTTGAACTTCTGGTCTTCGCTTTCCAGTTCCACTTCTGCAACCACCAAACCGTCGTTTACACCGTGGAATTCGTCCACTTCCCAAGTAAGTCCTTCGAAGTCGTACTTGTAGCGCGTCTTCTCGATAAGAGGTTGGTCGCAGAGAGAAAGCAGATGATCAGCATCGGGGACAGGGATTTCAGTCTCAAATTCGTACCGGCTCATCCCGCTGGCGTCGCCCATCCCTTTGATGGTAAGAACACCTTTTTTCGAGCCATCCTTTTCGACAGTCCGAATTCGCACTGCTCTTTCCTTTTCCGGCTGGAGATAACCCTGACGCATGGTTGTACCGCTCATGCCATCTGGTAAAGATTTAACTAAAAATTTGCATTCAATCTCTTTTCCCATTGATTTGTCCTCACAATTGAGTAATTATTTAAAACGTAATTAATTCAGATTACGATTTAGCTTGCTAACGGTTTATCGATCCATCCAAGTACACGTTTGATTGCTTGTAGATAGTTGATATTTTCAAATCCTTCCAACTTGCAATCCTTGAGTGTTTTCAGAACATCAGAAATCTCCGTTGATTCAGAATTTATCGTTACTACTGCAGCTCCATTAATCAGAACAAATGCCACTTCACAAATTGTGTCATTCACCATATATCCATAACGTTCCTTGAAAACAGAGACAGCTTGAAGATCGGGATGTTCTTTCACCATTGCCAGAAATTCATCTGTCGTATATTTACTTTTATTTAATTCCGGCAAATCTACTCGAAATGCTGGGAAAATATCGCTTTTCAAGAAATCTGTCGATACCGGGAAATCCGTCTTTATAAGTGGGTTCCACTGTTCAAGTCCGTCTTTAGTTTGAACATAGGTTTTGATATCCATTTTTCCACCACGAATCTTAGTGTTGTTGATATTATTCGTTCGTGACATAATGTATATTTCATCCGACTCCCTCATCCACAGTTTCTCCGGGATTGGAATAGAAAGCCTTGCCATACGCTCTTCAGCACCATCAAAACCCTGCCCAAATGTACGAAACTCAAAACGAGGTTTCGAAATCTCACCTACTTTCATTTTTTCTTTAGCCATGACTCCTCCTTGATTTACAGTGATTTCTATAGACAGTGGCAAAAACCATACCAATGATAATTATCAACGATAAAAAATATATTAAAAATTTTATATGAGTAGTCCTATCGCCAATAAGACGAAATATCGTCTTATGAGATTATTATTTGGTTCTTCACAATATCTCGTACCTGAATGATACCTATCAGGCTCCTGACTGAGATAAATGAATTTTTATTCAGAAATAGTCCGAGATACAAACATTTACACGGTGTCAACACCCAAATACCACCCCCTCTTTTTTTCTCCCCCCCACGATAAATCGGGATTTTCAACATCCAAGGGGGAGAAGGATATATCGGACACTCGAATCTCTGACTCTTTTCGCAGACCCTGCCTGCCCGCCCTCATTCTTCGTGAGCAGGCGGGTGGGCAAGTCTGTTTGAAGCCATGCTTCCAAGAACTCCTCTCCCTTGATGGGAGAGGAATTTTACCCTGTGGAATAAAATCTGTGATTTTCTCCGACAAGTCGGAGATTCCACAGGGTGAAGGAGAGGGTGATCTTTTCTCAGCAGTTTCTTAGCAACAAAAACGACGAGAGTTTTTAGTGCGATTGAACCTGAGTCACATTGATCCGCAGGATCTCCCTTGGAGGAGGACAACTCTGGTATAAAAATGGAATCCATGTATGCATTATTGTGATGAAATTTATTTTATAAGCTTATACCGTTTCATTTTGCTTCTCAGAGTAGTTCGTGGAATCCCCAGAACCTCAGCTGAATCTTTTTGACGCCATTTACACTTTTCAAGGGTGTCCTTAATCAATTTATGCTCTGTCTTTGCCATAGCTTGATTCAAGGTTAGAGAAGCTTGAGAAATTGACTCTACTGTATCTTTTTTTTTACAAATATGAGTTGGTAATAAACTGGCAACTAAGGTATCACCATGAATCAAAGCAATCATTTGAATAATGATATTTTCCAGTTCACGAACATTCCCGGGCCAGTCATATTCCCCCAGTCTTTCCAAAACTGCAGGAGTAATCGTATGTTCCCTTCCGTGTTTTTCCAAGAAATGAGCAGCGAGAATTGGAATATCTTCTCTTCTTTTCCTTAACGGTGGTACCTCAATCGTAACAACATTCAGCCTGTAGAACAAATCATCCCGGAACTTCCCTTTTTCAACCTCTTTACGAAGATCTGTTTTGGTAGCCGATACAATACGAACATCTACAGGGATTATCTTGTTTCCCCCTAAACGCTCAACCTCACGATTCTCAATTACTCGAAGTAGTTTAACCTGCAAAGGTTTTGGTAGATCATCAATATCATCTAAAAATAACGTCCCGCCATTTGCTCTTTCAAACCGACCGATGCTCTGTTTTACGGCTCCTGTAAAAGCACCTTTTTCATGACCAAACAGTTCACTTTCAAATAATGTTTCTGGAAGTGCCGAGCAATTTACTTTTATAAGGGAATCATCTTTTCTGGGACTTAATTCATGGATATAATCCACGATTAATTCTTTTCCCGTTCCACTTTCTCCTTCAATTAGGATCGTATGTTCCCCTTGAGCTGCAAGCTTGATTTTATCGAGAACCTGAAGAAATGCCGGATCACTACCAATAAGATTGGGTTTTTCTTCAAGTTGCTCTTTCAACCGTATGTTTTCCACTAAAATAGATTGATAGTCTCTGAGTTGAGACATACGATGTAGTAGTTCATCCGGTGAGAAAGGTTTGGTCAGATAGTCATGAGCACCCATTTTCAAAGCTTTCACTGCGGACTCAACTGACCCGAAAGCTGTCATGAGAATAACTTTCGTATCAGGAAACTTTTCCTTCACAAATTTCTGGATTTCAGTGCCATCAACCCCCGGAAGACGAATATCAGTAAGAACAACATCAAATTTCTCCTTTTTAAGGATTGATAGAGCTTTCTTGCCGTCTTCACAGGAATGAACACCGTATCCAGCTACTCTCAGAGTTTTATCTAGAGATATCCGGAGTATTTTTTCGTCTTCTATAAGTAAAATTTTCATCATATTCGAACAGGTAAAGATACAATAAATTTTGCACCATTGTCAATCTGAGACAACACCTCGATTTTTCCTCCCAGTCCTTGAACTATCTCTCGTGTAACATATAATCCCAACCCTGTTCCTTTTCCAACCTCTTTCGTCGTAAAAAATGGCTCAAAGAGTCGCTGCATATTTTCTTCTGAAATTCCGTACCCATCATCTTTAATTGTGAAAATAACTTCTTTTGAAATAACTTGGATTTTACACTTTATTTTTCCCTTTTCCTTAACCGAATCTATTGCATTGAGAATTAGATTCATGACAATCTCATCCACAAGCTGCTGACTGCCAGAAATTAAGGCATGTTTTTCCTGTGATTCTACTTCAAATTGAATTTTTTTGGACTGGATATTGTAATCCAGTAATTGAACAACGCCGTTTATCGCATCTGAAAAGGAAGCTATAAGTGATTGATCTTTCTCTTTTCGTGAATATCCTAATAATTTTCCAATAACCGACTCAATTTTTCCCAATGCTTCATCAGTAAGGGTGAGATATTCTTCGCGATCCTTTACATCATTTGGATTAGACAGAATATTAGATATAGCATGACGGATACCGGTAAGAGGATTATTGATTTCATGGGCAATACCAGCAGCAAGCCGACCTACAGAAGCCAGTTTTTCAGCCTGAAACATAATCCTCTCAGATTCTTTAACTTTGCTTCGGGATTGAATCAACCGATCTCTCATCTCTTTAAAATGAATTCCTAATCTACCAATTTCATCTTCACCTTCAGGAAGTTCGATATCTTCTTTATCCAAATCAAACTCTTCCATGGCTACCATCATTTTATCGAGTCGTTTGGTCACTCGATTTGAGATAATATTAACAGCAACCAGCGTAGTGAGAATCACAAGTAAACTGACAGATAAAATTAAAGTTAAGGCTTGTTTTACCTCTTTCAGGACAGTTGTGGCATCAAATCCAATTACTAAATACCCCCAAGTCTTCGTTGAGATTCCTACTCTTGCGGTTGTTTCCAGAATCCATCTGCCATTAACCTTGTAAATTATCTCTCCTGACGATGGTAACACAGAGAACTCTGTCCATCTTATATCTACGTTTTTTGACAATACATTTTGTGCTGATTTATCAAAAAAATATATGTACAAAATCTGCTGCTCTGGATCAGAACGTAAAGTTTTAAGCGTCCTGTCAAAATACTCTTGTGGCAGCGGATTTCCTGTTTCCGCCGACAGCATTGCATCGATGAGTGGAATCATACCGATATTTCCTACGTTATGAGCAGATTGTACATGTTTGAATAAGATTAAATTTTTCATTTTACCAAAAACCAGCACTGTAGATAATGACAAAATAATCACTAACAAACCACTAAATGTCAAAATTAAACGCTGCTTAAGTGTGGTAGGACTGAATTTCATCTTTAATTTGCAAGAGAAGAAACGATTGTACGAATTATATCATAATCTGAATCCCTTGCTGGTTTGAATCCATGAGAAAATTCTTCGTCCCAGGATTTTAACATAGATGCAGTTTCTGGGTCTTCAATATCAATTGACAATAAAGCAGTTATAACAGCTTCTCGGGTTTCCTGATCTGTATGTTCCGATACTACAATTGGAGTGGGAGGAATTTGGGGTGATTTATGAAAAACTCTTAATCCTCGATCTTCATATTTCTCAGCAATGACACTTTTTACCACTCCAGCATCGAATTCTCCTTTTAGTACTTTTTCTGCCACTGTAGTATGATGGGAAACAAAGTTGATCTCTTTTAATTCAGCGGGTGATACTCTGGCCTTCTTTTCAAGATACACTGGCATCCACTGTCCAGTAAGAGATTCTTTTGAAGGGAGAAGGAGAGTTTTACCTTTTAAATCACTGAGGCTTTTAATACCGGTTGTATCATGAGTGATAAAAGTCGTATTAAAATAGTCTTTTCCACCCGGATTCAATGATTTTAGAATAACTTCAAGTCCATAGGCGTCTTTATTTGTAACATAAACAAAACTTCCTAACGATGCTATTGCTACATTACCCTGTGCTAATTGTTCGGCTATACCGTTATACGATTTCCCAAGCTTTAATTCAAAGCGATAGGGAGTATATTCTGTTAGAAAATCCACAATAGGTTGATAACCAATATATATCTCTCTTGGAGTATACCGCGGAACAATACCAAAATAACGAACTGGTTCACCGTTTATATCACTTGGGTGGTGAATATCTTCTGAATGTATAGAAATATCCATTGCCGAGTTAAAAAACCACCAAATCAGGATAAATACGATGGTGGCAATGAACAGTAATTTGAATTGATTGCGAGTATTCATAACAATTACCTAATTTAATTCAGAAAACTGGAAATTATTCCGTGAAGTTCCTTTTATATTTAAATTAGTAAAGAAAATCAGAAAGAAAAAGCTGTTATATTTGTTTTTTCTCTTCGGTAAAGTGGTGATCCATCACATTTCCTCCAAAACATCAGCCTGATATTCCCTTTGTAAAACGGTTTATCTTCAATTAATCCCCAACCGGCATCTGTTAAGATTTTCCCCAATCCGCCACGTTCCATCCAAACTTTGTAATTTTCGTAATGTTCACCACCGGCGTGTTTTTCAACTTGACGAATTCCCCAGCCAAGAATTTTTGAAAATATCGTCAGTTTTTTCGGAATGTCAAAATCTGTAACCGAAAATACCCCTGTCGGTTTCAACACCCGACGGACTTCTTCCAATTCAGCATTAATGGTTGTGATGTCTTTCTCGTGGAGAGCAAACTGTGAAATAACCAAATCAAATTCGCCATCTTCAAATGGAATACTTGTGGCATCTCCCCATTGACATCTCCCTCCTGCCTGTGTTTTTGCTCTTTCCAACATTCCTTCAGAAATATCTATTCCTACAGCATCAACATCATCCGGTAGTAGCGACAGTTGTTTCCCCGTTCCGCAGCCAACATCTAACACGCGTGTAGGTTGGTGTTCGGTAATCCATTCTGCTAACGCCCGCCGAATATGATTCAGAACCGGATTCAGCAACCTGTCGTACCAAGCAGATGTTGCAGAGTAGTCATCGTGTGTATCGGTGTACATTTAATTCACTTGATGATTCAAATTTATAATAATCAGACTTCTTTACCTTTTAATATCAATTCCATAATCATAGCCATTATCCAAACAAAAATAATGGTCAGCGTAAGTCTTGCAATCATAAAATTGAATCCCAAAAAATGCCATTCAACCAATTCCTGTGGAATCTTGATACAAGCCCAGGCAGACAGAAATATTACAATATTGGAAACGCGTGCTCCTTTTTTGATGAGAGCCGAAGCCATTGGAAATGCAATATACAAGGGGCCCGTTGGCAAGGCGCCTAATACTATGGATAACAAAACACCCTTGACTCCCGAACTTTTTCCCAATAGTTGACATATCTTTTCCTTTGGAATCCATACCTTGAATAATCCCAACAAAATCATTATTCCGGGTAAAATAGCAAGCATTTGTACAAAATATCTACCGGATATGTCAGCGGTGGTCTTTGTATTTTCCGGAAATATTGACAGCAAAATAACGGCAATTACCACTACCGATACCAGAATAAAGTAATCCTTGGAGAAAAATGATACGGATTTATTCTTCATCCTAAAAATATTCCCATCAGTAAAGCAATCAAAATGGCTGTAACAAAACTTAAAACATTGCGAATAACCGCAAAGCGCTTACCCAATTCTCTGATCTCAAGCGGCAACGTCACAAACCCGACCATTGTGAGAGTGGTGATGAATACAGCAATTATCTGAATTGAAGCACCACCTTCCAATAATGATGCTGACATCGGGTAAGCGATAATAGCCGGAATATGAATAATCGCTCCCAAAAGACCGGTGATAATCAGACTCTCTAACCCCGCATCCTGCCCCATCGTTTTGACAAGCATTTCTTCGGAAACAAATCCCTGAATCAAACCGATAATGACAATGATCGAAAGAATGGTCGGTACAATTCCTGTGAAAGATTTCCAGGCAATTTTTAACGATTGGACTGTTTTCTTGCGATTTTTGATAAACCCAAGAATTAAAAAGCCAATCGCCAGACTGTTAATTAAAATAACCGGTATTAGCATCTATATCAAACTTTCTCCGCTACTAAAAATAAAATCTCATCCATAAATCAAATTTACTTTGGATTTGCTTACTGC
>JACKQG010005879.1_pt1 | contig 13275 bp, 12 predicted proteins | sample 8237621 | NCBI WGS metagenome assembly JACKQG01 (sample SAMN15677084, study PRJNA649215) | marine metagenome | biome: marine; feature: Black Sea; material: saline water; isolation source: suspended particulate matter (SPM) from the Black Sea western gyre | collected 2013-06-09/2013-06-10 | depth...
GGATGGGGTCTGACCCCGGGGTCAGGTCAAAGGGTCAGACCCCGGGGTCAGGTCAAAGGGTCAGGTCCGGGGGTCAGGTCAAAGGGTCAGACCCCGGGGTCAGGTCAAGGGGTCAGGTCAAAGGGTCAGGTAGGACCGCGGGTGAATTAATCGCGTCATTTTGCGTTTTGAAATCTGGGTGCACTATTTGCGATTATTTCACCCGGGGTCAAATTTCTGCCGTTCGTACTTCATTGACAGGGATGGGGTCAAATTTCTGCCGTTCGTACTTTATTGACAGAATAAACTCACCCCCGGTGAGTTTCAGCTATGGAAGGCCGCTTAAAGAAACTTGGTCCGATAAACGAGCGAAGGTATTTTTTGAGCGTGTAAGTGGTTGGTTTGGCTTGTCTTGGCATCGAAATAGGTCGATGCAGGAATGAGATAGTAACCGCAGAACGCGGAGAACAGCATGAAGAAACACGAAAACAAACATCTGCAAAGATATGCCAGAGCAGGCTGGTCACTCATCGAGTTACTGACTGTCGTAGTTGTACTTGGCGTTGCTGCCATGATTGTGATTCCCTATGCAGCTTCCGGCGCTTCGGCTTCTGGGCAATCCGCTGCTCGATTGCTCGTCACCGACATGTTCGCTGCGCAAATGGATGCAGTTGCGAACCAAAATTTTCGACGAGTTCACTTTTACACTGACGGTTCGGGATGGTGCATCCTCGAACTAGAAACAGGAGAACTTGCTGATCCATTTGATCCACTTACAGCAACCTATGCTGAAGATGCGATTGAATCCCAAGGTCAAAACCAACAATCGATAACTAACTTTGTGCAGGACACAAGGTTTAGAGATATCACAATCGGAAACTTAACCTTTGGTAAAGGCATCCAAGATATTACTTTTGACCCCACAGGTGGAATCATTGCAAACGATGGGTCCCCAAGCCTTGGCGGAAGCGTTGACATCACAAGTGGAGCGTTCACTTGGACAATCACACTTGCTCCTCTCACAGGAAAAGTTTCTGTAAGTGATACCAGTGGAGGCACTCCGTAAATGTTTGGTTTTACACAGACAATGAAAGGATGCATAGGAATTGCGATGCATGCAACGTATGCAACCATTGGGCAATGTGGGTGGAAAAAAGGGGATTTGTTTAATCCTCGCGTTTCTTGCATTGAGAATAATCCGCGAAACATAACATCACAAGATTGGCGCACTGCAATCAACGAAGCTGGACTAACAGGATCGACTTGCTCTGTTTCACTTCCACCCTCGATCTTACAACACCACGTGTTGCAATTGCCAGATATGGTCAACAAAGAGTTAACAGAGGCTGTGGGATGGGAACTCGCTGATCGGCTCGGATGTGACAGGGAACTTCTTCAAATTGATGCGAGACGTCTAGGAAACAGCGGTGATGTGCTGGGTGTATCAATCGATCAATCAACGCTCACGAGTATTCTAGAACCACTATACACAGCGGGTTTGCGTCCAACGATGATCGAGCCATCGTGTTATGCACTTGCAAGAATATTATCGATGCAACACCGGCGTATCGCTGACCGTGCGTCAGTCCGCGCCATATTGGATTTCTCAAAAGATGATTCAGCAATGATGGTTCTTGCTGGAGATGACACAGTGTTTTATAAACGTCTTGGCTATTCTGGTGACTCGCTTATCGATGCAGTATCTTTACACGTTGGTGTAACAAAAGATCAAGCAACGCGTATGCTTGCTGCATCCGATCAAGAAACCGATGAGGCAATGAGCAGAGCAGTTCGCGATGCAACAAGATCTCTCCATGAACAAATCGCAAGAGATGCGATGAAGTGTTTACGACATTACGGCGTGACAAGCCGCGGTCCAATTCCCTCTGAATTGGTTGTGACCGGCAGTGCGGGCTGGAACAGAAATTTATCAGAAATACTAGAAACAGCCTGCAATATGACAGTGTTTCCTGATTGGGAAATTGAATATCTCAAAGATATCGCTAAAACAACATCACGATGTTTTGGATGGCAAGCCGCACTCGGAACAAGTCTTAGTTTCTGCGAGGGAAATGATCGCCGTCAACAATCAGACACAACCAATGGAGTTGCCGCATGAATTTACTTCCAACGCATTACATCGAGCGTAGTAAAAACCGAGTTCGTTCGAGCCGAGTTGCAATCATGATTATTGTCTCTTTGGCCTCCGTTGTTGCAGTTGCAACGCATTCTCGTATTGCAGTAAACAGCACGATTGAAAAACTAATTGTTGCACAAGCAAAAGCAAACGGTGCACTTGAAGTTGAAGCGGATGCAACAACGCTAGAATTGAAGAAAGCAAAACTCGAAACGTTTGTTGATAAATATCAAGAAACAGAATCGCCATTCGCTGTTGGCGACATCATTGCAACAATTACAAATGCACTTCCTCCTAATGTCACAATCGAAGAACTTTCGTTTGATATCCTTGAATCAGATGGGAAGAGAACGATCGCTGGTCATATTTCAGGGTTTGGATCAAGTGATGAATCAATTGCATCAGTAGTTTCAGATTTCCAAACAAAACCGCCATTTGAAAATGTCACTATGGATTTCAGCCGTTCTAGAACAATACGTGGCGTTCGCGCTCGTGGATTCCGTATGAGTTTTTCAATTGATTTATCAGGTAATTGGGAAATTCATACAGCAATAGCCAGCGCAGGAGAACAACAATGACTGCAACAAAAGAACGATGGATGTTAATTGGAACTTTTGTACTTGCAGTACTTGTTATGTTTTGTTTTGCTATTCCAAACTACAAGACCGCTACAACCAACGTTGAGGAAGCAAAACGGCTCGAAGACCGAATTAATACATTAGAGCGTAGGCAAGTTGAAGTACAAAATTTGCGAGATGAATATGAGTCATTGGTATCGCAAGTAGAAATTGATTACAAAAAAGTACCTGCGGCACCAGACACCGCCCAAATTGTGCAAGCATTATCGCTAGAAGTTGATGGCGTGCATGTTCTCGACCAAAGTTTTGTTGCTGGTTCTACAACGAACCAAACAACAAGCGAAGATTCATTTTCTGTTCAGCCACTTGCAATCACTATGGAAGCAGATTTTGAATCAATCTTTTCAGTCATCCGTCAAGCAGAATCGATGGGGAGATTAGTTCGTGTCAGTTCTGTGCGGATAACTCGGCCTACAGGAAAAACAGATTCTGCATCTGCGATCTTGGAAGCAGCCGTAGGCTTGCACGCACCATTTAATCCAATGGAGGGATATTGAAATGAAATTCAAACGACGAATGAAGCGAGCATGGTTGCAAATGACAAACGACAGAAAACAATTCGGAGTCTTCTGTGGTCTATTGCTTGTTGGTCTACTCCTTTGGGCGCGGATTATTGTTATTGCAAGGCCGCCCCGCACAGCCATCGCTGATGAAACTGTTGCAACAACAATCGCATCAAATATTGCTTCCGATAACCACAAAGCGACGTTTCCAATTTGGCTTGATCACGAGCCAAACAGAAATCCGTTTCATGTGAGCAATGAAGCATTCCCAGTCGAAACGCAATCGACCGATAATGTCACTGTTCAAGCGGTCAACAACGGCAACGATGCAGAGCAACAAGCGATTTCAGCATTGCAATTAGAAGCAATAATGGGCGACTTGGCAATGATTGACGGGCGTGTTATTCATGTTGGAGATGTTGTGTCTACGACGTCTATGACGGATCCGCTGACACTCGTCAAAGTTAACCGCCGTTCTGTCATCATTTCGGCTGGAGACCGCCGATATGAACTGACGATCGCGTCTCCTCATCGATAGGGTGATGGTTGCGCGAATGGAGACGCGTGACCATGAAGCATTACTCACTTTTATTCTCACTTTTACTTTTTTTGACACCTGTCAATGCGCAAGAAGCAGAAACATCTGTTGGAGAAACGGTTGAATCTTCTGTTGTTGTTGACGAGTTCGGCACAGTCGATCTTGTTGTCAATGAAACGGAAGTCACGCAAGTACTTGAAATGCTGGCGATTCAAAGTCGCCGGAATATCATTGCATCAAACAGTGTCGCGGGTGTGGTTTCTGCAAATTTATATGATGTGACTTTCAATGAAGCATTAGAAGCGATTCTTCGAGTAAACGGTTTCGGATATGTCGAAGAAGGAAATTTCGTCTACGTGTATACAGTCGATGAACTTGAAACAATTGAAAAAGCAAGACGAAAAACTGACAGCCGTATTTACGAATTGCAGTATTTGTCCGCAGCAGATGCTGATGAGTTTGTGAAACCACTCCTTAGTGAGGAAGGCGAAGCAGCATTTCGCGGTACTGTCGAAGCAGGCTATCAACCCTCGATGGAGGACGGAGGGGCAGACAGTTACGCATGGTCAAGTAAGTTGGTTATCAATGATTATCCAGAAAACCTAGATGCGATTGCAGTGTTGCTCAAGGAACTTGATACAGCACCGATGCAAGTCGTCGTCGAAGCGACGGTTGTGCAAACTAGGGTCGATGAAGATAACGAGTTTGGTGTTGATTTCACAGCGCTCTCAAACATAAATATTGGAAGTATTACTGGCGGACCTCTTGCAGCAGCAACAGATTTGATTTCAGGTTCATTTGGAGATACAAACACAAGCGCATTCTCTTCAGGTGTTGGGCAGACGAATACCACACTCAATGGAGGGCTCAAAGCTGGTGTGATTAAGGATCATGTCGGTGCGTTTCTCAGAGTGTTAGATCAAGTTGTTGACACGACTGTTCTCGCCCGTCCTCGCGTCACCTGTCTCAACAGACAGCGCGCAGAAGTACTCATTGGTACACGGGTCGGTTACCTCTCATCTACACAGACCCAAACAAGCACAACCCAAACAGTAGAGTTTCTTGACACAGGTATTCATCTTGTGTTTAGACCATTCATTTCTCCTGATGGCATGATCCGTTTAGAACTACAACCAAATGTTTCGTCGGCAACGCTTCGAACAGATGGCGGGCAATCTGTTCCAGATGAAGTGACACAACAACTCATAACGAACATTCGTTGCCGTGACGGCGAGACAATTATTCTTGGTGGTTTATTTAGAGAAAGTACTGTTGTTACACGAAACCAAGTACCAATCCTCGGTGACATTCCACTCATTGGAGCAGCATTTCGTGGGCAAGATGACCAAGTTGATAAAGAAGAAATTATCTTTTTATTGACACCGTCGATTATTCCAGACGAACGGTTGTGGGAATCAGGAAAAGACTCACTCGCAATTGTTGAAGCAGTACGAGTTGGCGCACGCGCCGGCTTGCTACCCTTTAGCCGCGATCAGGTTACTGCGAATTACAATCGGGATGCCCTTGATGCGTATCGACAAGGTGATTTAGACCGAGCACTCTATTGGACAAATCTTTCACTGCGATCATCGAAAGTGCAACCTGAAATGTTGCGGCTTCGCGAAACCATCACTGATGAATCGGAATCAATTTGGGAGCGAGATCTCCTTCGAGAATTGTTATCAGAGTCAAACACAACGATGAGCGCTGTGGAGGTTTCCCCGTAATGAATTATGTTCTTCTTATTGTTTTTCTATGCTTAGTTAGTTGTGGTGGGCCAACTAAAACCGGACAGATGGCACGGCAAAAGGCGCACGCACGAATGGACCTTGTGAATGCTGATCTTGCATCGCAACAAGCACGGCAGCAGTTCGAAGTGGGGCAACTTGATGCCGCAATCACAACGATTGACGTTGCGATTGATAGGTACCCAGAGAAGTCGGAATATCACCAACTCCGCGGACGAATATTACTTGAACAACATAAACTTGATGATGCACGCAGCGCATTTGAAACTGCATCCACATTACTACCAGCGGCAGCAGAGCCGCATTATTTACTAGGTGTTCTTCATCAACGATGGGGCGATGATGAAACTGCATTGCGTTCGTATACTTCTGCTTGCCAAAACGATCCATCTCACGCGCAATTTTTTCTAGCAAAAGCAGAAACACTCACTGCTCTGAATCGTGATGATGAAGCAATCGAATTGCTCGTAGGTAAACATCAGTTCCAACACCAAGCATCCATTCCGGCACTGCTTGGACAAATATATTTAAGAACGGGAAAAGCAACATTAGCAGCGCAACATTTTGCAGATTCAAGGTCACTTGGAAATGACGATCCAATTCTCTTTGCCGATCTTGCAATTGCAGAATTTCGAGCAGGTTTATATGCACAATGTTTGATGACACTTCGAGAACTAGAACTCATAACAGAAGATGGACTCACAACATTGCAACGAAGAGTTCGTGGAAAATGTCTTGCCGCGACTGGTCAGTTGGTGCAGGGCAGAGACATTTGTTTGTCAGTCACGAGAGAGACGCCTCAAGACGCTGATGCATGGATTGACCTTGGATTCATAGCGTGGAAAATGGGTGATTATCGGAGGTTGGGTACGTGTGGAAACGAAATTTCGAAACTTGCTCCATCCGTTCTAGAAGGTCCACTTTTTATTGGAAAAGCGGCCCAGCATGCTGGAAACAGCGTTTTGGCTGAGGATTCGCTCGCGTTGGCAGTTTCACTCTCTGAAAATGATGAGCTTGCGGGCTGGATTCTTGCAAATGCAAGACAAACAAATAGGAAAAATGCAACAGTTCTGCAAGAAGCACCAAACACGCCAACAAAAACTGCCGAGAAGGCTATTGAGGAACCAATCCTCGGGCTCGTTGAGGGAAGCGAGCCCTTGGTGATAGTTCCTCAAAACTAGCCTCAGCAACCCTAAGAACGTGCGACTTCTTGGGCCAAGGGGCCTGAGATTCTCGCCGTGACCACTTCATTCATGTACATCCTGATCGCCGCCTCAGCAACCATAGTTGCAGTAGCATCAATTGCAGCTGCTCGGTATTGGTATTTGCAACTGCGATCTGCGAAGGCGGAAATGGAAAAAGCAATTCACGATGTGGACAGTGCACGCAATGAAAGTGAAACGGCCCGCATCCACGGTTGTATTGATCGAACACGGCGCCGTCAAGCCGAAGCAGTTTTTGATGTGTTACGAGATGCAGTCATCGTTGTTGATGCACATGGCGAAATTTTGCATGCCAATGCAGCAGCCGGAGGTTTACTCAGTGTCTCACCAGAAGAAGCTGCTGGCAAGGTGATGACTGACATTGTCAATGATCATCAACTTGCATCAACAATTTCAGCTGCTCGAAATGGCTTGCCATCTGAAGGCCGTCTTTGTGAACAAGAGTTGTCATTCAACGGGGAAGATGTTTCATACGAAGTGCACCTTCAATCAGTCGGTGGACATGAAGAACCAATGCACGCAGTTGTGACTGTGCTACGCGATCTTTCACGGGAAAGAGAAGTTGCAAGATTGAAAAGTGACTTTGTTTCAAAAGCAAGTCATGAACTTCGTACACCTCTTTCTTCAATTTCTGCGTACATCGAAATGCTTGTTGATGGAGATGCTGCAGACGAAGAAGCTCGACAAGAGTTTTACAACGTGATCTCAACAGAGACAGATCGTTTGCGTCGTCTTATTGACAATTTGTTGAACATCAGTCGTATTGAAGCTGGCTTAATGCACATTGATCGCGAGCAAGTCAACGTTGGCGAACTTGTAGAACGCGCCGTGAAATCTATGGCACATCAAGCAAATGAAAAAGAACAAGAGGTTCATACACAGCTTGCAAAAGTAGATCTAACAGTGAATGGTGACAGCGATATGTTGTACCAAGTCATCGTGAATCTTTTGTCAAATGCGATTAAGTATACGCCACAAGGTGGACGGATTACTGTTGCAGCTGATGCTGATCATCTCACAAGAAGTTTGCATCTTTCAGTTGCAGATACAGGTCTTGGCATTGGCCCAGATGAAACAGATAAGGTATTCGATAAATTTTACCGAGTAGAAAATTACCGTCGAATTGCGAACGGTACAGGTCTTGGGTTGAATCTCTGTCGTCACATCGTAGAAACACTACACAATGGTCAAATTGGATTAGATTCAACCCTTGGAATGGGATCACGTTTTTGGTTCACAATTCCAATGGCTGAAAAAACAGGAAGGGTGGCAGCGTAATGGCGCATCGCATTCTCGTCGTAGATGACGAAACACACATTTTACAAGTACTCTCACTAAAACTTCGCAACAGCGGTTTCAAAGTATCGACTGCAGTTGATGGCGAAGACGCACTGCGACAGGCAATTGAGAATCCTCCTGATCTTGTGATCACTGATATTCAAATGCCGTACATGAATGGTATTGAGTTATGCAATGCACTACTTAATAACAAGACAACCAGTTCCATTCCAGTTGTTGTCATCACGGCGCGTGGACACACGCTTGCAGTGAGTGACACGGATATCGCAAATGTTCGTGACGTGATCAGTAAACCATTTAGTCCTCGCGGCGTAGCAGAATTAGCAACTTCTATTCTTGCAAATATCTCAACACAAAACGTTGAAAGATCGGAGGCCGCGTGAGTACATTTGGTCAAAACTTATCGCCATCTATTGCAACAAATAACGATGTTTTTGCACAACTCCGTAGTGCTGGGCTCGTCGTTGTTGAATGCACGATGATGGGCAAAATCGAACATGAACCAACGCGTGGCAAAGACTGGTTTTCTGATTTGCTTTTATCATCACCAATCGTCCGAACTGCAATTTCAACAAGTTGCCGTACATGTTTGTCAGACGATCAATGCGCAGCGACAGAAGCGATTCCCGGTTTATGGATTGTTCCAACACCAATATCAAAAGATCGTCGGTCAACTGGATATGCAGTTGCTTTGATTGTCACCGAAGAATTACTCGCAAGCGAATATATCCACGCACTTTGCCAAGCAACCAATGCAGAGGTTGGTGTTGTTCGAGAAATGATTCGCGATCTTCCTCCAGCAGCTCCACAAGACATCTCACGCTTGTCGTCACTATTTCAACTTGCGTGGAATTCACATCGATCACACAGTGAAAACAGTGGTGTGATCGAAGACATTGGTCGCGAACTCGCTGATTCGTATGAAGAAATCAACTTGCTCTACACAATTACAGGAAGCATGAACTCAGTGAATCATCCCGAACGATTTATCGAATTGGTTTGTGGTGAACTGCTCAAGAATATACCCTACGGATGGGTTGGTGTTCAACTTCGTATTGGCAACCGTCTCCCAAATCCAGGAAATGAACTACTCAGTTGCGGTGATTCGAAGCATGATCCATCTCAATTATCTAACATCGTTGCAGCACTTACATGTGACATCGCTCCAAGAATGCCAATCATTGCACACAGCGGTGATCATATTTCCCAGCGTTTAGGTGACGGAACAATCGTTGTTCCAATTGAAAATGATGGACAAGTCATTGGCATTTTGATTGCAGCGGAAAAGCAGGGGACCGACACAACAGTTTCATCTGTTGATGTGAAAATGCTCAGTGCAACCGCATCGCAACTTGGAATCTTTTTAGAAAACGCATTGCTATATGAAGATCTCAACGCGACGTTCCTAGGTACGCTCGAAGCACTTACTGCTTCGATTGATGCGAAAGATAGGTACACCTGTGGTCATTCTCAAAGAGTGTCACTCCTTACAGCACAAATTGCAGAGGCCGCAGGGCTTCCAGAAGCACAGGTCGATCGTTTTCGAATTGCAGGCTTGGTGCATGACATTGGAAAGATCGGTGTTCCTGAATCTGTTCTCTTGAAGAAGGGAAAATTAACTGATGAAGAATATCAAACGGTACAGCAACATCCAGAAATTGGTGCGCGTATTTTGAGAGATATCCCACAGATGAGCGATATTTTGGGCGGCGTGTTGCATCACCATGAACGTTTTGATGGTGGCGGATACCCGCACGGTCTTGCGCAAGAAGAAATTCCACTTGTTGCTCGGATCATCGCACTTGCTGATACGTTTGATGCGATGTCATCAAGTCGAACGTATAGAAATGCAATGACCCGAACATCTGTACTTGATGAAATGAAACGCTCCATCCCTGGACAATTTGATCCAGAATTAGCTGAAATTTTCTTTAAACTAGATTTTTCTAAGTGGGAAGAACTCATGATTGAGCATCAATCTGGAAAATCAAATGAAAGGTTGGCAGCATGAATATTGCAAGCGAACAACATGTAGCCGCAATGGTTATTCAAATTAACGGCGAGATGACAGCGGATGAATGTGACAACTTCAAACGGAAGATGCTTGAAGCGACTAACAATTTTGCATCCGATATTATCGTTGACTGCACATCATTATCACTGATTGACTCAGTTGGTCTTGAGTCGCTCCTCTGGCTATCCGATGAAGCAAGAAGGAATAAATCCCGCATGCGTCTCGCCTGCGTTCCTAAAACCGTGAGCAATATTCTTCGTTTAACTCGACTTGACGGTGCATTTAGCACACACAGCAACGTAGAAGCAGCAGCAAGAAGTCTTCATTAATACACCCATGAACAAACCAATTTCTATCCCAACAGATCTTACTTCTCAAGCGCCCCTTGGGCAGTTATTGTTGCAAAGCGGGAAAATTACGCAAGCGCAACTTGATCAGGCTTTAGAACAGCAACAACAAAGTGATGAGCGAAAACTCATTGGTGAAGTGCTCGTTGAACTTGGTTTTATTGATGATGCAATTGTGCTTGAAGCTATCGCAGGTGCGTACGATATTCCTTTTGCAAAAGACACCGCACGCTTGGCAGATCCACAAGTAATTGAAGAGTTGCCAAGAGAGTTTCTCGAAGAGCACGGCGTCCTTCCTCTGTTTCTCATTGGTGGCATGTTGACTGTTGCAGTAAGCGAACCAGCGAATCTATATTTACTTGAAGAAATTGAACGGCGTACAGGGCATTCAGTACAAATAGTTGCAGCAACCGCACAAGATATTGCTGCTGCGCACAAATCATATTTGCCAGCAGCAAACGTATTCGTCATTGATGAGATTTATGAAGACATCGATGAACATGACTTTACAGTCATCGAACATCAAGCAACTGAACTTGCCGATCTCGAAGAAGATGCTGGGCATGGTCCTGTTGTAAAACTTGTAAACTTTTTGATCTACTCAGCAGTACAAGAGGGCGCTTCGGATATCCACATCGAACCGGGCGATCATTCCCTTCGCGTTCGAAACCGAATCGACGGCAAGTTATTTGAAAAAATCCAACCGCCTTACAAAATGCACCAAGCAATTGCAAGCAGAATTAAAATTATGGCGAATCTTGATATCTCTGAACGCCGTCTTCCACAAGATGGTGACTTCAACGTGATGATGGACGGTCGCCCAATTGACTTGCGTGTTTCAACAATGCCAAGCAAGTTTGGTGAAATTGTAGTGATGCGGATTATCGACAGCCAAAATAACAGTTTGACGCTTGATCAACTTGGTTTCAATGAAACAATGTTGTCGCAGTGGAAGAGCGTTGTTGAACAACCAAATGGTGTTGTGCTTGTCACTGGTCCAACTGGTTCAGGTAAATCAACAACGCTGTATAGCGTGTTGTCACAACTTGACACAGATGAAATAAATGTTGCAACAATTGAAGATCCAATTGAAGCGCAAATTCGTGGGATCAATCAATCACAAATTAACAACAAAGCAGGTTTTACTTTCTCCTCAGCATTGCGATCGATGCTTCGTCAAGACCCAGATGTTTTGATGGTTGGTGAAATTCGTGATAATGAAACCGCTGGAATCGTTTCGCAAGCCGCATTGACAGGACACTTGGTTTTCTCGACGCTGCATACAAATGATTCAGTAAGTGCAATCACACGATTAGTCAACCTTGGTGTTGAGCCTTACCTTGTTGCTGCAACAATTCGTGGTGTTTTAGCACAACGACTTGTTCGAAAGATATGCCCGCATTGCAAGGAACTATGGCAAGGAGATGATGCCATACGTCAAGCATGTGGTGGTACTGAAGAACTTTGGAAAGGTGCTGGGTGCAACCGGTGCCGTGGAACTGGGTTCGCAGGCAGAATAGGTATTTTCGAACTGCTTGTCCCAAACGCAGAACTACTTGATTCGATTAGTCGAGGCGATTCACTTCAATCAATGCGTCAAAAACTTGTAACCGATGGTCACTGGTTACTTCGTCAAGATGGCATTGAAAAAGTACGAAACGGTTTGACGACTCCAGAAGAAGTGCTCTGCGTAACGCAAGGGAATATCCAATGAACGCATTGGCAGCAAAAGAAACCTTTGCTTGGAAAGCTCGCGACACGCACGGTCGCGAGTTATCCGGTTCCCAAGTTGCAATCAACGAATCTGAAGTTGCGGGCACACTGCGATCTAAGGGATTGTTTGTAACTGCGATTGATCCCGAACCATTGCTGCAGGGCGACATCGAGCAAGTAAGAACTTCACGAACTGAAATTGCGACTGCAATGAGTCAGCGAAAAGTAAAGCGAGATGATGTTATCGCTTTCTGTCAACAACTTGCAGTGATGCTTGAAACAGGTGTGCCACTTTCTGAATCTCTTGATGCGCTTGCGAAACAAACAAAACAAAAAGAATTCAAAATAGTAGTGGAAGGTATTTACAGAGAAGTACAAAGCGGCGACCCGCTTTCGGTAGCTCTTTCTCGAAGACGCCGCGTATTCCCACGCATCGTGGTAAGTCTTGTCCGCGCTTCAGAACTTTCTGGAACAATGCCCTTAATGCTCGAGCGCGTTGCAACATATCTTTCGAGTGAACGAAAAACAGTTCGCGAAGTAAAAGGTGCAATGACATACCCAATGATCATGGGTTTTACCGCAGTTGTTGTAACTGCGCTGATCGTGACGTTTATTCTTCCGAGGTTTGCAAAAATTTACGAAATGCGTTCTGCTTCATTGCCTTGGCCAACGAAGGCGTTGCTTACGCTCAGCGATCTCTTGCTTTCCAATTGGATGTATTGGATTCCAGCGCTTGTTGCTATGATTATTGCAGCACTTGTCTGGTACAAAACACCAAGTGGTCGGTCTGCAGTTGATTGGATGAAACTAAAACTTCCTGTCTTTGGCCCAATGTTTGCACAACTCTACACAACTCGCGCGTCACGAACACTTTCGACGTTGCTTGCAGCGGGTGTTGGTGTACTCGATGCAATTGGTATTTGCAGAGATGTTACTGACAATGTGCATTTCGATAAACTTTGGAATGACATGGAAGAAAATATTCGCAACGGTGGGGCGATGAGTGATGCTGCATTTAATTCGCAGTATGTTCCTTCGTATGTTGCGTCGATGATGTCTTCAGGCGAACGCGCTGGCCGTCTTTCACAAGTCATGGATCGCGTTGCAGCATTCACTGATGAAGAACTTGAATCACG
>JACKQG010005880.1_pt1 | contig 13275 bp, 10 predicted proteins | sample 8237621 | NCBI WGS metagenome assembly JACKQG01 (sample SAMN15677084, study PRJNA649215) | marine metagenome | biome: marine; feature: Black Sea; material: saline water; isolation source: suspended particulate matter (SPM) from the Black Sea western gyre | collected 2013-06-09/2013-06-10 | depth...
TATTATATATAATAATATAAAATATAAGCTTAAAACACAAAAGTGAGGTAAGACACAATTTAACTCTATAAACAAGCAAACTTCATCTTATTGTATATTTGAGTCTGATATGTAGCCCGTACGGGAATCGAACCCGTGTTACTGCCTTGAGAGGGCGGCGTCCTAACCCCTAGACGAACGAGCCATGATAAAAGTACTGCTGGCGTTACGGTGCATCGAGGTCTGCATCTTGAATCTTTGTTTTACGCCATATCCGTAAGAGGAGTCATATTGGAATTTATGGCATATTCAAAAATGTCTAAACCTTTTAAATTAAAAAGTTCGAATAGCCATCGTGTCGGGTGTCAATAAAAAGTTTCGATGGGGTGTTTGACTTACCTGCTCAACTGAAAGTTTAAATCATTTTAATTAATTCTTTGATATTTTCAAATGCTTTATGAACATCATATTCAATATCACTCCGTTTGAAATTATTAATATCATTACAAAAAACAACATTATTCAATTTCTTTTCAAGATTGGCTAAGTATAGTTCTGAAGTAACCGAATGCCCTCCAAATTCCATATACTTGTGAAAGGATTTTACAATATCATTGTAATCAAGAGTATGGTGTTGCAACGACCAATCAATGTCAAATAAATCTCTGCCCTTTTTTCGCTGATATAATGCACGCATTTTAGTGCCAAGCATTTCAGCAAGTTCATAAATTATAAGGTTGCAGTTTCCCGTAAACCATTGGGATTTAACTCCAAATTTCATTTCCTTAATCGGAAACACACTAAAATGCTCACGAGTGTTAATCTCTATTTTAATTCGTTTTTTACCTTCGGGATCATTTTCTGGAATAAATGAATAATAAATCCGAAATCCATCTTTACGAGATTCAGTACTACTTTTTCCAAGCCAGGGGTCAATAATGGATTGAATTGTTTCTACAATATCCTTTATTGGTCCTGCAGTGATTTGCACAAAATCTAAATCTTCTGAGTAACGAACTGGAGACGGAAAATATAATTTATTTAGTGCTGTCCCGCCACGAAATACTAAATGTTCCTGTATGAAATCATTTTGATAAATTTCTACAAGAATGCGAGATAATATCAAATCTTGTTCAATTTGCTCATCCGCCACCCAAGGTGCAGTATGTTGCCACTCAGTTACATATGCTCTGGGTATCATAAATCAAACTCCAATTCTTCATTGATAAACAACTTCCACCGAGCATTCTGATTGGTTCGCTCTCTATTCTCTGATGGATTTAAAAATGAATACACTGGATTTGTTGTTCTGATAAATTCTGCAAGATTATCAGATAAGTCTTCCTGACCAACAACATCTAATAAGTAGCCAACTCTTTGAATAATAGGATTAGAATAATACTCTGCTGTTTCTACCAATACAGTGTTATCTATCTTTTCAGATAATTCCATCGCAATCAAACCAACTTGTTCTAATCCACCAACTTGCTTCTGAAATTCAACTAAATCAAACAATGTCGATTCAGGTGTAGAGATATTAAAATATCCCGTCGTAGTCTTACGCTTAAGTATGGGAATTTCACTTGTATTTCTCTTGCGATAAAATAATAATTGATTTCTTCCAATCGTAATATTTCGCCTATCAATGTTTGATATAACTTGAAATGCCTGTGGACTTTGATGCGATGAACCATAAATTGAAGATGCTGTCAAAAACCCAACATAATACGGTCGATCAATATGAGCCATCATTGCATCAATATATCTCTCAACTGGCAAACGATTTGTACTTAGATATTCTTCAGGAACAATGACATAAAAACCCTTAATGGGAGTAATTACTCGTCCATTTCTTCGTAGAATACTCAACTTATCCTTTGAAGAGTATCCCAAATAATCACTCATCTCATATGATGAAAATGACCACCGTCCCTGGTTTATTAATGTTTGAATATAGTCTAAATTTGCCATAATGAAGTTATTCAGATTGTTCAATATCGCACATACAGCGATTCTGCGCAAGTATAATAACATATTATATTAGAAGAATCCTTGTCTCTCGCACCTTAAAGAAATTTATGCCCATCTGGGATACATTAGAAGGAGACCAAAAAGAAAAGATTGTATCCTTAATATTTGAAAAAATCATATGGGATAGTGAAAGCGAATCTTTGGATTTTGAATTTAATCCCCTAGGAATGAGCTTACTTAAAAACGGAGGCAGTCATGGATACAACGGTCAAGGTTGATTTTCAAGTGGGCATTCCGAATCGCATTAGGCAAGATAAGCCCTCTATCCTGCCCGGCATTACCCGATTTATGGCCTTATCTTTAAAATATAATGAAGGCTATTGCATAAAAGACATCGCCGAATTTGAAGGTGTGGATAAATCATATATTCTCCGCATTGTGAAAATGGTGTATCTCTCGCCCAAAATACAGGAAACGATTCTCCTTCTCCCCCGCTCTACAAAATACCGGTCTTATACATCAGCGAAAGAATTATTGAAGCTGGTGGAGATTGTGGGGTTTGGGGAGCAGGAAAGGGTGTTTGATATTTTTTAACGTAAATTATTATTGCTCACATAAATGTTTGGATTTAGTTTTTGGAAGGGACAGTATACTTAAGGAGTCGGGTAAGCATAAAACTCTATCCCCTGTGATTTGTAAGTGCTTTTTGGTGAAGGATTTTTTGTGTAAAAATGGTCTTTATTTGTTTTATTCCAATATCTGTATATCGGTACTAGTTTTACAAGGGTCGTTTTCTTATAGCTAAAATCACTAATCTGATAGGCTATTGATTTCATACCTTCTATTAAATCATCAATTTCACCTTTATGTGTGAAATCCGCACTCCTGATTGCCGTAGCCGTTGCAACATTAATTAATCGTGAGTCTACTGAATATGTTTTCCCAATCTTACTTACAGTACCAATATGTACATATTGTGCACCAATCATTTTTCCAAGTTCAGATGCTGTATTCTCATCAACACTTCCGGAGTATTGAAATTTTTGTTCTTCTAAAACAGCTTGAATAGCTGATCTTTCTAACACAATAAATTGTTTTAAATTAATAATTTCAGACTTTAACCTTTCAGTAAGAGACAGTGCATCATCTTTATTTATACCTATAACATTAAAATCCATAATCGCAACACTTGGGATGGAATCTGTCGAAACAGAATTTGGTTCATCTGCAACAATTAACCCAATAAACAATAGCAGCAGTGTGATACGCTTAATCATTATATATCTCCTTTCATTTACCGCTGTAATCTATCAATCATCCCACAAACAAAAAACCACGAATGTGGGGGTTGATATTGTAGAAAGTCTATCTCTGTTTTCTCCTTGTCTCAATCTATGACTTCTTGGGGTGTCCGTCATAATATAGCAAGTCCAGTAGTGTTTCATTTGTGCTCCTCATTTTTGTCGGTGGGAAAAGTACGAAGCCTACAGCGGCTTCGCTTTTTTCACAACCAATCTTTGAGTTGCACTTAAGAGTTGAATTCAAGAAAGGTAATCTCTCCATTATTTCTAATAAACATATTCCATTTATTATTACGGGAATATTATTGCTTTGACATTTAAATACCGTTTCTTTAATGTTTTCGATCTTGACATACTTTGTGTAATCAATCCCCTTATTTTGATTCAAGTATTTTTCGTCATCGGTGTCAATAATCTCGTAAAGATGATATATATTAGATAATTGATTAGATAGACAGGACTTCCCGACCCCAGAAGTCCCGTCAATTCCAATTAGGTAAAATCCATCAAAACGATCTTGAATGTATTCTGCGAGCGATTCAGGATTTGTGAATACTGGTTTACTTCTTTCTATTTCGATACGCTTCGACTTTCTTTTCCATTTCATCAAAGAGTTCAGTGGCACGCATGGCATTATAAACCTGTTCATCGGCTTTAATTTGGGCTAGTAGGCGTTTCTGTGCTGCACCTTCATCCCATTCAATTAAAACATATGCACGATAGATATAATCATTATTAGATCGTTCTTCCTGGATTTCTTTTTCAGCGATGCTATAGTCCTTCAGACTTTGTGAAATAATCTGCTCTTGCGCCTGGCTGAATTGGTCAATAACCTGTGAATCAGATCCCAGTCCAGTTTCTTCCTGAGCACGTTTTACAACTGCATTCATTTCAGAATCCATTTGACCTGCAAGTGCATTGGAAGCATTCAATGTGGCTTTATCTATTGCCATTTGTAAATCCTGACTTGTTGCTGTTGCTGAATGGTATTTGAATCCTTCCTTTTTAGGAGTATTCATAAACCAATCAGGAACATTCTTGATAGTTTTCCGATTTGCATCAGGAGTTAAGTCAGGTCCTTTTGTACTACCACAACCCACTAACAACAATGCAAGTGTAGTAATCATTGTGACAGATGTGATTTTCTTTATTGTTTTCATGAGTAATCCCTTTCTTTTATTTGTTAATTTGAATCCAGCCCCATGATAATCTCCTGAAAGACATTTTCATCTAACTTTTTGACCATCTTTTTTAAGGCATCTCTCCCTGCATCTTCAAATGAAGTGAAGCTGACTCCTCTTACATTATTAATGCTTTTTTGATAGAGTTCTTTTTCTGTTTTAGTATCAAATACACTTATGGTTCCATCAGCATATGTTGTAAAAAGATCTATACCACCAATGATTGTTTTACCTTTAGCTAATGTATTTATTTTTGCAGAAATATGATAATCTGATTTGTGTTTACTATCAACAAACTCTGCTCCATATGTTGATACAAAAAATTCTTTTAATGCCGGTGTTACGGATGGATTTTGAGTTCGTTTATTCAAATTCTTTTCCGTTATGCTGACAAATAAATTTGGAGATTGAGCATTCACTTTAACAAGAACGGTGGTTGGATTGATCTGACTTTCTTTATCTCCTTCCGCAATATCTATTCCAATATCAATATACTGTACCGACGTCTTATTCATAACTTTAAACAGATGAAAATTTGCTTTACCATTTTCATCTGTTATCATTTTTTCGGAAATCTGATTTCCCGGCATGGCTGAAATTAATGGAATACCTGACAGTGGTTTTTCGGTTAGTTTATCTGTGCATGAAACTGTAAAGACATGCTCTTTCCTTATACCGATTGTGGTAAATAATACCGTTTTATCACTTGTGAGTTCAAATCTGTTATTTAATTTTTGCTTTAAAATATAAATGGTTGAATAAAGATTTACCTTCTTACCGGAATGTTTTGGAAACTCTGCTTTTAATGGAAAATCAATAAAGGGATTAATTTCTTTTAATGCTTTATTCAGATAATTAAACGATTCTATGGATAAGTTTTGTTCGGCTGAAGTCATGTAATCCAAAGCGGTTTCAACTGCTTTTTGTTTCTTCAGACGAATAATGCGGTTATAATCTTCTTTTATTAATTGAGCCAGAACGTAGTACCGTTCTCCTTCGGTAAACGTATCCACAATCTTTACTTCCGGCAAGCTTACATTAACACGGGAAGTGATGACAAGTTTTGAATATTCCTCATAATTCAAATTGATTTCTGATTGTACCAGTTCAAATGATGACTCAAGATGGGTTGTAATTTGTGCGCCGATTTCTTCCGTTGCTTTATTCCGGGCGACTTCACGATAATCACTTTTCTTTGTTATCCGGGAAATGCCTATACCATACCAGCGATCTGAAGATGCAGGTTGAATATCTACCCAATCCGGAGTTGGTTTCGGTGCCGTACTGCAGGAAACGAGTAATAAAAGCATTGTTAGTAGTATTTTTTTCATTGTTGATCTACAAAATTAATAGAGTATCATATTATTGTTTTTCCAATTCTATAATTCGGTAAATGTACATTTTTTACAAATCTACAAAACAAATCTCGTGGAACATGATTATCATTAAATGCTGGTTTGAAATATGCAATAGATGGCACTTCATACAAATTATGCAATTCGCCTGTAGTGAACTTATTAGCTGGGTATTTAAAGTATCTCACTTTCAGATTTTCTTTTATCCAGTTTAAAATATCTTCTCTACCACTTATTTCAAATTTATAGTTTTTACCTGAACCTAAAATCGCGACTTTACCAAGTACGCTCCCTAATTTTCTGAAAAATATAGCTGCTCCTGTATTCTGTAAATCCTGCATAACAAGCCTCTTATTAATCGTCGATGGATTTGCCATACCTATGTAAATCACATTTTCGCATTCAGCGATTTCCTTTTGATGCATGACAATTTCTTCAGGGAAAAGATTAATATCGTTTATTCGTATTGAATAGACACCGCAATAATTAGGTGCATCACGAATTGCTTCTTCAACAGATAAATAGTTTTTATTATTTGAAACTCCTTTGACCAAATCATTGAATGACAAGCACATAAAATTATTACCTTATTTCTTTAAGACTAATTGATGTGATTTTCACGACATCATCAATAGGAATTAATAAATATACATACTCCGTGATTGGATAAGGGTAATTACTGCCATACTTATATGACGGCGGGGTTTCGTCTTGCCAAGATATTTCGATACCTTTATCATAATCATTTGAATAAGTGCGTTTAGTTACTTTTAGATAAAAGGTAGTTTTGTATTGATGGATGACTTCTTTATTTATTTTAATTTCAATTTTGTAATCCTTTTTATACCCAATATCTTTAACTTTTGTAGAAAAATAATCTCCCCACTCTATTTTTAAATAATCTAAAACCCAATTAAGATTTTCTTTATATAAATAAATTGTATTCATTTCTAAAGAATGATTTAAATCACTTATATCAAAAATATCACTTGGTAAAAAATAATTTTCATCAAAAGAAATATCACTATAATCTACTATTTCCGTTTCTCCACCAGAAATGTTTAATAAATCTTTGTAATATTGCCATAATGCGTCCTTATTTTGATTAATTGTTAATTCCAATTCTATAAACGCATTTTTTGGGTCATTCAAATCTGTAACAATAGATTGGTTAGCTATTTCTATCATCAAATAATTATCTCGAAATTTATCTACAATAATTTTTAATGCATTCTGTTGCTTACCCTTTTTGTCCAATTCATTTATTGCATTTGCAAATAAAAACCCACCCCTAACTTTTACTTCAGATTTTTCAAGATTGGTTTTTGCATTAGTATAAAAAGGGTCAATATTGACCGCTTCTTTAAAGTGTGATATAGCTACTTCAATTTCATTCCTATCAAAAGCAATTACACCCTTATAATTTTTTTCTATCGCGACAGTATTATCAGTATCATATTGGCTTATTTTAAGTTGTTCTATTTCATTGACTTCTATACCCAATTCTGCTAATAATCGATTTGTCAGTAATTTAAATAGAAAATATAACTCATTGGTTTTTCCTTCTGTTTTGATAGAATGCTCAACGACCCCTGTTTCCAAATTAATAAAATACGCATTTACAATAATGATATGATTTAAAATTGTAAAATCACCTCGCAATAGTTTGTCAGCTCCGGCCAACATCCCAAGTTCGATTGATTCATTTTCATCTACCAGCCCTGAATAGTTTAATTTTTGTTCTGTCAGAATATCTTTTAAATGGTTTCTATTTACAATTCGAAATTGCTTAACCTTTGATAGGTCTGTTGTAAGATTATCTGCGAGAGCTTCTCCAATCCAATCATTATTAGGATTTGAAGTGTTGTTTTTAAACCCTGTAATGGAAATAACTTCTCCCATAATAGAGTTTGTTATAATAATGAGAATTAATAATCTCTTCATTTGACCAACATTATTTTCTGTACTTTTATAAATTCGCCTGAAATCATTCGAACAAAATATATACCACTTGCTTGATTCCGTGCCACCCATTTGACTTTATGATATCCTGCCGGTAAAGATTTGTTTATGAGTCGAGCAACCTCTCTCCCGGTGATATCATAGATTATTATGCTGGCATTTTTTTCAACCGGTAAACCAAACTCAATTATTGCAACTGGGTTGAAGGGGTTTGGATAGGCAGGATATAGTATATAATCACTTGGTAGGGGAATATATTCCAGTGATTTATAACCTCTGCTTACAACAAAACCATCAGGGTTTAATACTTCATAGCTAATATCAATATAAACCAGATCCCGATCACCACTTATTTGTCCTAGTTCAATTGTTTTAAGTGAATCATTAAGATTCGTTCTTGCCAGATTTAATTCCTTAATAGCAACATCTTTCCAATTTCTTACCAAAGCAAAAGTGAACTCATCTTCAAGAGTACTGTTTATTTCAATCTCCGCATTTAGGCAGGAAATAGACACCCGTATAGCCGATACAATTTCATCCGCTTCCGGCAATGTCATAATAAGACGATTATCTTCAAAACCAAGAGAAGATGGCAATCCATCTGTAACTAACTCCTTTGTCAACGGCTGGCTAAATGAATAAGACCAGTTCCACATCCGAAAAAATGTAGCTAAATCTTCAATATTATATTGTTCATCATAGGTGGGGATGAGATGAGGAACGGTGCCTGTTGCGGGACCTAGTTCATAAAAATAATCTTTAGCATACCAGGCGGAAACAAATTGATTCAAATCGTAAATATCAATAACACCGGTGGTGTCGTAATCACCTAAGAGATGGGTTACTATATCTAATGTAATATCATCTTCAGATGAATATTCTGGATCTCCGTCACCATCCCCATCAAATCCTTTCCCAAGTGTATCTGTGAGGGTATTCATGATAGTGAGAGTCAAAGAATCCATAGATGTAAAGCTTTGACCAGGAATAAGATTTATCTGTATAAAACGATGATCAGACAGACGTTCATAAGCTATCTTATCATTTATGGATCCATCAATATCAGATATAATATTAAAATAATCGGAATAAACTGCTTCAGAGATTGGGAGAGAAAACTCTAAATGGATAGGTGCTCGCAACCCAACAGTATTTGTAAATGAGACAAGTTGTGGTCCAACTTCATTATCAAGGTGAATGTTAATTGTGTCACTTTGTCCTATAGCCCATTCGTCGGTAGCTGTCAACCTAATTTGTAAGTCTTCAATATCCAAATTATTTAAATCATTTTGAGAGTTCCAACGTATTGTATCATTATAATCTGTTATATCTGAAATATTGCCAAGAGTGGATGCCACATTCCAACTAGAGTTATAAAAATATTCAAGCGTTAAGTCAAGGGGATCAGCGCCCATATCTTGAAGTACATAAGGAATCGTAATCACAGATGAATATTCTCCGGATTCTAATAAGATTTCTGATATTGAATGATCATTATCTACAGCAAAGTACTCTGTAATGGCTGATTCCCCTTCATCATTATCAAAGGGAGTAACTTTAAATAAAATACTATCAGATTCATAATTTGGAATATTTTCCAATGAAAGCCATGTAATATTTACAGTATCAACTACAACGTTTGCTGTGTTCCATATTTGTCCAAAATCAATAGAATAAAAGTATTCCCATAAAATACTATCATTCTCTGTATCTGTATATCCTATTTCAAATATTTTGTCGCCAGCAAGTTCTATATAGCCGGTTGATAGTGAAGCAACAGGAGGCAAATTATTATCCAATGTTATGGTAATTTCATCTCCATCTCCTTCCTGCCATTGATCAAAAATGGATACTTTAATTAATACATCGGATTGATCAATACCGGGAAAAGTCGAATAAGAATCCCAATTTAAAGTCCCATCATATTGATTTGGATTTACAGAATGTAATGTGCCAATATTTGTCCAATTCTGACCGCCGTTAATAGAACTTTGGAAATATAGAGTCAGTTCATCAGCAGAAGAATCTTGAATAACGTAATTAATTGTAATATTTAGTTGCTGCTCTTCGGTTATTTCAGGTAACTCGATGGAATGTCCATGATAATTATCAACATTCAACGCATCAGTAATAGCTGGGGGTCCCGGATCATTATCTACAAGAATTGCCCTTAAATAAACAGATTGAGCATCTTCGTCGGGAATGTCTGTTTCCGTTAGCCAGTTTAATTCCATCGTATCCTGACGAGAGACAGTAACTCTTCCACTGCGTACATCACGTCCTGTATTCAATGTTGCCGGACTCCAAGTTTGCTGTTCATCAGTTGAATAATCGATTAAATAGGTTACTTCATCGTCTTCTGAATCGTATTGCTCCAAACTAAATGGAATTGTACCGCTTATTTCACCGGAAAGTCCAATTATTTCAGTTGTGGGTGGATCATTATTATCCAAGTGAAAATAACCTGATATGGCTCTTCCACCACTTGAAACAAAATCTGAGGGAATTATTGAAATTAGAACTGAATCGCTTTCAAAATTGGGAATCTCATTATATGAATGCCAAACAACATCACTACTATAAAACACCGAATCAATATCACTAATTTGACCTGTAATAGATGTAATGGGTAACCAATTATTTCCGTGATCAATACTATAATTTAGTAATAGATCCACTGTGTCCATTAATACATCACTGATAGTATAAGAAATATTTACATCCTGATCAAAAGAGGACCCTGCCATCGGACCATTAATTACTACAGACGGTGGTGTATTTATATTTACAGAATAATGAACTATATCTGATTCATTACCAGCATTATCCACAGCCTGCATGTGCAGATAATGAGTGCCATCGATTAGATTGTAAAATGTTAATGTATCATTATCTACAACTTCGCTCGGATCTGTTGATGGTAAATTGTCAAATGCAGACTGTACTTCACTAATACCGGACAATCCATCTTCAGCTAACCAAGTTGCTGATAAAGTTGTGTGTGGATAAACAGTACTTTCATCAGGATGTGTTTCTGATGTAATAGCAATCGGACTTACATATGTATCAATATTTATTTGAAAGTGACTTATTTCAGCGCCAATTAATCCATCGCTGTCAATTGAGCGAACATGGAGGTACCAAATACCATCATTTACATCTTCAAAAGATATAGTTGAATTATTTATTTCTGTACCATAATAATAATTCGGGGCTGAAAGACTATCCTGATCAAACAAATATTTGTAACCTGTTGCACCAGTCACTGCAGATAATGTAAATGTTGGTGCATCATCTGATGTCCAAATTCCCTGTTGATGCGAAACGCTAATTATTATTGGTGAATTTATGTTCCCATATACTAATCGAGGGTATGCACCCATATCCATTCGAGATCCATCAGGGTCTTGGTCATCTGTGTCTGTTGTATAATCCTCACCGTCATCGTCTAAATCCGGATCACCAGTGTCTATGCAAGGAGATGTGGATTGAATAGTGTAATCACCGTTTGAGGCGTCAGTGAAAAGTGGATTCGTATCAATATTGCCCGTTCCACCCCAATCACCATCAATACAAGTATAAGTTATAATAGGATCGCCTGATGAAGTAATTGTTATTTCATCTCCATTGTCATTCCAAACTATACAATTCGTAATAATAGGATCTGAACCTCCATTAATAAAAATACTCACACCTGAATTATTTGTAATAGTCGTGTTAATAAGAATTGGAACTGAATTTTGTAAAAATATGCCGGTTTGTGTTCCCGAAATATCAGTATTTAAATTATCTGCAATTAATGAACTTTTTATTAACACAGAACCATTCCCATCTAGTTTTATAGCTCCACCATTATAGGAAGTATTTTCAATGATTTTTGTATTTTCCATTAATAAAGAACCAAACATATATAACCCAGAAGGCCCATGTCCAGATTCATTATTTGATATGAGTGAGTTTGTAATTGTTAGGCTTGTATTGTCACAACAGATTCCTCCACTTAAGCCCGATCCGCAGTTGTTATTACTTATTTGTGAGTTTAAAACTGTCAAGACAGAAGAATTATTACTATAAATACCGGCACCCTTTGTAGTTGTTGAAGATGTTGTGTTTAATAAATTATCATTTATTTCTGAATCTTGAATAAAAACATTGCTATTTGAAACCCATATTCCACCACCTTCTAATGCAGCTAGATTATCATTAATTTGACAATTAATTAAATTCAATACACTGTTTACAATACTTAACCCGCCACCTTCATAAGGTCGATAATTTCCCCATCCATTATTAATAATTTTACTGTTAACTAATATAGAACTAGAGTTTGAAAAATATATTCCACCACCATTATTATTACATGTATTCTCTTTTATTATAATATTTGACAAATAAGGACTAGAATTAACACAATATATTCCACCACCATTATTAGGATATGGAGCCATCCCATTAGTAATAGTAAACCCACTTAACACCGCTGTTGAATCTTCACCGCTCTCAAAATTCACCACACTACCATTTTGGTTTCCATCAATAACAGTAGATGAAATATAAGATGTGTCTTGCGTAGTCATGTACAGTGATCCAACCACAATATTATTACCGTTATAATTAATGTTTTCAACATATGTCCCCGGATGTACAAATACTGTATCACCAACGTTGGCAGAATCGATGGCTGTTTGGATTTTGGCATACGGTAATGCGAAGGATCCATCCCCATTCTCATCTGATCCATCAGTAGCCACATGCCAAACAGGGCCATCGTGATATAACCCATCCGGGATTATAAACGTAAATGAATCAGAAACAGTTGATAATTCTCCATCTGAAACTTCAATCCACCATTGAATAGGTTCATTTATTGGAAAGTTAAATTGATAGATCGTAATGGTTGTATCATTATCAGCAATCGATAACGAATCCAAAGTATTAAGGGAATTAAAATAGAGCATCATATTTAAGGAATCATCCTCAACATCTGTAGGTGTAGACCACTCAAATGTGATAAGAACAAAATCTGCTGTCCAGCCATTAATTGGTGAAATCAGATTTGGGGGTGTTGGAGGATCATTCACTGGAATTACATTAACGGGTATTGTGCTCGTATCTGAATAAATACCGTCACTGGCAATAATTGTAATCGTATCGGAGCCAAACCAATTTTCAGATGCTGTAATTAAATAATCATTGCCACTCTGCATCACAATGAGACTATCAGACTGCAAGGAAAAAATAATTTGATCTATAGGTGTATTGATATCAGTAATATGTGCTTCTAACGAATCACGTGTAATAACCAAAATAGAATCTTCAATGAACTCAAAGAGACTAAATGTTGAAAATTGTGGAGCTGGTGTATTTAATATTATAGTTCCATTTTCAGATGTCGTTATTACATTTTCATAATTCGCATTCGCCAGCACGGGATTATTAAAGATAAGGTCATATTCTCCCAGGACAGGTTCTGTTCCGTAAAATAGTGATAATACTTCTCCGCTATTGCCAGTGATAGATGTAAGT
>JACKQG010000580.1_pt1 | contig 13273 bp, 23 predicted proteins | sample 8237621 | NCBI WGS metagenome assembly JACKQG01 (sample SAMN15677084, study PRJNA649215) | marine metagenome | biome: marine; feature: Black Sea; material: saline water; isolation source: suspended particulate matter (SPM) from the Black Sea western gyre | collected 2013-06-09/2013-06-10 | depth...
AATTAAAGAGTCTGAGCAAGTATATCCAGGTCTTTATAAAATAAAGGAATCTATGCCTTCTAAAAAGCAATTAAAGTACATGAAGGACGGACTAGTGTACTCTGCCCCAATTAAGCTTGAATCAAATAAAATATCATGGATAACATAGAAGACATTGCACAGCTTCTTATTGGAAAGTACGGCTGGATGCTTGTAGTAGCATTCATTACACTTCTTTTTAAAGATTTTGTGCATAAATTATTAAAAGGTATTAGTGTTTTTATGGGAAATGACATCAATAATGATGATATTATCTATATATCAGGAAGACAAGCTCGAGTAGTGAGGGTTACTCCTACAAAAACTATATTCTATATGTCTGATAGAGGTACTAAGATGATGGTAGCTAATGATAGGTTAGAAACTTTAGCTATAGAAAAAGAATTACCTAGAAATGGTAAATCTTTGGCTAAAGGGCCAGGAGTTAATCTTAAAAAAGAGGTGTATGATGGACATACAGTTAAGAAAACAAATGAATAATATTTTGGATAAGATTAAATATTTTTTAATGCTGCTTGGCATCTTTGCACTTATGTCTGTTTTTTATATCACTAAAAAGAAATTAGAAATAAAATCTCTACATAAGCTTATACAAAAAGCTTATCAACAGAAACAAAAAATACTAGAAGATAAAATATCCCTCACTTTACAAAAAAGTAAGGAAGCAAAAGGAAAAACTAAAGGTTTTGTTAAAAAATTAAATAAGCTAGATACTGAAAAAGAAGAAATCGAAAGTAAATTAGGGAATTTGACTAATCAGGAGCTTACTGATTCAATAGACTCTTGGTTTCAAAATAGGAATAAATCATGAAAAAATTAGCTGTAATATTATTGGTATCCATTATATCTTGTCAAGATGTGCTAGATGATGAAATATGCTTACCGCGAGAGCAAGTGCAGGCCCTATTATCAGATGCAGAGCAACTCCCTATAGCAGAAAATAAACTAGCTATTAAGGATTCTATTATTTCTTCTAACAATGAGGCACTAGCTTGGCAGGATTCCACAATTGTATTATTAGAAGAACAACTTGCACTTCAAGATTCTTTATTTGAGGATCTACAAAAGGAAAATACAGCTTATGAGGCATGGTACATAAAATATGTGTACGCATTAGTAGGCTTCTTGACCGGAATAGGAGCAGAAAACATAGCCAACTAGGATAAATAAATGAATATTAAAAAGATTATAAATATTTTTGTAATGTTACTCAAAAATAAAAATAGCCCAACAAAGGGGTCTGTGAAAAAGCCATCAAAAAAGGCTATTAAGTTAAGTAAAAAGTTTGAAAAAGCAACGGGCAAAACGCCTAAAGTATGGAAGGTAGGTGATAAATTATCCCAACATTTTTCATATGACGAAATGACGAGGAGTCAAACGGCGAAGAGAAATGATATTAATAATACTCCAAACCTAAAGCAGATAGATAACCTCATAGATCTCTGCGAGAATATACTGGAACCAATTAGAGGCCATTTTAAAAAACCTGTTACAATAACAAGTGGTTTTAGATGTATAGAGCTTAATAAAAAAATTGGAAGCACTGATAAATCGCAGCATACAAAAGGACAGGCTGTAGATTTTGTAGTCAATGGGGATATAACTGTGGCCGATGTTTGGAAGTGGATTATAGAATCTGATCTAGATTTTGATCAAGTTATATATGAATTTGGTAGATGGATACATGTTTCTTTTAAGAAAAATGGAAAAAATAGACATAAATGCTCTGTTGCCCGCAGAGTAAATGGTAAAACTAGATATTATCATTACACAGAAGATAAAATTGCTAGCGGAAATTACAAACTTTAATTGTTTGGAATAAATATAAATGCCAACCAAACAAGCAAAGGCTAGAAAGTGGAAGAAACAAAAATTAAATGCAAAATGGAAAATAGAAGGTAGAACCGCAAGGCAACATAAAAAATGGTTACAGAGAAAAAAGAAAACAAAACAACATATCTAAATTTATTATTATTTTTTATATTACCTCTCTTAAGCTGTAATACGTATATTCGTAAAATTCCCACATTTCCAGAAGCTAAGATTTTAAAAGTTTATTTTCCGCATACAGTTGAGCCAAATGAAATAGCAGAATGGACTGTATGGGCTAATAGTGCAACAGATTCACTCAAAGTAGAGTCATATTATAATGATGATATATCCAGACGAGATGTTTTATTAACTCAAAAGGCTAAATTTACTCATGGTAACGCGCCCGTAAGCGGTGTTCAAGGCTCCTGGTATGCTAACATGGCGGGTAAATATCAATTAACAATTACTGCGTGGAACAGATGGACCAAGGACGTAGTATACAGGTTTATAGATGTAGAAACAACAACGCTTTATGAATATTAAATGATTACAAAAGAGTGGATATCAAAAATACTATTGTTTGGGTCCTTGGTGCTAATGAACTTGGTTTTTATTCAAAATGCAAATCAGTATCAGATGGCGCTATTACTTTTAATGATAATGTCTTCTGCTGCACTAAAACATTGGGAAAAAATTATAAAATAAACTAATACACGCCAATGATTAAAACAAATAAAATACATCCACGTAGTAAAGGAAAAAAAGCCATACGACAAGCCCTAACAACAGTTAGAAGAACGCTAAAGAAAGGAAAATGCTCTAAAGGGCAATTACGAACAGCGCTATTGCTATCCAGAATGCTAAAAAATGCTTCCTATAAACAAGAAGTTACATGGGATTGGCTAGAGACTAAAGACTATACCCTAATGTATTTAGATATATTTTTTGACAAACATAACCTTGCTGTTGAATTTCATGGAGAGCAGCACTTTAAGTACCCAAATTTCTTTCATAAGAATAAGCAACAATTTATAGAAGCCAAAAAAAGAGACAATCTAAAAAAGAAGCTTCTATTAAGTAAGGGCTATAAATTTATAGAATGGCATTTTAATGAACCCTTTACAGAAAAAAGAGCTTTCTTAAAACTAGTGGAGGCCGGTATTTCTATTGATCAAATAAAAAATCCCAGCCCCTCACGCCTCAAAGGATCTAAAGAAACACGGATATCTAAGATTTCTCCAAGACGCCGTTAAATATCAAGATCATTTAGTTCATCTAGCTCCTCTTTAAAGTCCTCCGGAAATTTATTTATAGTAAGATTCACTACAAGCCCAGTTAGGGTAAATAAAGCGCCTGCTATGTAAAGGGAAGCTAGGAACATGCCATAATAGCCTAAATAAAATTGAGATATTAGGGCTCCAGTCAAAATAGCACTCCCGTATAAAAAATATCTGTAAAAAATGTAATAGTTTTTGATTTTTATAATCATTAGCTTGTCTCCAGTTTAGTTATGTGTTGTTTATCAATAGCCTCTATAAAATGTGACCTCATAAAATATTCAGTTTTACCATACATAGTTCGTTCTGTGGAATAAGACAGGTATGCTATTTCTTCTGCGCGAGTTAGAGCTACATAGAATAATCTTCTTTCTTCTTCAAGTTCTGCTATAGAATTGCAGCTTAGTGGAAATAAGCCCTCAGCTACTCCAACTACAAACACGACCGGGAACTCTAAACCTTTTGAAGCATGAGCAGTCATTAAAGTAACGCAGTCTTCAAAAGACTTATCCTCTGTAGCCATAATACTCAAAAACTCTAGAAACGCTAAAGGATTATTATCTTTTTTATTTTTATGGAATCTTTTTGCAGTTGTTATAAATTCGTAAATGTTCTCAACCCTGCAATCAGATTCATCTTGCTTTACTTTTTCCCAGTATTCTAATATATTAAATGTTTTCACAACATTTGCAACAAGAGTCCCTACATTAGATATTTGCCGTAACTGTTTCATGTTATCCAGAAAAGAGGATACCCTACTATTGGATTGTGCCAATTCGGCCGCTTCCCATAATGAAATATCATTAAGCTGCGCAGTTGTTTTCAGAGCATCTATCTGTTTTTTTCCAATCTGACGTGCAGGAAAATTTATAATTCTTTCTAACGCAAGTGAGTCTTTAGGATTTACAATGACCTTAATAAAAGCAATCAGATCCTTTATCTCTTTTCTAGCATAAAAGTGAGTGCCCTTTACAATATGATAAGCTATATCTCTTCTAACAAATTCTTCCTCTAGAACTCTACTCTGTGCATTAGTCCTATATAGAACAGCAATATCTTTTGGGCTTCCACGTCTTAGTGTCTTTTTAACTTTTTTTGCAACCTGAATTGCTTCTTCGTACTCATTTTCAGTTTTTAGTAAATATATGCTATGATCATTTTGTTCTTTGACGGCAATGAGTTTCTTATCTGTTTTTATAGTATTCAGATCAATAATATTTCCAGCGGCCTGGATAATAGTAGGAGTTGACCTATAGTTAGTTTCTAATTTAAAGACCTGGGTACTATTAAACCAGTGTGGAAAGTCTAAAATATACTTTATATCAGAACCCCGCCAACCATAAATGGCCTGATTGTCGTCACCCACAACGCATATGTTGTTATGAACACTAGCTAATTCTTGTACTAATTTAAATTGAGGTAAATTTGTATCCTGAAATTCATCTACAAAAATGTATTCATATTTAGTTTTCCAGTATGAATTAACTTCTTTATTCATTAGAATTTTTAAACCAAGAATAAGTAAATCATCGAAGTCTACAGAGTTATTACTACGCAGCTGTTTATCATACTGACTATATAGGGTAGCTAACACATCATCTGTCGTACTCTCGGCTTCTAATAAAGCAATATCAGAAGTAATCATAGCATTTTTCTTTTTAGAAATATAATTAAGAACTTCTCCTCTCTTAAGGACATACTTTCCCTTCCTTAAGCTATCGCTTACTAGTTTTTGCTGATCCGAAGCATCTAAAATGCTATACTGCTTAGACAGGCCCACAGATTCACATTCTCTTCGTAAAACTCTATTACAGAACGAGTGAAAGGTAGTGGCTAAGACACTCTTAGCCGCCGGCCCGACTAATGAAGCTATACGCTCCTTAAGTTCGTTTGCAGCTTTGTTAGTGAAGGTAATTGCTAAGATCTTGCTAGGATCCGCCCCCTGTTCGCATAAGTAAGCAATCTTGTGAGTAAGAGTTCTTGTTTTTCCAGAACCTGCTCCAGCAAGAATTAACTGCGGGCCATTTGTTGTTAATACTGCAGAAGTTTGTTCTTCATTAAGGCTTTGGAATATGTTTGACTGTTTTACTTTTTTCATCTTTTCCGCCTGTACTCTTTTTTTTCTTTTTAAATATTTTATCCCAATTCTCTCCATACTTAGTATGAGATATTGTCATAGGTCGGCGTTTATCGCCTTTTCCTGCTTCTGAAGTGCTCATAGTAAAAAAGGGCGTGTAACACGCCCTTTTATTATTTTATAGTAATCGTTTTAGATATTACTTCTGGGGTAATCCTAGGAATGGTTATTTTTAGTAAACCGTCCTTACACACAGCTGTAATATTATCAATATCACTATCATCAGGGAGATTAAAGTGCTTCTCTATCTTTGAAAAACTGTCATCAGACTCTGCTTTAGTTGTAATAGTCAAAACAGAATCAACAACGTTTAAGATGAGATCCTTTTTACTCAAACCCGGCACCGCCCCTCTAATAACTAAAGAGTTATCTATGATAGCGGAACTAAACTTAAATTCAGAATTTGAGGAAGCTGACCATGCTCCGTTTTGGTGTAGTCCTCTCATCCTATCTAAGATTGTTTCGTAGTCTTTAGTGAAACGAGTGACTATGTCTCTAGTTGGGTATATGTACATTATGTTTTACTCCTATGTTATGTCTTCGAATTCTGCATCTATTATTAGATTTAATATCCAATAGTAGCCTGCACGTTTTAACACAAGATCCGCTCCATATTGTTTCTTTAAACTAGTAGGATTGGAAACCTTAGGTACGGGCACCTGGGCTCGCACCTGATAAAGCTGATCTTGATATGGTAATATTTGAAATCCCACAATCATTCTGTTATAAACTATACAATAATGATGCCGCTTTACTAAACCTGTCATAAAGTTATACTTTACTAAGAAAAAATAAACAGGCTATGACATATTTGCACAACGCCCTTGGCTTAAAACTAAAGTACTTCCTCTGATTTGGTTCGTCTATACTTCTTACCACCTGCTATTGCAAAATCAGTTACTTGTATATACTCAAAGTTTACAGACTTAGTTGTATCATTGATATACATTATTAGGAATCCATTTTGCCACATATCGTCGGCGTTAGTGTAAGTCGCCGAACGCTTATGACCTCCTCCTAATTGATGCCACTCATAGGCACCCTGAGTGGGATTAAACCCAGGCCAAACAATATGCTTATGGTGGTGTCCGTGACATCCAGGCATTCCCATCCTCTTTCCAATTGGGAAATGATGAACTAATGCAGCGTTGTAATAAACCTTCCAGTTCTTACGAAGCTCCTTAGTAATATTGCCCTTAGTAAAGGTGGCCGCATTTGCTTTAGCAATATAGTTTACCTCATACTTGTCTAATCCCAGCAATTCTCTAGTATCCAAACCATGTAATCCGTTGACTAAAGCTTTGGTTGCATCTACCCCTTCTCGAACTAATCTATATTCGTGATTCCCTTCTAGCATATCAATACTGCTATCTGGGCAACTTTCTCTTAAAGGCTCAAGTATATTTGAATGCACGAATCGAATTCTACCAACTGGATCCCAATTACGTGGATCTGTGGCATAGCTTCCCCATTCAGGTAAATCGAAAATATCACCAGCCAGGCAAATATCACTCGGATTTAGCCGCTCTGCTACATCTAAGAAAACTCTAAGAAAAAACGGGTCAACATGATTATCATGAAAGTCCGAGCCGACGAGAACAACCTTTTCATTAGCTTTACTATCCTTTACATAGTCTGCTCCCCAGTCATGTCGATCGTTTAAATTTCTATAATGATCAACGCTTGCATGTTTGGCAATAGCTCTTTCTACTGCATGCTGTTGTCTTGATAATTTTACTCCAGCCTGTCTTTTGAATTCCTCAAAAGTGCCAAAATATCTATTCCAAGTAGACTCCGACATGTCTGAATTCACACGTACATAGTTCCTGGTAAGAACTTTGTCCTGGTCTATCTCAACTAATCGTCGAAGTTCGTTTATACACTCCTCCGGTCCCCAGTCTTTATGAAATCTAGACTGATCCTCAGAAACAGGAACCTTACCTCCTAATCTATCCTTATAGGTGCGGCGATGAGTGCGTGTTTGTTTTTTTATGGGCATCTAGTGCTCCTCCTGTGTTTTTAAATGATTTAAGTAAAAATCTTTAGCCCGGTCTTCCAGTTCTTCCTTACTTCCGTCATTAGTTATGACGTAAACGGCTTCATTAGAGAACTCCTTATATTCCATTTCAGATAGAGTCTCATCAGCGGCATTTTTTTTCCAACCACGAGAAACCAAAGACTCCATAGAAGCCTTTATCTCCACTAAGAAAAAGAAATTACTGTGCTTTTTATAATATTCTAGCTCATTTTTATACCTGATGTCCGGAATAATTATATTCTCCCCCTCATGAGCTTGATGAAGTGCTTCGCACCACCAATCGATGTTATCGGAGCGGCGTATAGCCCCTAATGTAATTAGGCCCATTCTATGCACCTCCTTAGCGGCGCCTTGATTAGCTAGAACTTCTTTGTTAATTTGCATTAACTCCGCATACTGCTCCTTGATAGGTCCAGCAAGAGACTGAACGCCCCACCAATCTTCTCCTTGTAGGGTCTGTTCTTGGATTAATTCCGCCAGAGTGTCTTTTCCACTTAGGCGACCCCCACATATTCCTACAGTTATATTTATATTTTTCAACTTTTAGCCTCTCCTGTTTTATTGGGAATTTTTACCATGTTTTTTATATGTTTTTCTGTATCATACTCGCTAAAGGCTATAACCTCGTAGCCTATTTCTTCGAAGAATAACTGATAGTCCTCTTCGGTTAACTCATTAATATCCTTTAAAGGATTAATTTTTTCTGGAAAAGATAACCCACCTTCAATAAAGAAAGTATGTACTATTTTTTTCCAGGCAGCCTCATGAAAAAAATCGAAATATAATAAATCATTTTCTATATGAAGTACTTCCATCACTCGGGATGACTTCTTTTCTCTGTTCATGTGTCTCCTCCTTTTTTATCAGTTTACTCATGATACATGTACCTGCTGTCTGTTTACCGGAAGTATATACCTCTAAAGAAGTAGAGCAGTTTTTAAGAATTCCATAAACTGCATTTAATTTTTCCGGACTTTTAGTCTCGCCTATAATAGCGATTCTACGAAAGTCGTCTAACTCAAAAGTGTTAATTTTTGCTATATAATAAGGAATACTAAGGTACTTGCAAAACGATTGATGATTTTTTGTTCCAGTAGCGTCTAAGAATATAACTGTATCTGCTCTAAGCATACAGTAACGTTCTGCAATAAAATTATCCGTAGAATTTACATATATTACTTTTGAAAAGCCAGTAGAATGTTCAGAATTTGATGGGGCAAGAATTGTACTAACAATCATTTATTTCTCCTTAATCTTTTTCCATAAATATGTATTTTTATAACCATTGTCAAACATAACTACATCAGCGGTCTGTAATGATACAGAAACAATAATACCTGCTCTGTATCTATCCTGACAAGTTACATCAAATACCTGAACCCTATCTCCTACCTTGAACTTACTTAAATGTTTCGTTTTAGTATGATAGGTCATCAGTTTTCTCGGGTGCCTCTTTTATTGTACTTACTAGGTATAAATCAGAAATAAGACTAGCCTCAAGACCCTCGTTTATTATAAGAATGTTTAAATCGTTCTTAATTTTTAAGAGTAATTTTTCTATAATATCTAAAGGCTCATTTAAAGTCCTACTCAATTTTCGGGCACTATGCCCATACGAAGTATGCGCTACAAGCACATAAGCCACAATCGGCGGTTGATGGTCTAAATAATTCTGTATTAACAGCCAAATATCATTTTGCATTATTATTATTATCCTCCTTAAAGCCAGCCCAACTCATTGGACAGGCATCACAAATATCACAGTATTCGGAAGGCTGCATATAGAAGCTTTCCTTACTAATTAGTTCCGCTATGTTATCATAACCGTTTTCAGGATTATATAAAAATGAAAACTCAGCCCCTAATATGGGAAAGAAATAGGTTAATTGCATAGGGATTTGATCTACTGCTAACGAATATGCCTTGGCATTCCAATTAGCAAGTTCTATTAATTTTGCGAAGACACTCATACTAGGATGTAAAAAGTCGTATCTAAACCAGATCAGCTGTAACCTAGATCGATGACTTCGTAGTCTAGCAATATCGACATTAAAGGCCATATTACTAATATTTCCTTGAATATTTTTATCTATGGTCTCTCCCTCGCTATGCTTGACTTTCCAAATACCGTAATTAATTAATACTTGCTGTACTCTATTAAACATGGTTTTGCTTGAAAGGCCCCGTTCGATTCTTTTAAAGTCCATTTGCTTTAAAATTAAAGCAGCATCGTCGCTATCAACTTTATCAAATACGTTTATAAGAGCTTCATGAATATTAGATCTAATAGTCTCTGAACTAGCAGACTCAGGGCACACCGGAACATCAATTTGTCTTAGCGGACAGTTATGAGTGTAACCATATGCCTGAGTAAATGTTACCATTATTTTCCTATCTTCAGTGCAGATACTGTAGCTAAAGCTACAATAGTGAATTTATCTTGATAAATGGAATTACTTAGAGTATCATTAAAGGCCTTGGCCTTAGCCATCAAAATATACCCACTTTCTAAATTACCAGAAGCCAACGCATATATCCCACGCGTGGTTAAGCCGCTAACTATTCTTTTAGCAAATACATCAAAAGGTAATTTTCTGGAAATATATCCATTTTTTAAGTATATATAACATCTTTTTTCTTTTCCAGTAATAAGATCCTCTATAAACTGATCCACGCCGTCCATCTCTTCGGGACTCGACTGCAGAAGTATTCCAGTACCTTCTAATTGTATGACCCCATCAGTGGGACTACCCTGCTCTAATATTGCTTGAAGCAGCGTAATGGCATACCGTAAAGATAAATCAGATTCTTGAAGTATTACTTCAAGTACCTGATTAGAAACTTTGGGTTTATTGAGAATTCTGTATTCGTTCATATTAATATCAACCAAAACATCATAAATTTGTTGGGGAGTCCAAGGCTGTAAGTTATAGGAAAGAATCCTGGACTTCCATGCCCTGTTAGCAAACAAAGTATTCTTCTCAGATGTAGTTAAAAATAAATGAACTCGAGGACGTCTAGGATTAGTTAATGCAGTTTCAATTGGCATTAAAAGGCTTTCTATGCCCTTTTTCGTTAAATTGTGGGCTTCTTCCAGCGCTATAATTCTAGTCCCACTCTTTCTATTTACCAAAGCAGTACCGCTTTTCAAGTTCTGGTTTATCATCGCCAAAGTATCATCCAACTTCATAGAAGCGCTGTTCTTAACTATATAATTAAGATCGGTTCCTTCAAAAGCTCGTTCAAGAATACCTGTGCACTTTACGCACCCAAGGCAGGGCTCAACCCCCTCTTCTGGATTTTGACAATTCAAGGACAAAGCTGTAATTAAAGACAGTGTAGTTTTACCTGTCCCGGTTCCGCCAGTAAAGGCAATAGCAGGATTTGATAGTTTACCGTTGTTTGCCAACAACTCTCGTTTTATGCCAGCACCTACCACAGCAGCTGCTCCGTACAGCTCTTTAAATCTTAAAGGCCTATACGCGGCGTATAGATTTGCGGCTTCCGTAGGTCCCCGCCTAACCAACCTAGCGGGACCGTTGAATTTTAAATTATTCATATTAACCTCTCTTAATTTTATTCAGCCGAATGTACCAATGATCAATCTTTTCTGCTAAATCAGTATAGCGTAGTTCTGTTCCTGAAGTCTTAATAGCTGTAACTATCTCTTTTTCTTTAGAAACAAGAACACATACATCTTTAGCCCGGGTTATACCAGTATAAAGTAGATTTCTAGTTAACATTCTTCTAGTTATATAGTTATCGGGTAGAATACATACCACCGCTCTAGCTTCAGAGCCCTGGGCCCGATGAATAGTTGTAACCCATGCATGTAGCAGAACTTTCCATTCACAGAAGTCATACTCTACCCTAGTGTTATAAAAATCAACAGTGAACTTACCGGAAGTACCATTATAACCAGGACTATACGAAGAAAGTCTACCAATATCTCCATTAAAAACATTCTTCACGTAGTCGTTTTTAATCTGCATAACAAGATCACCAATGCGTAAATTACAGTCTGCTATGGGCAGCTCTTCTCCGCTAGGATTATGAATCTCTTGTAGGGCCTCATTAAGACTTAAACAGTTTAGGTTTCCAAAACGTTTTCGCATTGGAGTAAGTACAAGAACTTCTTGAGCAGGGATACCATACGTTTCCGGTATATGCTTAGTTACTATATCAAGTACTGTGGCTTGGTTTACTTTTGGGGTAGTGTAAAAATCACTAGAACCCCAGACTTTACCACTAACCAAGGGACTCCTATTTGCAACAACATGCCCTGAGTTTATCTTATTGGCATTATCAACCAGCAAAGCATTACTTTGTTGTCTAAAATTAAACCTAAGTTCCACTGTATTAATCTTTCCAGACTTAATAATATCATCTAATACATTACCAGCAGAAATAGACTGCAGTTGATCTTTGTCTCCTACTAAAACTAGCTTAGTGCTACGTTTAATAGCGCTCAGCACTGTAGTCATTAGCATAACATCAATCATCGAAACTTCATCGATAATCAAAATATCCGCAGGAAATTTAGTTTCCCTATTATACTTAAAGGAAAAGGAATTATCTATTCCAAATCCTAAAAGTCTGTGTATAGTAGAAGCGGGGACACCAGTAGCCTCTTGCATCCTTTTTGCAGCTCTTCCCGTAGGCGCAGCCATAGCTACTTTAAAGCCAAACTCTTTTTGCTTTACTACATGTAGTAGAGCAGCCAATGTGGATGTCTTACCAGTACCAGGCGCCCCTGTAATTACAGTAACATTATCTAAAATAGAGCGAATAATAGCACTTTTTTGGTCCAAGGTTAGATTAAAGTTTTCTGATGTCTCCCATTCATTAATATATTTTCTGATTAATTCCACAGAAACACTATCAACTTTAACTAGTGAGCGCTCCACTAGCTCTTTTGCTATACTAGCTTCAGCAGCGGCAAATTTTGCAAGATGAACACCCTTTCTATCTACTATAACACGTCTAGTAGTTGAGAGAGTCTTTAAAGCATCTTCAAATAACTCAGCTTTATCTATTGCAGGCTCTTCGGAAAATTTAATATTATTGGTAAACTCTGAATATAGAGAATCTTTAGGAAGATAGGTATTTCCTCTTGCCTGTTCCTCTAGTAAATAGACAAGAGCCTCCTGAATTCTTTTAGGATTGTTCTCCGACGCCCCTAATAGTTTCGCAAAGTAATCAGCCCTATAAAAACCAATCCCAGGAAGGGACATTAGCTCATAGGGATTGTCTTCAATTTTAGATAAAGTAGAATCATCAAATTGAAGCATAATACGCTTAATTACATTAGCACTAAATCCAGATCTAGCTAAATAACTAACCAGCCTTTCTCGCCCATAAAACTGATGCCATTGAGTAACAATATCTTCTTTCAGCTTTTTGCCGATACCCGGGACCTCTAGTAATTTATCATCTGAAAGCTTAATAAGATCAACAACTTCAGTTCCAAAGTGTTCTACCATCCATTTAGCTCTTGCCGGGCCTATGCCTTTAATTAACCCTGAAGACAACAGCGCAACTACCCCATCAGTAGTTGTTGGGATGTTCCTAGTATAAGATGAAACTTTAAATTGTCTACCAAAGTTAGCGTTATTATCCCAAACCCCAGTTAACTTTAAATGCTCTCCTACAACAGTACCAACATTCCCAACAAAAGAATAGTCATTTGCAGTGGAATCCTCTGTAAGACGAGCAACTGTCCAGCCTTCTTTATTATATATGACTCTTGAAACAATTCCCTGCAAGTCGATAAGCATATTAATTTCCTAAAATAGCTGCCATTAATTTATCAATCTCGTCTAGCTCCTCTTGCTGAAGTCTGGCATTGTCCCCAATAATGTGTTCTTCCTCTACTTCGTTAGTAGGAGCTGTTTCGTCTTCAACTTCAACTTCGTCTTCAACTTCGTCTTCAACTTCGTCTTCAACTTCAACTTCGTCTTCAACTTCGTC